>ERZ772897.4118-NODE-4118-length-9876-cov-78.502800_pt1 | contig 9876 bp, 8 predicted proteins | sample MGYA00512125_ERZ772897 | MGnify/ENA primary metagenome ERZ772897 (study PRJEB29015, sample SAMEA2737660) | human gut metagenome | biome: human gut; feature: human-associated habitat; material: faeces | place: China | collected 2012 ... | reverse complement strand
TGTGCATTATTCATTTGTCTTATCCCCCGGTTAATCATTTTAAACTGCCGATGATTATCTTCATCATCTTATTCATAAACAGCTACATTTATTTTACATAGTTTGCATAAATATTTCAACTTTTATCCCTCAAATTAAACAATTCTTAAACCTTATTAATCACCGCTGCTACACGGTTCCTGTGATGACAAGCGTGCTCTCGCCCGGTGTGACAACCCACGCTCCTGTCGTACTATCCTGTGTGTAGGTTGCAGCCGGAACAGTGATTGCACCTGCCGTGCTAGAAAATGTGCCTGTTGCCTCATTGTAAGTGTAATCTGTAGCTGCAGTCCAGGCTGTGCCGTTTAATGCGGCTGTAAGATTACTAAGAACCGGAGCAAATGTGTCTGTTATAACCACTCCTGTGGTATTGGTAGCTGCAACACTTCCGTAGTTTTGAATCCTGAAGGTATAGGTCAGTGTACCGTTTTCCGTCACTGGAACAGGGCTTACAGACTTTGTAATTGCAAGATTTGGTGCAGCCTCGGCATTTACTGTCTCTGCTGCTGTGACCGGAGTGATTCCTGTGCCGCTTACTGTAGCGGTGTTTGTGACAGATGCCTCTGTGCCAAGAGGAGCATACTCATTTAACGCTGCCTCATAGATGACAGTTGCATTACCACCTGCCGGGACATTTATGCCTGTGATGCTAAGAGGCGGTCCCTGGGTTACTGCAGGCGCTGCCTGGAGTGTGCCGTTTGTATAGTATTTTACGGTGTTATTCACATAGGTTAATGGTACAAGAGTGTTGGTGTTAAAGGTATAAGCACCTAGATTGTCAGAAAGTGTCAGACCGTTTATTGCGGTATTTCCGGAGTTTACGATACTCACCACATAAGTTATTGTATCGTTTTGATTGTAGGTGTTTTTGACTGCTGTTTTCGTAGCAGAAAGCACCTCCAGTATTTCTCCGACTGCTATATTTGAATTGGCTACATTGTTGCCATAACGAAGCTGTGCCTGATTAGTAAATCGTGCCATATATTTTCCATCCTTTCATATATTCAGGTATGGTTTAATATATGACACAAATCTACAAATGACACAGATTATCTACTGTCCTGTTTATTTTTCTCCACATCAGCCTTTTTGATAAGCTCAAGAAGCTTTTCAAGCTCCTCCTCATCCACACCGGTGTAGCCTGAAAGCTCACCAATGCTCGGCTCACAGCCCTTATTAGATTTGAACTGCTCCACTGCACGGTTTACTAAGGAAACCTTTCCTACCACAGTATTCTCGCTCTCAGCCTCACCTGTCTGCTCTCTGATACAAGCTTTCATAGACTCCTCTATGGCATCCAGAAGCTCTTTTTCCACATCTATCTCATCCCCGCAGCCGCAGAGCTCGGTAAGGCACATGAAAAGCCCCATATTTCCTTCCTGCACTACGTCCTCAAAGCCCTCTGATGTAACTGCAAGCTTCTTTGCCATGGCAAGTACACTTTTGAGCCAGAAATTTGATATAGTGTGTATCACACTTTCATCACCCGCGAGCAGCTTTTTGTACATATCGTCCTGCTCGGCTTTCGTGTAATCAGGCATCTCTTCAAGCTCCTCAAGATACATCCTGAACATAGGTGAATCCGGTATGAGACTGTCCTCATCTATGTCAGGCTCAGCTTCATTATCCTGATTATCTTTATTATTTTTCCCACCTGCTATGGCATCCATCGAATCGCCTTCTGAGTAAATTATATTGTTCAATGCAGCATTTTCAGACGCTTCATCCCCATGTAATTCGTCCTCATTTGATTCATCCTCATAATCGCCTGCACTCTCATTCTCCTGCTCATGCGGTGTGATGAGAAATTCAAATACCATGTCCTCCTGTGCCTTATTGAGCTCCATATCCTTAAAATAAGACATGATTTCATCTCTGCCTATCGGCTCCGCTGAAGTACGGATAATCTCGGCCACGCTCTGTACTGTCTCTATAAAAGTATTCTGATCTAACATGTTTTACACTCTCCTGTCTGATTTCCAAAAAATACATAACTATATCAATCCCTGGATAAAAATAAACAAAATTAAAAGCGGCAGTATGAACTGAAAATACGGCTTAAGCTTCCTTGAAATCTTAAGTCCTGCTCCTGTATTTGCCTCATCTATATACTTATCAAAGCCCCAGCCCCACTTTGTCACGCAAAAAAGCAGATAGACAAGGGAGCCAATCGGAAGAAGCAGATTGCTTACCATAAAGTCCTCGCTGTCAAGCACATCCCTGCCTCCTATGAGGTGCAGATTGCTCCACACATTGTATCCAAGCACACACGGCATACTTGCAATGAGAATTATCACTCCATTTACGAGCGCAGCCTTGTTTCTGGACCAGCCAAACATATCAATGGCAAATGACATGATATTCTCAAATACTGCGATAACGGTTGAAAAGCTTGCAAAGGTCATAAACATGAAGAAAAGGCAACCCCATATACGGCCTCCCTGCATATTTACAAATACATTTGGCAAAGTGATAAAGATAAGGCTCGGACCTGCGCCTACCTCCACCCCATAGCTAAAGCAAGCCGGGAAAATGATAAGACCTGACATGATAGCAACAAATGTATCAAGAGCACATATTTTGGCACCCTCACCTGTAAGAGTATGTTCCTTTCCCATATAGCTGCCGAATATCTCCATCGCAGCTACACCCAGACTCAGCGTAAAAAACGCCTGATTCATGGCTGCTGTTATGACATTCTTTATTCCAATCTCAGAAACCGCATCCAGATTTGGAACAAGATAAAATTTCACTCCTTCCAATGCCCCTGAAAGCGTGATACTGTGCACTGCAAGGACTATAATAAGTAAAAGCAGAGCACTCATCATAAATTTACTGATTTTCTCAAGTCCATTCTGCAGACCACGGCTGCACACCAAAAAGCCAAGTACTACCGTAACTATCATCCAAAAAGCCATCTGCTTTGGATCTGCAAGGAGGCTTCCAAATGCAGCTGCCGCATCATCTGCATTCATGCCTGATGTAAAATCTCCCTTTAGGAATTTAAAGAAATACGCAACCATCCAGCCTGAGACTGTTGTGTAATACATCATGAGCATGTAGCAGCCAAACATGGCTATCCATCCGTGAATATGCCATTTACTGCCCTCCTTCTCAAGTGCCTTGTAGCTCATCACAGCACTTTTTCTGCTGGCTCGGCCTACAGCAAGCTCCATGGTAAGCACCGGAAGCCCCATGCATACCAAAAATATAAGATAAAACAGCACAAAAATGCCTCCACCATTTTGCCCTGTCACATACGGAAAACGCCATACATTGCCTATTCCTATAGCGCATCCTGCACTTACCAGTATAAATCCCAGACGTGATTTAAATGATTCTCTTTTCATATATATATCTCCTATTGTTATTGCGTTACGTTATCACCCTGCTGTGAGCATTGACTATTGCTTTGTGCTTTATTGCTCTCCTCAAAGACTCGCAGCTCCTTTATTGCCTGTCCACCCATCAGATAGAGAATACCTGTATTGAATATAGTCATAAGGCCGATTCCTACATCTCCGAGATCCCAGACAAATGTGTATGCCGCGATACCGCCTACAAACAGCATAACAAGAGCCAGCACCTTGTACATTGTCTGTGAAATCCAGTTATCCCCAAACAGATACGCAACATTACTCCTTGCATAAAAAAGTATACCAAGGAAGGTGGAAAAGCTGAATAAAAACAATGTGACTGCTATAAAAATAACTCCAAAATCTCCAAGATGATACCTCATAGCTGACTGTAATAAATCCATGCCCTCTTTCCCTGCCACTATATTCTCCGGTGCAGTGAGCATGATCATTGCCGTACAGCTGCAAATCACTATCGTATCTATAAATACACCGAGCGCCTGCGTCAGTCCTGCCTTTACAGGAGTATCGCACTCTGCCGCCGCTGCAGCGCATGGAGCTGAGCCTGAGCCTGCCTCATTTGAAAAAAGACCTCTCTTTACACCATTCATGAGCACCGCTCCAAAGCCTCCCGCAGCCACCTGCCTGATACCGAAGGCTTCCTCAAATATCCTTGAAAAAACCGATGGCATCATGCCTATATTTTTAATTATGATAAAAATGGTTATGGCAAAATAGCACACCGCCATGATAGGAACAACTATGTCAAGCACCTTTACCGTAGCATTTTTCCTAAGCACTATTACAGCAGCCACTGCAACTAAAATTACGGTAGTGTAAATAGGTGGTATGCCAAATGCATTTTCAAATGACGATGTAACTGAATTGCTTATAACCTGACTTATGCCACACCAGCAGATTAGTCCGGATATAGCAAACAAAACAGCTATAATAACATGTTTTTTCTTTTTGCCTGATTTATCCTCAAAGTAGTGGTGTATGTAATACGCCGGACCTCCTCGATAGCCTGAGTACAATGGATCCGGCTCCTTGTGAAGCTGTGCCAGTGTAGCCTCCACAAAAGCCGTGGATGAACCTATAATGGCTGTTATCCACATCCAGAAAACCGCACCTGCACCTCCCACTGATATGGCAGCCACAACACCAACCAGATTGCCCATGCCCACTCTCGTCGCCGTAGAGACAATGAGTGTCTGGAACGTGGACAGGCTGTCCTTGTTTTCCTTTTTGCCTGTCAGTGCCTTTATCATGTCCGGAAACATTCTGATTGGTAAAAGCCTTGTCCTTACAGTAAAATAAATTCCTGTCGGAATTAAAAGAATTATAAGCAGGGAGATTCCCACGCTCCCACCGCCGGGCAGTGGAATGTGTATCAGATCTTCCCACAAAAAAGAATAAACTTTTTCAATAAGTGCTACTATCATAGTAAATATCGTCCCCTTAGTTTTTATTGCTTCAACGCATTAAAGATGAAGCCAGTATTACTATGATACAATATGAGCAGGAAACTTTCAATATATTCTGTTTTTTTGTTCTGTTTTTTCTTTCACAAACAGTAATAAATACACTATAAGTCCCTTGCATATGAGATTATAATTTCTTATAATGATATGGTTGAATATTCAAAAGATATACGCCCGGGGAGATAAATAATGATAAAACTAATAGCAACAGATATAGACGGAACACTTGTAAAGGACGGCTCACTGCTCATAGATCCTGAGTACATGTCTGTCATCGACAGGCTCATAGACAAAGGAATAATATTTGTAGTCTGTTCCGGCAGACAGTTTTCAAGCGAATTTAAGCTGTTTGCTCCGATAAAGCACAAGCTTTTGTATATAACAGACGGAGGAACAGTCGTGCGCACTCCAAAGGAAATCCTGAAAACCTATCCTATGGACGAGGATATATGGAAGGGCATGTGCCGGATGGTCCGCGATGAGCTGCCTGCATGCGATTACTTTGCTGCTACTCCTGATTTCTGCTTTGCAGAGGATGGTGGCAGCCCGGTCTTTCACCTGCTTCGTGATTCATACGGCTTTGAGATGCGTGAGGTTGATGACATCACAAGGCTTGACAGAAATGACATCATCAAATTCACTGTCTTTCATCCCGACAAATGCGAAGAGCTGTGTACACCGGTTTTCATTCCGGCATGGAATAAAAAAGCTCACCTGGCAGCCGCCGGCAAGGAATGGGTAGACTGCAACGCAAAGGGTGTCAGCAAATGGACTGCACTCTCATACCTCATAGACAGATTCGACCTGCTTCCGGACGAAGTATGCTGTTTCGGTGACAATCTGAATGATATTGAGATGCTTCAAAATGCCGGTATAAGCTACGCCGTCTCAAATGCCCGCCAGGAAGTTATCGCAGCCGCAAAACACACCTGTGCGCCTTACTGGGAAAACGGAGTACTTAGTGTTTTAAAGTCTTTTTTATAATTTTTTAAATTTTTCAAAAAAAGTACTTGCATTTTTGTAAAACCCTGTGTATAATATCATTTGTCCGTGTGACACAGATATTCACACAGATGTTTGCGCTTCTAGCTCATTTGGTAGAGCACCTGACTCTTAATCAGGGTGTGCAGGGTTCGAGCCCCTGGAGGCGCATTTTTTGTACCCAAATTAATTTACCAACACTTTAAAAGAAGCCGGATTTATTCCGGCTTCTTTTTACATATCTCTGTTTATATACATCTGTTTTTACTTTTTATCTGTTTTATTATCCAAAGCAGCTTCAATCGCATCAATCACAATCTTAAGAGCCTTGATTCTCGCATATTTCTTGTCGTTTGACTCAAGCACATGCCATGGTGCGTAAGTGGTATTGGTTTTCTTTAGCATCTCATTTACAGCAGTCTCATACAGATCCCATTTTTCTCTGTTTCTCCAGTCCTCATCGGTAATCTTCCATTGCTTTTCCGGAGTATTCTGGCGTTCCTCAAATCGAGCCAGCTGTGTATCCTTATCAATCTGCACCCAGAACTTTATGATGACAGCTCCCCAGTCTGACAGCTCCTTTTCAAATTCATTAATCTCATTGTAGGCACGCTGCCATTCATTCTCGCTGCAAAAGCCCTCTAGTCTTTCTACCATAACCCTGCCATACCATGTCCTGTCAAAAATAGCTATATGCCCAGTCTTAGGAAGACGATTCCAAAATCTCCACAGATAGTGTCTGGCTTTCTCGTTTGGCAGCGGACTTGCAATCGGATGCACCTCAAAGCCTCTCGGATCCAGCGCCCCTGTGATTCTCTTTATATTTCCACCCTTTCCTGCTGCATCCCAGCCCTCATATGCTATGACAACAGGAATCTTTCGCCTGTATAGCCTGTTATGCAGCTCGCTAAGCTTAGACTGCAGATTTTTGAGCTCCTTTTTGTATTCTTCCTCAGATAGTTCCTTATCAAGTGATATCTCAGAAAGCTTTGGAATCTTCTCAAGCGGGAACACATTCTGTAACAGCGGCACAGCAAGATTACTGTTTTTAAGTGCTGTCTCTATTCCACTAACCAGCGTCTCCAGCACCTGAAGCTCAGCCCATTTTCTATTCTTTGCATCAACTATATACCAAGGATCTGCAGGCGAATTTGTATCATTCAGATATCTGTCAAACACATGCATACACTTGTCATAATGCTTATTCTGCCAATCTTCATCTCCACTGACACGCCATCTGGTATCCCTATTCTCCTTTAATACCTCAATACGCTTTTTTTGTTCCTTCCGGCTGATTTGGAAGAAAAATTTCATAACAAGATAACCATTGTCAGTCAGCTGCCGCTCGAAGCGCTTCACGCTTTCAATTTTCTTCTTGTACTCCTTCTCTCCTATCTTGTCGTGCAGTACATCCTTTACTACCTCATCCATCCAGCCCGAATCAAGAAACTCAAACTTCCCCTTTGCCGGAATCTTTACAAAATACCGATATAAAAAAGGCTTGCGTCTTTCCTCCTCTGTCGGCTCGTCCATGGTTGCGACCTTGAAAAATCGCGGATCAATATTCCTGATTACCTTACCGAGCACACTGCCCTTTCCTGCAGTACCCCAGCCCTCAAACAGCACAAGTACAGGCAGTCCATGCTCCTTAATCTGCATCTGAAGCACAGACAGCTTAGAGCGCGCTGCATGCAGGCGCTCATCCAGCTCTTCCTCCTCCGGAATTTGTGGTTTAATCCAGTTTTCTAACATGTAATTACCTCCCAAATATATAATTTCAGCCATAAAACCGCTACATCATTATATTAGTATAGCTTTTTTCAAGCTAATATACAATCTTCACACTATATTTGTTTCAGGTATGTTTCAGTTCTCCGCTTCTCCAATATTTGTCATTTTAAAGCCCTCCCCGTGCACCTCATGAGACTCAACAACCACAATAAAAGAGTCCGGGTCTGCATCTTTTACGGATTTACGCACCTGGTACATTTCCTTACTGTTGCATGCACACATTACCACCTGAATATCGTCCTGCTTATATCCTCCCTGCGCCTTAAGAATAGTGCTTCCGCGCTGACTGCATTCATCAATTACATCGCATATCCTCTTTCCATTTTTTGTGACGATAAAGGCTACTTTGCCTGAATTCATGCCATATATCATTTTATCAATAACAACCGCAGACAGTATATTCACTATCATGCCGTAAATCATTCCGTCAATATCCCGAAACAAAAGTCCTCCAACCAGAATAATTCCGACATCAGTAAGAAAAGAGATGTTTCCCATCGATAAATGAGGCCGCAATGCTTTTACAGCCATGATGATAAAATCAGCTCCTCCTGTTGAAGAATTTCTTGTATAAATCATGGCATAGCCTATTCCGCAAAATACACCTGTGCACAATGCTGCAAGCAGTCTGTCGCCCTGATACACCGGAAATAACGGTGCAACATAGTCAACAATAAAAGAAGACAAAAGCATGCATCGTATTGAGCTGACAAAAAATTTCCTGCCCAATAATTTGCAGCATAGTATCGCAACCGGAATATTAAGCAGGACCGTTGATAAACCAATTGAAATATTAAACAGCCGGTATAAAATAATCGAAATACCCGAAAAACCTGTCATAGGGAACTCTGCCTGCAGGGCGAAGTTATATATACCTATTGCATAAAAGATGCTTCCCGCAAGCTCCCACATAATCTGTACCAATAATTCTTTTTTCTTATTCATATTGCATCTATTCTCCAAAATAAATAAGCGCCCGGAAACAAATCTTACAGTGTAAATTACTGCACCTACGATTTGCTCCCAGACGCTTTAACCACTCATCCGGTGAAGAGTGAACGTTTTCTGATGTATGCAATTATTATATTTGAGATGTTAAATTAAGTCAAGCCGGAATCATCAATTTTCCAGATACTACTTCACAAGGTATGACAGCACATCACAAACTGCTGTAGAAACCAGTATTGCAACATACACTCATTATTTCTGCATAAATTCAAACACTGCCTCTTTCGTCGGAATCGCAGGGATTCCACCTCGCTTTTGCACACACAATCCTGCAACTGCATTTCCCAAAACAGCACATTTTCTGATTTCTTCCCATTCCATCTTTTCTACGGGCTTATTTATAGAAAGAATACTGCATAATACGCCTCCCCAGAAAGAATCCCCCGCTCCGGTCGTATCAACTGCATTGGTCTTAAACGCTTTTATGATTTCTTTTCTGCTTTTTGTTGCCATAAGAACGCCCTGTTCTCCCAATGTAATGGCAACCAGCTTTGGTCCCATAGCAAGAATTTCTTCTGCAGCCTGCTCATAACTTTTTGCCCCTGTCAGGAGAATACTCTCTTCATCCGATACCTTCATGACATCTACCAGTTCTACAACAGATTTCATTTTTTTCACTGCACGCTCTTTACTTTTCCACAGGGATGGACGGTAATTCGGGTCGTAGGAAATAAGTACACCCGCTGCTTTTGCCATTTTTACCGCTTCGATCGTTGCGCTTTCTGCCGGTTCGTCTGTCAGCGATAATGATCCAAAATGAAAAATTCTACATCCGGAAATTAACGTCTGGTCCAGTTCTTCTTTTTTTAACTGTGTATCTGCACCCGGTTTTCTTGCAAAAGAAAAATTTCGTTCTCCATTTTCACCGATTTCCACAAATGCCAACGTTGTAAAATAACCCGGGTCTTCAACAATAGCATCTGTATTGATTCCTTCCTTTTGCAATGTCTTCTTTAAAAATTTACCATGCATATCGTTTCCAACTTTTCCAATAAAAGATGTGTGATACCCAAAGTGGCTTGCAACGGTTAGAAGATTTGCCGGAGCACCGCCGGGATTCTGTTCGAACAATTTCCTCCCATCCTGACTGTGTCCTGCTTCCGTAAAATCAATCAGTAATTCTCCCAATGCCACGATATCAACTTTTTCTTCCATTTTTCAGTTCCTCCACAATCTCGTTATAACGTTTTTTATTTAACCGGTAGAAAAATAATACA
>ERZ772897.4113-NODE-4113-length-9883-cov-7.737586_pt1 | contig 9883 bp, 8 predicted proteins | sample MGYA00512125_ERZ772897 | MGnify/ENA primary metagenome ERZ772897 (study PRJEB29015, sample SAMEA2737660) | human gut metagenome | biome: human gut; feature: human-associated habitat; material: faeces | place: China | collected 2012 ... | reverse complement strand
CATGAAATATTACAATAAATAAAAACTTCTAATTCTTTTTTCTTCTATCTCTCCCAGTCCATCCTTCCTGTCACATTCAACATCTTTTCTTCTCGGAAGCTGAGCATCTTTCCATTTGTTCCACCATAATCTGCCCCTTTTTATGTTTCTTATATCTTTCCATAATAAAATATTCTTCTATAATTTTATCATATAAGAATCTTCCAATTCACTTAAAGACTTTCACATACTCATAAATTTATATAAAATGTATTAATTATAACAAAAAATGAAAAATTCCATTCAGAAATCTTTTGTTATTTCAGCAAAATTAAAACAGAATGGAATTTACTCTTTCATGTCAACTCTTATTACTACTATGTTCATAAGCACATAAACTTAAGCAATTACCTATTAACAGCAATTCTTTTTATTCTTCATTCAACATAATCTCTTTCATATTAAATATTTTTACCGCTTTATTTGCTTTCGAATATCTATATCTTAAAAACCATTCAAATGTCTGTTCATGTGTTGATATGAATATTTGTCTATCCTCAAACTCATATCTTAAAAGATCTACAAGTCCTACCATATTAACATCATCTATCGTCTGCACTGGATCATCAATTAACAAAACAGAACATGGATTATGTTTGCCATAAACCTGATTCATACAAAGCAAAAATGAAATTGCTACTGCTGAAAGCTGTCCTGAACTCATACTATATAAAATATCTTGCTTATCTTTCATTGAATTAACAAACTGAATATTATCAACAGCTTCATTTGTAGAAATATAAATACTTTTACCATTGAATTTTTGTTGTAAAATTTTTGCTGTATATACATGCAATAATGGTTCTATATCACTAATAATTTTCTTTTTGTACTCTTTTATTCCCTCTTCCAATGCGTTAGAATATCTTTTTAGTTCTTCATGTACATTCTCTATTTTTTTAATTCTAATTTCAAGCTTCTCTATCTCTTTACTTTTCTTATCCCTTTCAGTAATATAGAAATTATATCTTATCCCATTAATATATGTTCTTTTTTCACATAATTCTTCTTTATTGATTTCAGAAAATAATTTTTGATTTTTATCATAAAATCTCTCATAACAATCCTCAAATTTCTTCTCTTTTAATTGCATTGAAATTTCTTCCGATACTGGTCTCAATTTTTCTTCTATTCTTGCTATAAGCATATTATAACCAGCAAAAAAATCCCCTTCCGTTTCTTCCTTATTATCTATTTCGATTTCGATTTTTTGAAGCAAGTGCTCCAAATCAAATACTTTAATTTTATTTTTTTTTGCATTTTGCAATTCCGTATAAGTTTCATACGGAATCGAGTTTTTCAATTTTATTTGAATTTTTTCTACTACTTTTTCTAAATAGTCTTCGTATATTTTCTTTTTTATATTTTGAATTCGTGTCGTCGTTTCATCTGATATTTCATTCAAAACATTTGTTTCTTCCTTTATTTTTGTATCTAATTGATATCTATCAGAATAGGGAGCTCCACAAAGCGGACAATTTTTTGAACTGATAAGTTCTTCTTTCATTATTATGTCTGCTTTGCTTACTAGTATTTCTCGTGACCCTTTTAATGTTGATATCGCTTCTTGAACAATTCCCTGCGTTTGCTTTAGCGATTCCATTTCTTCCAATTGTATTTTTATAACATCAATTACTTCTGTTTCTAATAATTCTTCTTTCCGAAGGAACTCCCAATTCAAATTTGAAAATTGATCTTTTTGGATATAATCTATAATTGCTTTATATCTTTGCTCTTTTTGATATTCTGTTTCGATATCTTTTTCCTTTTTCAACAGATTTATAAACCTATAAGCATACTCTAATGGATGGTCTGCAAACGATATAAATTTATCTCCATTGTATTCCTTTACTAAATTCTGATACGGTAAATTCCAATGATAATTTAAACATTCTTGTTTATGTTCCGAAAAATATATTAAAAGATTTATATCATTTATTGAATTTCTATATGTTGTTTCATCCATTTGAAATTGTTCTCTATCCCAAACGATATCTTTATTTATAAATAATTTATGATAAGTTATTTGAATATTTTCTTGACCTTCCCGCACCATTTTATCAAGTTCTGTCAGTTTCTGTTCTTCTTCCACCTTCCTATTTTTTAATCTAGGAATATAAGAAGTATTTTTTTTCCTTCCATTACTTAAAATATCTATTTTTTCTTTTACTTTTTCCTGTTCTTTCTCCCATTCAGTCGGAATATCAAGTAAAAAATTTAGTCCCTCTACCTTAGACTTTTTGGTTGCTTTTAAAAATTGCAAATGCTCATCCTGGGATAAAAAACAACATTTATCAAATATTTCTTTTATATCCTCAAACTGTATCTCACTTAAAAACTGTTCCTGATTATCTCTATCTATTTTCTCTCCATCACATACAATTTCTCTATTAAAACGTTCAAATATATTATGCGGATTATTTTCCCTTGAAGAAACACGGTTTTTACTTTGCTCTGGAAAATATATATACTTTATTTCAATACATTTTCCATTATTATCAAATAAAATCTTTACAAAAGCTTCTTTTGTTTCATCAGAAATAAGAATTTTATTTTCAAATGCTTCCGTCTTTTTTATAGCTAAATCTTCATTATATTTTTCAATTCTCTTTATAGTTCCGGTAAGACAAAACTCAATAATATCAAAAACACTTGTTTTTCCATATCCATTCGGACCATTAAATACTACTAAATCCGATTTTTCAATTTTATTCACTTCATGAAAGTTTGTACTAAACAACTTAAAATTTTCTGCTTCAATTTCTCGTATTCTCATCGTATTTCCTCTTCATCCTCTTCCAAATCTAGATTATCAATCCATTTAAATATAACATCATCCGTATCAATATTTTTAATCTGGTCCAAAGAGTCCATTATTTCCTGCATCTTTTCCAAATTAATTTTATCTTTTTCTATTTTCTCTTCTATAAAACTTACTGCCGCACGATATTTTTGTTCATCTTGATTCCGATGCATATATTCTCCAATTTTTAAAAACGGAAATTTTATAAACAAATTCATCAAGAAATCATAGATATAGTTTGCTTCTATTCCATTTTTATATTTTTCAAAATTTTCCATTGTCAAATACTTTTCACATAGCGCATCAAATTTTCCAACATATTGATTAGCAATATCATTCATTTTGTCTGTATATAAAAATACATGCTTTATAAAAAAATTTAAATCTTCTTCAATCGAACTTATTCTTTTGCTCAAACTACTTATTGTTCCCGTTTTTCCAGTTTCATAATATTCTTCTTCTGATACATTTAAACAATAAACACACGCAATATTTTTATCCATATTATTGTTATAAATATCTTCATTCTGTTTTACAGTTTTGAAAATGGAACTTGTTTTTTTCCATAACTCTATTAATTCTTCCTGAGTCGTTATATAAAAAATCAAATGGTAACTCTTAAATCTTCCCGCAAAAAATGACATCTCGTAGTCTTCATATTGAAATTCAATTTTACTTTTCTTCTCAAAAAGTTCTTCTATAAATTCTCGCATACTTTATTTTTCCCCCATATCTCTAATAAGCGCTTCCGCCCTTACAAACTCCGGTCTTTTTTGCACATAAATACTTCTTTCATCTCTATTTTCAATTTTTTGACCATCTTCAATTTCGTCACTGCGAATTTTTATACAACTCTGATTCCAAATATCTTCTCCTGCTTCTAATCTCGTAGTTACAAGTTGATCTGCGTCAAAAATAGATTCTATGATAACCGAATTTTTATCCATTGCCTGTTCAATTCCTAATACAACATCTTCCTCATCAGAATTAGTAATTGCCGTTACAAATGCTGTTTTATCATGATTTCTGATCTTCAATTGACTCTTATCTTCTTTGTCAATAAATTTTTCTGATAATATTTCCTTGATTATCGGAAAAACAGATTCAATCAATCCATCTTTATTTCCTAAATCAGCTATGCACGCCCTGTCTTCTATTTTCTTCTCACACTCTGGTCTCAGATTATAACAATACCTAGCAAAATCCTCTTCACCTAAATTTTCTTTTCTATATTCCGCCTGTTGTAACTTGCAATCAATATCTTGACATGTGTAATCATTATTTCTCTGGCATTTTTGACAAAATTTATCTAAAGATTCTATATAGACTCGTTTTAAAGCCAATATATTTGCTTCTTTTTCATTATTTTCAACAAACGTATCCATTATTTCTTGCAACTCACTCAATAGAATTTCTTTTGCTACGCGCTTATTTTCTTGTAGGTTTTTATGCCTTTCGAGAATCGTTTTATCTATATAATTCAATAGTTTATCTGCCAAATACTTATACTGATTTTCAGACCACTCTTCAACTTCTCCTTTATATTTTTTCACCAATTTCACTATCTCATCAAATATTTTCATTGCATCAAAATAGTTTAATCCGTTATCATACTTGTATATTGTTACCTCATTGCTAATATTAGGCACTGCAAGTTTATTTAATAGATAATCTTTCAATTTTTCCAACTCTTCTTCAAATTTACTAATATCAATAGGTTGTTTTTTCTCTATCATTTCTTTACAGGATTTTTTCACTATATTATATTGTGTCGTATATTCACTTCTATCTATGCCAATAGGGTCTTTCTTTATTGCTTCTTGCAATTTCTCGTAAAACTTCCGGTCATTTGTAAAATTTTTACACGCCTCATCAATTGCATTATAATAATCCAATATTTGCTGTTTCCATTTTTCTATATTTTTTAAATACTCTATTTCAAAATCTTTATTTTTTGTTCTTGCCCCATTTGCTATATGAAGATATGCAACAGGTGTACCGCCACCATATTTTCCATAATATCCTTTTTCCAGCATAAGTTGAATTATCGGTATCTTATATTTACCAAATGTATTTTCCTTTTCATTTTTCACCTGATGAATAGAAATGTACTCTCGCTTTTCTTTTTCACCCTTATATACAATTGCTATATCTTCACATTTTTCCATTTCTATTGCATATTTATCTATTTGTGATATTTTGTTATCATCCCTCAATTCAATTATTTTTTTAATTGCTAAATAAACCGCTATTCTTCCTTGATATATAAACCCACTCCATGTTGGAATCGCATCATGCTCAAAAACATTTTCCACAGTTGTACTCCTTTTAATCTCTTTTAAAAAACTGTCACCGACATAATCTTGTAAAACACTTAATTCTCTTCAGTCGATTCAAAAGTTTCCCATCTATCAGGAAGCTCTTTAAAAATTCACTAAGTTCCATTCTCACTGACTTCTAATATAAAATCCTCAACCAAAAACAGATACTTTTTCGAATATACTGCATCTATTTTTTATAATTTCTGTTGATTCATGATATACAATCATACATTACTCCATTTTCTCTCACACATAATCGCTACCAGCCTACCTGTCATATTTATATTTAAATTATAACAAGTATTTTATGTTCATACACTATATCTTTAATTATTATCAAAAAGCAGGCAATGAAAAGACACAAAATATTCAACGGCATTCTCAGGAAAGAACTCTTTAAATTCTCCATACAGCTTTGCCACCAGTGTTTTATTGTGCTCAATTATAATCGTCGGCTTGTTCAATTTATCCTCAAGACTATATAGTGTCTGCTGATTAAGCAGCAATTTGAACCCCCAAACTTCTTCCTCTAATCAATCTGTCCCAAAATTGGAACAGAGGAAAAAGAGTAAACAATATTCGCTTCTGAAGCTTAAACAGATTCGTCACGAATACGGACAATGCGATAGACGTCAGCTGCGTTTCTTCCAGTTTGGTGGTAATACAGTCCATGCCATAGCAGCGCTTGTTTAAACTAAAAGTACGTTCCACTTCGATTCTATCGGTATTATCCTGATATTCTTGTTTTTTATCAACTTTTGCATTGGCACTTGGTCGTCCAAGCTTTGGTCCTGACAACCGGATTCCATGCTCTTTACAATAGTTCCGGTTCTCTCTGGTTCGGTATATTTGATCTGCCAGTACACGATTCGGATAATAACCTATACGCTCCTTGAAGCGTTCCACCGCTCTATCAGGCAGATGCTCTCATTGTATGCTTCGAACGATATTTTTTCGATGCGTCCATATCCTTCACTGTCAAGACTCAAATCAAATTTTGCACCAAATTCAACAGGGGATTTTACTTTCCCTCTGACAATAGGACGAAGCCATGGCTGCGAGATGCTTACGATACGATGTTCCACTGAGTGTACTTTGTTATCGTACATGTACTTTTGCTGTTCATACAGCGTGATGATAGTCAGATACAAACTAATTTCTTTTTCTGTCATCGCATATCCGTCACTCATGAACTCCTCCAGATACCCAATGTCTCTTGCGACGTAACCAATCTGTTTGCGGAGTGCCTTCCTGATTTTCTTTGCACTATGTTTTTTACTTTTAGCAAATGCCAGATAATCTTTTCTGGCACGCTTTCTATAACGTCGTGGCAATGGCAAACCATAGGATTTGCAAAAACGGTAAATGATTGTTTCCAGTTTTTCCCTTGCTTCATTCAAGAGTGAAATATCCTGGGGATAACGGATATTTGCTGGTGCACAGGTTGCATCCAGTGTCAATGTTCCTCTGTTTGTATCTTCTTTTGAATCGTCATTATCGTTGGAGCTTCCAGAAGATGGTGGTGTATTGTTGTCATCATCTTTATGGGCAAGAAGATACTCATTTACTTCCATCAGCATTTCAGCAGAAATGCGTTTGCGAAAAAGAACCAGTGTGCTTGCATCAAACGGAGCTTTTTCCTGATAGCTGGGAAGTCCGATAAAGTATTGCAGATATGGGTTCTCTGTAATCTGTTCCACGAGTTCACGATCAGAAAACTGAAACTTGGTCTGGATAATCAATGCCCCCAGCGCCATACGAAGTGGTTTAGCAACGTTGCCGGTATCGCTTGGAAACAGCTCAGCATATTTTATTTCAAATTCATCCCATGGGATACGATCCGCCATTTTAATCCAGCGATTGTCCGGATTCATATGCAGTCCCATTGGCTGATTAAAGTCAAGAAATGAACGTTGTAACTTGTCAATTGGTTTGTACATGATTTTTGCCCCTTTACTCGTGAAAATCTTCGAAAATCTGCAAGGAAAATGATTCTATTTTGTTGAAACCCTTGCAAATATTATACCAGATATCAGGGAAAAAGTCAGTAAAATCAAGTGTTTCCGTTCATTTTCCCAACACAGAAACGAAGCACTTTCACCATGATTTTGAAGAAAATCTGCCCGGGTTGGATTCAAAATGATATGGAAAGAAAGATTTGTAGCAATGACGTAACATGAACAGCCGATTCTGTTACAGACAACATATTAAAACGAAAGAGAGGTCACAGGAATATAAAACTGACTTATACAAATAATTATCAGTTATCAAGGCCATAAGGCCAAATTATACCATGGGTCAGTTTTAAGCATTAAATCTGGATCAGTTTTAAGTGTAAATCAATAGCTGATAATCACTATGATTGGGAAAATACAAAAACCGATAACTACAGTTCAAAGAACTGTGTATTATCGGCTCTGCGTCTGGCGCTTTAATAACAGTTATATGGAATTGTTCAATGTTGATTAGACATTCTCTTTTGCACTTCGAACAAAAGAGTGGAAAATTTTTTAGTACAGTATCTTCTCGGATTTTGTCACGTGTTTTATTTCCGCAGACAGGGCAACGTACTCGCTCGACACTTACTTTTATTTGCACTTCTACTTTTTATTTTTTTCTTGAGCATCCTATAACACTAACAAAATACGATGCGACTACTATACCCAAAGCAAAAATAGTAATCAACATAGGATTTTTAACCAAATTTTGAGTAACGTATTTCATATCTTTTGATATTTTACTTACGAAAAAGATAACGAGAAGTGTGCAAATCATTCTCACATACTGAACACTCATATAGCCAAACCACTGTGCTATTGCTAAACATATAGAACACCATAAAACAGGTAATGCTATTGCAATGGCGATAGAAAAACCAAACTGGCTAAGTGTAAAATTATGATAAACCACATAACGAATGATATAAATGATAACTGTACCCATTATACTAATCGGAACAAGAAGCAAGCTAGTCAAATACTTACTGAAAATGATTTGGTACTTACTCATCGGCAAGGTTAATTCATATTGTTTCCATGAAGTCAATCCATCATAGGTCATGGTCATCATTAAGTGCATACCGATAAAAAGTGAAAAAAAAGCCGATGACATAATTGAGTAAACTTCATTCTCTCCGAAGAATGAAATTGCTATTACAAAAAAATACATTACAAAAATGACTTTTTTATTCATTTTCTTCATAAGCAATAAATCCTTAAAAACCAATCCTTTCATTTGACACCTCCTTTGATATAGAACAGCATAATGTCCTCAATAGAAGCATTATCAATAATTAGATTTTTGTATCTTTTTTTTGCAGCTACTTTGTCATGTATTAAGCATTCCACGCTAAGATTTGTTTCTCGACAACATACATAGTCATCTGGCGAAACAGTATTAAATTCTGATTTTTTACAGCGTATAATTCCATAATTATAAATAAGGTCATCTTTCTTTTCCTCAAAAATAATTTTTCCATTATGAATCAGAATTACATAGTCAGCAACCTTTTGTATGTCAGAGGTTATATGTGTAGAGAACAAAATAGAGTGTTCTTCATCTTGAATAAATTCTAAAAAAATATCCAAAATTTCATCTCGTACAACAGGATCTAACCCTGTTGTTGCTTCGTCTAAAATCAGAATCTGGGGTCTATGCGATAGTGCACAAATAATTGACAATTTCATCTTCATACCTTTTGAAAGTTGCCCTATTGATTTATTTAATGGAACATCAAGGCGTTTCATATATTCTTCAAACAAATTCATATCCCATGTTTTATAAGATCCCGAAAGGATTTGGGCAATATCTTTTGCATTTAAGACGGAATGGAATTTACATTCGTCAAAAACAACACCAATGTTTTCTTTATGCAAATAAGAATGATTTTGTTTACCCAATATTCTTATTTCACCCGCATCCAACTTTAACTGGTCTAAAATTAAATTGATAGTTGTACTTTTTCCAGCACCATTTTCTCCTATGAAACCCACAATACGTCCTGTAGGAACTGTAAATGAAATATGATCTAACATAAAATCATCAAATTTTTTAGTCACATTTTTTACAACAATACTGTTCTGTTCCATAATTCCACCTCTCATTCTTCAAAAAATAGTTTTAGAATATTAGCCATTTGCTCATAGCTGATACCATGAGTACGACCGATTATAGCAACCTTTTCTAAAAGTTCTTCTGCTATTCGTAGTTGTTCTTCTTGAATAAATTCTTTATTTGGTGATGCAACAAAACTACCTTTTCCCGATACGGTTTCGATAAACCCATCTCGAGTTAAATCTTCGTAAGCTCGTTGAACAGTAATAACACTTATATGCAGGTCTTTTGCCAGTGCACGCATGGAAGGCAGGGCTTCTCCGGCAGATAGGGTACCATTCATGATTAAACTCTTAATCTGCATAGCAATTTGTTCATAAATAGGCTTATCACTACTATTACTTATGATAATTTCCATTCTAACTTCCTCTCACCACCTTCTGATATATGCGTACTTATACGATATGTACAGTGTATATGATAGTGTCAGAAATGTCAATAAAGTAATCCTACAATTCATTAAAATATACCATATAAAGTTTTCAAAAAATCAGCGTAATCCAACCTGTCAACCGGCATAATAAGGTTATTTCTTTGTGCAAATCAGCACGATAATGATAGGATGAGCGATGATGAATTAGAACTTCTGGCTCCATGGAACGAAACT
>ERZ772897.4106-NODE-4106-length-9904-cov-3.113717_pt1 | contig 9904 bp, 3 predicted proteins | sample MGYA00512125_ERZ772897 | MGnify/ENA primary metagenome ERZ772897 (study PRJEB29015, sample SAMEA2737660) | human gut metagenome | biome: human gut; feature: human-associated habitat; material: faeces | place: China | collected 2012 ... | reverse complement strand
ATGATAAAAGAAAATTTTTATGATGATATTGAAACTTATATAATTGGAAGAAGAAGTAAGTTTAGATAGAGCACATTTAAGAAAAGGAATAATATATAGTTCTCCAAAGGCAAGAATTAGCAATTATCAGTCATTAGATGACGAGCAGGTATTGGAAGTAAATAAAGTGTATGCAAAATTAGCAATATTAGAAAATGAGCAAGTATTAAAACATGTAATACCACATTCTTCTAATTCAAAATTAAGAGAGACAATAGGAAGTGCATTTTCGTCTACAGAGGTAATTCATTATGGAGATATAAAACAAGAAAATATTATAGAAGCTCCAAAAGAGGTAGTTGATTTATTTGCATTAATACAACAAATAGATGGATTGGATAAAGGCAGAGTTGAACAATTAAAAAGAACATTGATAACAGCAGTACAAAATGGTGTTAAAATTCCTGCTATACCAGAAATTGAAGAAAAGGTTAAAGATGATATTTCAATTGAAGAAATGTATGGAATAACAGATGGAAAAGTTGAATATGGAAAAGCAAATTCAATTGTAAAGAATATGTTTTATTTGAGTAAAGCAAGAAAAAATGCAATACAACTTTCAAATGTTTTAAGTGAAATATTAGGGGAAAATTCTGGTTTTGAAGATATTATACAATACATAAGAGAAAATGGATTTAGAGTCGAGCCAGAAATAATAACAAGACAAAGTAATAAAGGTGTAAAATTAAGTGAGTCTGTAAGTTTAGATTTACAACAAGAAGAGCAAGCATTAGGTGATGAGATAAAAAAATTGTCATCTGAACAATTAGACAATGTTCTACAAAATGGAGGACTATATAATGCTAAAGACATTATAACTAACGTATTTAGTAGTGCTAAAGAAAGTGAAAAAATAGATAAATCTAGATATTATGCAGAAGCAATAATTTCTAAGTACAATTGGCAAGATATAGGAATAGCAGAATTTAAAACATCAGAAAAAAATGAGTTAATAGCCAGACTTCAAGAAAGAAATTGTGCAGAAATATATGAAAAATTGCGAGAATTTGGTATTGAAGAAAGCAAAATTTCAACAGTATTGTTAAATATTGCAACAAGGGATGGAATCTATGAACAATATGTTAAAGGTAATTTAGAACAAATATTAAATACAAGACAAGATGTTTTACAAAATAATGTTAATACAGAAGTAGTTGAAAGATTTTTAGGATATTATGATGTAGAGAACACAGGTATACGATTAAAAGATTATCAACAAAGAGCTTGTAATAATATAAATACAATATTTCAAGACCATAAATTTGCACAAGTAATACTACCAACAGGTGCTGGAAAAAGTTTTGTGGCTTTAACGCAAATGCAACAATATGCCAAGGAACATCCAAATGAGAAAATGTTATATTTAGCACCACAAGATGAAATATTAAATCAAATAAAAAGTTATATTGTAAAATATGTGCACGGAAAACAGGGAACAGTTGGCAAAACAGAAGACGAAATAATAGCAGAAGTATTTCCAAATATAACATTTGGAACATATTCTGGATTGCTTGCAAAAAGAGGACAAAAAGTTATTAAAGAACAATATGGAATGATAGTGCTAGATGAATTACACAGAACTGGTGCAAAAGAATGGGAAGGAAAAATTGACAAATTACTTAAAAATCAAACAGAAGAAGTAAAAGTGCTTGGAATAACAGCAACACCAACCAGAGATGTTGACAGAAGAGATATGGCAAATGAAACAGCCAAGAAACTTGGATATACAGATGAAGAAATTAGCCAAAGAAAACATTTAGCAGCAAATATGACATTAGAAAATGCAATAAGAATGGGTTATGTAGTAAATCCAAAACTTGTGTATTGTAAATATGACTTAATTTCATCTGGAAAAATGGAAGAATTAAAAGCTCAAATTGATAGCATAGAAGACGAAAACAAAAGAGCTGAAGAATTAGAAAAATATGATAAATTAAGAGCAAAATTAAATCAAGAAATTGATGCCGAAATTGGAGAGGAAGCAAGAAAAAAACTAGAAGAAGATGCAAGAAGAAATTTTGATAGAGGAATTGGAAAAGAAGAAATAATAAAACAAAATGTAAAAAAAGGCGGAAAATATATAGTATTTATTCCGGTATCAGACCAAGGCGACATAGAAGATGAAGATGGAAACAAAATAGGTACAAAAACTGGGGACGACAAAATAAAAGCATATCAAGATTATTTAAATAAGATATTTGCAGGAACAGATATTGTACCACAATTACATGCAATGAGCGGAGCGTGGAATGGCAAAGGAAAAAACAAAGAAGGAAAAGATAAAAACCAACAAGAATTAGATGCCTTTGAAGCAGATAATTCAGAAGAAACAAAATTTATGGTTGTAATGAATAAAGCAAATGAAGGATTACACATAGATGGAGTAGACGGAATTATATGGTTTAGAGCATTAGATGAGAATTCAAGAATTTTGTATTTACAACAATTAGGAAGAGTAATATATGCATTAGACGAAGATAATCCTTTACCAGATGATAAAAGACCAGTAGTAATAGATTTAGCAAACAATTCATTAACAGTAAAAATAGAAAAAGACTTCGAAAATCTAGAACCAATAGATGATTTAGAATCTTTAAAAATTGTAGCAGAATGGATTAACGAAAAAGATGGAATAATACCAGATAGAAACAGTTCTAATAAACAAGAACAACATTATTATGCCATTTTAAGAAGAATTCAAAACAAATACAGTAAATATTTAGATGAATTTGAAAATTTTGAAGATTTAACAGAAGAAGATAAATCAAGAATAGAAGAGATTATTGATTTAGCAACAGAAATTGACTTGTGGAATATTGATTTACCACCAATATCAAAATCGAAAGGAAGTAAAGAAGATATATCACCTTTCGCAATAGAAGGAGTTTTAAGAGACTTTGTTGAAGTAAATGAAGAAGTTGAAAAAATAGAAGACGAGCATGCAATGACTACTTTTGTAAAAGTATGCGAAGCATTGGCAAGACAAGGATTTGACTTTAAGAGTTTTATATATTCAAAGACAATAACAGAAGATGGAAAGAAAAAGAAAGTAAATAAAACATTGGCAGATGTACAAGAAGAATGTCCTAATGTGGATATCATTAAAGTACTAGAAGAAACAAGTGTATCATTAGATTATTCGATTGGCAGACAAAAAAAAGAGGCAGTACAAGCAGTTCAAGGGAAAAGAACTCATGCTATAACAGAAGAAGAAGAACAAAAATTAATAAATATGGGAGTAGTAAGTCTAGAAAAAGAGGAAAGTGCGATGTCAGAATTCGTACGAGTATGCGAAGCGCTGTCAAGACAGGGTTTTGACTTAAAAAAATTTCAATATTCAAAAATGATAACAGAAGAAGGAAAGAAAAGGCAGCTAAAGAAAACATTGGCAGATGTACAAGAGGAATATCCTAATATAGATATCATTAAAGTACTAAAGGAAACAGGTGTATCATTAGATTATTCGATTGGTAGACAACAAAAAGGTGCAGTACAAGCAACTCAAGGGAAAGGAACTTATACTATAACAGAAGAAGAAAAGCAAGAATTAATAGAATTAGGAGTGGTAAGCCTAGAAAAAGAGAGTTCAATGTCAGAATTCGTGCGAGTATGCGAAGCACTGTCAAGACAAGGATTTGACTTCAGGAACTTTGTATATCAACGAACGATAACAGAAGCTGGAAAGAAAAAGCAGGTGAAAAAAGCATTAGCAGATATAAAACAAGAATACCATAATGTAGATATCATTAAAGTGCTAGAAGAAACAGGAGTATCATTAGATTATTCAATTGGCGCCAAAAAAGAACTTGCCATGAAAGCAGTTCAAGGAAAAGATACAGTACTAATAACAGAAGAAGAAAAGCAAAAATTAATAGAATTAGGAGTAGTAAGTCTAGAAAAAGAGGAAAGTAAAATGTCTGAATTTGTGCGAGTATGTGAAGCACTGGCAAGACAAGGATTTGATTTTAAAAATTTTAAAGGTTCAAAGACAATAAATAAAAAAACAATATTAAAAACATTAGCAGATATACATGAAGAATTTCCTAGTATAGATATTATTAAAGTACTAGAAGAAACAGGAGTGGAGTTAAACTACAAGTTTAGCTTACAAAAAAATAAAACAGGACAAGCAGTTCAAGGAAAAGGAACAACCCCTATAACAGAAGAAGAAAAGCAAAAATTAGATGCATTAGGAGTAATTGACCTTGAAGAAATAGAACAAACTCAAAGACTAACGCAAGCAAAAAAGCAAAGAGATGCAGCTAAAGTTCAAAATGATAAAGCACAAGAATTAGAACAGCAGGTTGAGCAGGCATTAGACCAACAAAAGAAAAGGAGAAAGAAAGATGAAGGAAGATAAATTAATACCATATAAAGAAAATATTTTTACTAAAATATCTCAATTCTTCAAAAAACTTTTCTTCAGAAAAAAGAAAGAAAACTTGAATAATATTGATGAAAAACTTATTACTGATAAAAACCAAAATGAAAATTTCGCTGAAAATACAGTAATAAAAGAAAATGAAGAAATAAGAAGATTAAAAGAACTTAGATTGCAAGCAGAACAAAGACTTAAACAACTTCAAATACAAGAAGAGATAAGACTAAAAAATCTTAAATTACAATATGATAATGGAGAAATAGATGAAGAAGATATATCAAGTGAAGATATGGACAAGCTTACAAAAATGTATGAAAATGAAACAGAAATGTTGAATGCAGATACAGAAAGAAGAAAAAATCACATTTCTCAAATGCTAAAAGAATTAAAATATTCGTAATCATAAATAAAAAACATTTTTCATAAGTAAATGCAAAACTCAATAATGGATTTTTGCATTTACTTTTTAATTGAATATCTAGTAAATTTTTCTTGGAAAAATCTATTATACTCGTTGCACAACGTCGAAAAAAGGTATATAATAGATAATCAGTGAAATGGGGAGATTTATTGATGGAAAGTAATATTATAGATAAACAAATATATGAAGATTTAATAAGTCAGGTTGACTCAAAGAAGCTAGATTTGGCTTTAAAATTAATGCAGAATAAGGCTATTGAGATAAATAAGATTACATATGATAATAAACAAAATTTTGAGGTTCATTCAATCGTAAAAGATGAGAAGAACGATGATGGAATTATAGTAAAGCAGAAATACAAAGTTTATATTAAAGTTGCAGAAGGCGAGATTGAAAATTTATCATGTACTTGTGATGATTACAAGGAAAATTATTGTGCATGTGAACATATTATTGCAACTGTTAAAGAATTTGCGAGTAACTCTGATTATGTAAGAATTTTTTCTGGAGAGAAAAAAGAGAATAGAAGTACAGATACGGTTAAAGAACGTGGAGAAAACTACAAGATTTTCAATCAACTAGTAAATGAATTTTACAGAATTAATGAAGAAGAGGAAGAACAGAATACATCTTCAGGCAAGGAGGAAGGATTCGTTCATATTGAGCCAAAGATTATATGTAGTAGAACAAATAATAGCTTGAAACTAGAAATAAAGCTTTCTAAAAAAGATGAGAAGCAGAGCTATAAGGTAAAGTCTTTACCAGAATTTTATGATAGATTTGCAAGTGGTGAAAAGTATAAATATGGAGCAAAGCTTGAATTTGCACACACAAGAGAAAAGTTTGTGGAAGAAGACAGAAGTCTTTTAGATTTCATACTTAAATATTCAGAAATAATAAAATATGCTAATGAATCGTCTACAGGATATGATTATTACACCAAAAGAATGGGAGAAGATGCAATAGTTATTTCTAACACAGGGCTGGATGATTTATTTGAATGCTTGAAAAATAGAGCAATTTCAATGGAAGACCAGTTTGGAACTGATGCTGTTGTTTTGGTACCAAATGAGCCAGACATTAAGTTTAAATTAGAGGAAAATGATGATGGAGAATATAAGATAACTGTAAATGTGGATATATATGCGTATATGGTTTATGAGGGCAGAAAATATACATATTTAATGCTTGATAAGAAATTATACAGATGCTCAAAAAAATATAGCAATACTGTTATTAAAATGTTGGAAGTATTTAGAAAGAATTTTACAAAAGAGATTTTGCTTCCAGAGAGCCAGTTGTCTAATTTCTTCTCTATAGTACAACCAAGCATAAAAAATAGTGTTAATATTGGAGAAAATGAGTACAAGAAAGTTGAAAAATACATTCCTGCAGAGCTATATGCAAAATTATATTTGGACTACAATGACTTAAATTATGTGCTAGCAGACATTAGATTTATATATGGAGATGTAGAGATAAATCCGCTAGATTCTAAGAAACAAGTAGAAGTACTTTCTAGAAATACAATAAAAGAAAGCAAATTAATTAACATGTTCGTTAAGAGTGGATTCATGTTAGACCAAAAGAACAATAGATTGATTCTTGCAAATGATGACAAGATATATGAATTTTTGACTAATGATATGGATTCATATATGAAAAATTTTGAAGTGCTTGCAACAGATAATTTTAAGGCAAAAGAAGTTAGAAGTACATCTGCTGTAAATTTGGGTGTAAAGGTAGAAAATAATTTGCTAGACATAGATTTTTCTAGCTTGGACTTCGACCCAGCAGAGCTTCAGGAGATAATGAAGCAGTACAAATTAAAGAAGAGATACCATAGACTAAAAGACGGAAGCTTCGTAAATTTGGAAGATAATGATACCATCAAATTTATAGAGAGTGTAACCGAAGATATAGATGTTGATTACGGTCAAATAAAGAACAATACTTTACAATTACCAATGTACAGGGCTCTTTATTTAGATAAAATTTTGGAGAAGAATAGCTTTATTCATGTTACGAAAGATGAGAGCTACAAGAATTTAGTTGAAAATATCGATGTAAAAGAAATAGAAGGAAACATGGAAGTGCCAAAGAACTTGAATGCTAGCCTTAGAGGATACCAAAAAGTAGGTGTACAATGGTTACGTATGCTTGATTACTATGGATTAGGTGGAATCTTGGCAGATGATATGGGTCTTGGAAAAACAGTTCAGCTATTGTGTGTAATTTGTGCATACAAAGATAATGGAGGAAAGAAACCATGCTTAGTAGTATGCCCAAGTTCATTATGCTTAAACTGGCAGAATGAAGCGGAAAAATTTACGATAGGAATGCAATCTATAGTGGTACATGGAACACTAGAAGAAAGAAAAAATCAAATTGCATCAATACCAAATTATGATATAGTAATAACTTCATATGAATTATTGAAGAGAGATATAGAAGAATATAAAAAATATGACTTCAAATTTAAATACATAATTGCAGATGAAGCACAATACATAAAAAATAATAACACACAAAATGCAAAGGCAATTAAGAATATATCAGCAGAAACAAGGTTTGCACTAACTGGAACGCCAATAGAAAACTCTTTATCTGAGCTATGGTCAATATTCGATTTCATAATGCCAGGCTACTTATTTGGATACAGAAAATTCAAAGAGCTTTATGAAACGCCAATAATAAAAGAGGGCAATGAAGTAGCAATGAACAAATTGAAAAAATTGATAGAGCCATTTGTCTTAAGAAGAATAAAAGGTGAAGTCTTAACAGAGCTACCAGATAAAATGATATCTGTTCTAAATAGCCAGATGGTGGACGAGCAAAGAGATATTTATTTGTCTTATTTAGCAAAGGCAAAGAAAAATGCAATGGAAGAAATACAAGAAAATGGAATAGAAAAGAGCCAAATAAAAATACTTGCACTATTAACAAGATTAAGACAAATATGTTGCCACCCAAGTCTATTTATAGACAACTACAAGGGCGAAAGCGGTAAGCTAAACCAATGTATAGAAATAGTAAAAGATGCAATACAATCAGGACACAAAATACTACTATTTTCAGGATACACGGCAATGTTTGAAATAATAGAAAAAGAATTGCAAAAAGAGAATATAGAATTCTTAAAATTAACAGGACAAACCAAAGTATCTGAAAGAATAAATTTAGTAGATGAATTTAACAGTAATCCAAACAAAAAATTATTCTTAATATCTTTAAAAGCAGGTGGAACAGGACTGAACTTAGTTGGAGCAGATGTGGTAATACACTATGACCCATGGTGGAACTTATCTGCAGAAAATCAGGCTACAGATAGAACTTACAGAATAGGACAAAAGAGAAACGTACAAGTATATAAATTAATAACCAAAAACTCAATAGAAGAGAAAATATATGAACTACAAAAAAGAAAAGAAACTTTGATTGATAGCATGCTTTCAACAAACCAAACATTTATAAGCAAGCTTTCAAAAGAAGACATAATGAATTTGTTTGAATAATTTCGCCCAATAGGGACGCCCTTTTTTGGGCGATTTAATATTATTGAAAGAGAACAATTTCATTTTTTCAAAATTACGGTATTTCGCCCTTGGTCGGAGCTCCTTCGGACTCCTCAAAAGGCGGGCTCGACCTTATTTTTCAAAATGAAATTATTCTTACATATTAATATAAATTTAGTATTACTAATGCGTGATGAAAGGATATAGTATGAATGATTTTATAACTGTCGTTGGTGGCGGATTAGCTGGTTCTGAGGCTACGTACCAGATTGCTAAAAGAGGCATAAAAGTTAAGTTATATGAGATGAAACCTAATAATTTTTCGCCAGCACATTCGAATAATAATTTAGCAGAGATTGTTTGTAGCAATTCTTTTAAGTCTAATTTGCACACGAATGCTTGTGGGCTTTTAAAGGAAGAGCTTAGAAGTTTAAATTCTCTTCTAATTAAAATTGCTGATGAAACTGCTGTACCAGCTGGGCAGGCTTTAGCTGTTGATAGAGAGGTGTTTTCTAAAAAGGTTACTGAAGCTTTAGAAAACATGGAAAATGTAGAAATAATAAGGCAAGAAATTGGAAAAAATGGACTATCAATAGAAAGCATTGCAAAAGATGGAATTGTTATAATTGCAACAGGCCCACTTACTTCTGATGCCTTATCTAAGCAAATTCTAGAACTTACAGGAGAAGATGACTTACATTTTTATGATGCAGCAGCTCCAATAATATTCAAAGATAGTATTGACATGAATATAGCTTTTTATGGCAATAGATATGAACAAGAAAGAGCTAAGGATGAAGATGTAGAAGAATGGAAAGCAAAGCAGAAAAATGATGGAGATGCAAGTTACATAAATCTTCCAATGAATAAAGAAGAATATGAACATTTTTGGAATGAATTAGTTAATGCAGAGGTTGTGGAATTACATCAATTTGAAAAAAGAGAAATTTTCGAAGGCTGTATGCCAGTTGAAGTAATGGCAAAGAGAGGAATAGATACATTAAGATATGGCCCATTAAAACCAATGGGATTTACAGATCCACGTACAGGTTACAGGCCGTATGCACTAGTTCAGTTAAGGCAAGACAATAAAGATGCAACAATTTATAATATTGTTGGATTCCAAACAAATTTAAAATTTGGCGAACAAAAACGAGTATTTAGTATGATACCAGGTTTAGAAAATGCGGAATTTGCAAAATATGGAGTAATGCATAGAAATACTTTCATAAATTCTACAAAATTATTAGATAGAACCTATCAATTAAAGAAAAACAAAAATATATATTTTGCAGGACAAATTACAGGCGTAGAAGGTTATGTAGAATCTATTTCATCTGGATTAGTTGCTGGAATAAATGCGGTAAAACAATTAAGACAAGAAGAAAAAATTGAATTTTCTGAATATACAATGATAGGAGCTTTGGCAAAATACATATCAACTCCGAATGATAAATTCCAACCAATGAATGCAAATTATGGAATACAGCCAGAACTAGAAGGAAAGAAAATATCAGATAAAAAATTAAAATATGGAAAATTATCAGA
>ERZ772897.4105-NODE-4105-length-9904-cov-6.560565_pt1 | contig 9904 bp, 8 predicted proteins | sample MGYA00512125_ERZ772897 | MGnify/ENA primary metagenome ERZ772897 (study PRJEB29015, sample SAMEA2737660) | human gut metagenome | biome: human gut; feature: human-associated habitat; material: faeces | place: China | collected 2012 ... | reverse complement strand
AGGTCACACCGGGGTGTGGACCTCACCGGAAAGCCGCGAGATTTGGCTTTCGCCTGTTACTAATATAAAATGAACGCGGGGGATTGTCAAGGTAAGGCCTATATACAAAACAAAAGCTATGAAAGGGGAAATGGGTTGGGAGAATGTGAAACTGGGTATCGTCGAAAACGAGCCTGTTTCTGAAACTTTCCGCAAACGCACAAATGCCCGTAAATGCTGGCTTAACAGTGATAAGGAACTAAATCACTTATCAACTGTTAGCTGATGATTTTCGGGTGCACACGAAACTCCCGTCTGATTCCTAACAGGAATTAGGCGGAAGTTTTTTCTTGTTAACAGAGCCATATTGGAGGATAGTATTATGAAAGCATTACTTTCCTGTGAATTTAACATGGACACAGACTGCATTGAACTAAAATATTCTGGCGGCAGCATAATTTCCATTAACTGCTCTGCTGTAGAGGAAGAAGTTGCGAATAGCCGTTTCCAGCGTGTCTGAACTGGATTGACTCATCTACAATGATCCGCCGTTTTATGCGGAATTGATTTTGAATGGTGATCCAGAAAAATACTTGCGAACCGTAACGGAGATCCCTCAGTTAGATTCTGGTTGATAACTCTATAAATCTTGACGTGCAAAGGGCATCCATACGGAAGAATGGATGCCCTTTGTCTTAACTTGCCTTATAGTTGGCAAGAGCAGTTTACCCACTTTCTCCTTACAGACTCCGTGAAGCCTTTGGAGACCAATGTTTTATCGAAATCAGCCTTTCGGCGGATGAGGGTCCCCTCCATGGCTATCCGCAGACTGAATACGACCATCCAGCCCATGAATGACAACCTCGGTACCTTGGTTTCGGCTGATTTGCCTTCCGGCATTTACTGCCTGCTCTTTAGTGGAATAGTGGCCACTGGAGCGTTGGGATCCGCCACGTTTTACATCCCAGCCACCATTGGGATTGTGAACGACATGATGAGTAGAACGAGCCATACGATTACCCCCTGTGTGCCTTAGGACAGCAGATTGCACAACCGTCCGCATCGAGATAGATTTTCTTCGCATGAGCTACTGCCTCAACCTCGCTTTCAAAGTAGCCCACATACTGTGCGCTACGGATGCCAAGCTGTTCAGCATGCTCTTTAGTATGGACTTCATGATGAAAGCCAGGATTTAACGTCTGATTGTTGTTAACATAGTAATAATGATACATATAATTTTCCTTTCTGCTTGACCAAACAAGCGATACATGATATTTTAATAGCGTACATATTGCAAATGAGCGGTTAATCTGTGCCAGCAGATTGCCGCTCTTTTTATTTGTACATAAGACACCACCTCCTTAAAAGCATCGGAAATTCACCTGTTCACGGCTTCCGTGGAGGTCGGTGATTTTCCCTTTTTTGATGGTTCCATTATACAGCTATTTCTGCTATATTAAAAATTAAGATGTTCGTTGTTTGGTGGCAAAATTAAAAAAATATAAGATAATAATTGAAATCATTTGATTTTTGGTGGCAAATATTGTATAATAAAATAAGATGGGAGGAGTGTGCCTTGGGAAAAAAGCTATATACAAAAGAAAATATCTCCAAAGCCGAAACCGAACGGCTGGGCATACCCGAACTTGTGGTATTAAAAACAAATAGTGATGATGTTGGTTTAGAAGTTGTACATCGTAGATACTTTGAGGATGAGAAATTGCTCTGCCCTGCTTGTCGTTCCTCTAAAACACGCTGCTCTAAAATTGTGGATCGAAAACTCAAGGATTTATTGTGGCTTGACGAGGACCACAAGACATTTCAAATAATCAGCCTACTTTTTCATCAGCGTTATATGCGTTGTGATAACTGCAGGCAAAGCGTTTTCCCTGAGCCTACAGAATTTGGAGAAAAGGGATGCAAATTCACAAATCGGCTATCAGATGCCTTGGCAGATGGAACCTTTCAATTCTCATATAAAAAAGTATGCCAGCATTACGGTGTCCCAACTTCTACTGCTTCAGTGAGTGAAATAATGAGACGCAGAATCCAATACAGGGAGTCATTATTGCCCCCGGTCAGAACACCGCATATCATTAGCGTTGTCGAGGTAGTGTTTTTTGGGGAGCGCTATCCCGCTGTTTTAGGGGTTTGGGATGGAGAGGTTTATTGCCTGGATATTTTGCGAGATTCATCTGAGGAAACCTGTGGTGCATTTCTGAAAACATTGAATGCTAACCAAGTTGAAACCATATATGTAGACCCAGTCGATAGCTTATTTAATGCCGTGAATCAGTACTTTCCAATGGCTTCAATTGTGGTGACTGATGAGGCGATTCGGCGATATGCCAGAAACGCTATGCTTGATATTATCCATTCCGACGGAAAGCGATTTCCGGTGGTTCATAAAGACCGGCGATTGACGGTACTCCACAGAGACCTGGATGATAGAACTGTCATTCCCAGAATTAAGGAAGGGATGAAGAGTAGGCCGAGGTTACAACAGGCTTACACTCACCATCAGAGATTGTTGGAGCTTATGGAAACCAAGTGGTCGATGGAAGATCTCCGAACATGGGCAGACCAGATTCCGGCAGAGGTAGATGAGTTTTGGGCAGTTGGTGATATTATTGATATCTTTGGCGAGCAATTAAGCGGATTTTTGATACTGGGCGAGAAGCCACCCAACAATTATCAGTTTGCGGTGCAAGGCATCTGTGACGCTATCAAGGATATGCCGCACTGCATTTTCGATGTAATGCGTGGTCGCTGCATCTTCTCTATAACTCACGACACCATGGAGGAAAACGGAGAACTGTGGCGATACGGCATTAAGTCAAGTCGTTTAATCGAGAAAATCAATGAGATCTCAGCCAATATTAGGGAGAAACGAGATTATGGATACAAATGAAAAAATCAAAATAGTCGGTACAAACATTCAAGAAAAAGCAAATCTGATATGGAATGTGGCGAACAGTCTATTCGGAGCATATAAGCCTCATGAATATGGTCTGGTTATCTTGCCCATGGTCGTGATTAAGCGTTTCCATGACTGCTTACTCCCGACCAGAGAGAAAGTGCTGGCCACTTATGAAAAGGTGAAACAGTTAGCCGTCAAAGATGGTTTTCTGCGTACTGCATCTGGCTATCGTTTTTACAATACCAGTCAGTACACCTTCGAGCGACTGAAAGCTGACCCAGAGAATATTAAGACCAATTTCGAGGCGTACATCAACGGCTTCTCCGATAATGTTATCGACATTCTGGCGAATATGGGCTTCTTTACGCAAATCGAGCGCATGGCAGATGCGGGAGTTCTGTATCAGGTCATCAGCGACTTCACTGCTGACAATGCAGATATGAATCCGGAAAAAATTTCCGCAATCGATATGGGCTATGTCTTTGAAAACCTTGTTCAGCGTTTTTCTGAGAGTTATGATGAAGAAGCAGGTGCGCACTTCACCAGCCGTGACATTATTTATTTGATGTGTGACTTGCTTACCATGAATGCTGATTTTTCTGGTGAAGATGCTCCCGCCAAGACTGTATATGATATGGCGATGGGTACCAGTCAGATGCTTACCTGTATGGAAGAGCGCATCCACGCCTTTGACAAAGAGGCAGAAATCATCTGCTATGGTCAGGAAATCAACCCGTTTACTTTTGGTATCGCCAAAGCGGATATGCTGATCCGTGGCGGGGATCCTGAAAATATGCAGTTCGGAGACACCTTAAATGCGGATAAATTCAAGGGCTATACTTTCGACTATATCATCTCCAATCCTCCATTTGGTATCGATTGGAAGCGTGAAGCAGCTGATGTCGAGAAAGAACATAAACTGGGCGATGCAGGTCGGTTTGGCGTTGGCTTACCTCAAAAATCCGATGGACAGATGCTGTTCTTACTGAATGGCATTGCAAAATTGAAGGACACCGGCAGAATGGCTATTATCCAAAATGGTTCCTCTCTCTTCACAGGAGATGCAGGAAGTGGCCCCAGTGAAATCCGCCGCTATATTATTGAAAATGACTGGTTAGATGCCATTGTTCAGCTCCCCAATGACAGCTTTTATAACACCGGGATTGCAACCTATATCTGGATAGTATCCAAAAACAAACCCGAAACGCATAGAGAACGCATTTTGCTGATTGATGCCAGCAAGTGCTGTGAGGCACGCAGACGTCCTATCGGTAATAAGCGTGTAGATATTACGGAATCTTGCCGCAATTTGATCACACAGGCATACAGCGAATATAGAAGTGCAATTTTTACAAAGACCTTAGAAGAAAAAAAAACAGTGTTGACTTGCAAAAGCAAAGTGCTTGATGCCATATCGCTTGGCTACAATAAAATCACAGTGGAAAGTCCTGCTTTGGATGATGATGGCAACCCGATTGTGAAAAAAGGAAAGCCAGTAGCGGATACCTCCAAGCGTGACACTGAAAGTGTTCCACTTGATGAAGATGTGGATGCTTATTTTGCACGGGAAGTTCTCCCTTATCGTCCAGGTGCTTGGATTGACAAAAGCAAGACCAAGGCTGGGTATGAGATTCCATTCACTCGTACCTTCTATGAATATGAGGAACTGGAACCGGCAGCTGATATTGCAAAACGTATCGCGGCCCGTGAAAAGGTACTGATGGAGAAATTGCAGGCATTGTTCGGAAATAGTGGTGAGCAAAATGAGTGAAATTACTACCTATGAAAAAACAAAAGATAGTGGTATTGAATGGATAGGCAGTGTTCCCTCTCGCTGGCGTGTCCACACCTTGTATCAACTTGTGACCCAAGTCAAGGAAAAAAACAGCAATCTTCAGGAAAAGAATCTGTTGTCTTTGAGTTACGGCAAAATCAAACGTAAAGATATTGATTCGCCGGATGGACTTCTTCCTGCGTCTTTTGACGGCTATAACATTATCGAAGATGGGGATATAGTCCTTCGTTTAACAGATTTACAGAACGACCATGCAAGCCTTCGAGTAGGTTTGGCCACAGAGCGTGGTATTATTACCTCCGCCTATACAACCTTGCGGCCAATCGACACAAGCAATTCAAAATACTTGTTCTACCTGCTCCATGCCTTTGACCTGAAAAAAGGATTTTATGGCATGGGTTCTGGTGTACGGCAGGGATTGAATTATGCAGAAGTAAAGGAACTACGAGTGGTTCTTCCAGATCAAGATGAACAAGATAATATTGTTCGCTTTCTGGATGACCAATGTTTGCAGATTGATGCCATGATTGCTGAAGCTAAAATCAGCATTGATGATTATAAAATGATGAGAGAATCTGTTGTATTTGAGGCAGTGACTAAAGGACTCTCAAAAAAATGCAAAACAAAAGACAGCGGTGTAGATATTATTGGAGAAATTCCTCAGGCCTGGTATCTTCGCAGACTGCGCTTTCTCTGCGATGTATCTACGGGAAACCAAGATACGCAAAACGCAATTGAAGATGGCAAATATCCATTTTATGTGCGTTCTCCCATCGTTGAAAGATCCAATAAATACACTTTTGATTGCGAAGGAATCCTCATGGCTGGTGATGGAGCAGGAGCAGGACGGATATTTCACCATGCATTTGGGAAATATGCCGTTCATCAAAGAGTCTATTGTTTCCGAAGTTTTCATAATATTTTGCCCAGATATTTTTACTACTATATGAGCAATAGATTTAGCAAAGAGATGGACAAGGGTAGTGCGAAATCCACCGTACCCTCAGTTCGACTTCCTATGCTGCTAAACTTTAAAGTTACAGTTCCGCCGGAAGAAGAACAAGTGGAAATTTGTGAGTATTTGGATAAACAAATTTCTTTGATTGATGCGTTGATATTAGAAAAAAATGAATTATTGCAAGAACTTGAATCATATAAAAGATCTCTCATATTTGAAACTGTCACAGGCAAAAGAAAGGTGGTGTGACCATGAACGAAACAGAAAAACGCTTTGAAGAATTCATAGAGTCCTATCTTGTTTCTGAGGATGGTGGATGGACAAAGGCAACGGATGCCGGTTATTGTAGCGATGAAAGCAAAGATATGTTTCTGGACATCGTCACTCTGACCGATTTCGTAAAAAGTACCCAGCCCATGGCATGGAAACGCTTCGAGCGGATGTGTACAATCAACCCTATTCGGCAGTTTTATAAGGCATTTGAAAATGCCGTCACGCAGGATGGTCTGATTTCTGTCCTGCGTCACGGCTTTAAGCATCGTGGCATCAATTTTCGTGTGTGCTATTTTAAGCCAGAGTCTGAGCTGAACGAGGTGTCCATCACCAACTACCAAAAGAATGTCTGCCAGTGTATCCGCCAGTGGCACTATTCTAAACGCAACACAAATACAGTCGATATGATGCTGGCTGTCAACGGCATCCCCGTTGTGGCGATTGAACTGAAGAATCAGCTCACCGGACAGTCGGTGGATGACGCTATGCGTCAGTGGCAATATGACCGCAACCCTAATGAACCGGCATTCGGATTTAATAAGCGTGTTCTCGCATACTTTGCCTGCGACCTCTACAATGTATATATGACTACCCAGCTGAAAGGCCCGGAGACAACTTTCCTTCCTTTCAATCAAGGCAGTGCCGGTGCAGGCAAGGATGGCGGTGCAGGTAATCCGAAGAGCACCGATGGCAGCTATGTAACTTCATACTTCTGGGAGAAAGTCCTCCAGAAGGATAGCTTGTTGGATATTCTGCAAAAGTTCATTAACTACGAGAGAACAGAAAAAAAAGAGACTTTGCCGGACGGTTCCACAAAGAAAACCGTCAGCAGCAAAGTCGTTTTCCCACGGTATCACCAGTTGGATGTCGTGCGTCAACTGGTCAATCATGTTAGAACTAATGGCGCTGGACATAACTATCTCATCCAACACAGTGCCGGTTCCGGCAAGTCCAATTCTATCGCTTGGACGGCTTACCGTATGGCCAGCCTCCACAACGAAAACAACGATGCAATTTTTAACAGCGTAATCATTATTACAGACCGCCGTATTCTCGATCAACAGTTGCAGGCCACCGTTTCCAGCTTTGACCACACTTTGGGGAGTGTAGTTACGATTGACGAGAAGAAAAATTCTGGCGCTCTGCGTGATGCCATTAACGATGGAAAGCGCATCATTGTCACCACTTTGCAGAAGTTCCCAGTGATTTACAACGAAGTCGAGTCCGCTGTTGGTAAGCATTATGCGGTTATTGTAGATGAAGCACACAGCAGCCAAACTGGACAGAGCGCATTAAAACTCAAGGCTGCTCTTGCCGATGTGAGCGATGCTCTTGCAGAATATGCCGAACTGGAAGAAAAGGCTGTCGAAGAAGTCGAGGCAAACGATATTCTTGTGCAAGAAATGCTCAGCCAAGGTAAACACAGCAACATGAGTTTCTTTGCCTTTACTGCAACGCCCAAAGGAAAAACTTTGGAGATATTTGGAGAACCTCAACCGGATGGTTCGTTCCATCCCTTCCACATCTACTCGATGCGGCAAGCAATTGAAGAAGGGTTTATTCTCGACGTTTTGGCAAACTATACTACATACAAAATGTGTTATCAGATTGCCAAAAATGTACAGGACAACCCGGAAGTGCCGACTTCCAAGGCAGTTAGAACTATCCGTCGGTACGAGGAACTGCATCCGCATAATCTTCAACAGAAAGCGGCTATTATCGTAGAAACCTTCCGCGATGTCACAAAGAAGAAAATTGGTGGTCTCGGAAAGATGATGGTTGTCACGGCATCCAGATTGGCAGCAGTACGCTATTATCATGAGATCAAACGTTATCTCGAAAGCAACAGTTATGACGATGTAGAAATCATGATTGCTTTTAGCGGAAGTCTGAAAGATCCGGACGATCCAACGGGAGCAGAGTACACCGAAAGCGGTATGAATGTGGATCGCAATGGAAATCGGGTGAAGGAAAGCCAGACAAAGGCGGTATTCCATGAAGAGGGTAACATTCTCATTGTTGCCGAAAAATATCAGACAGGCTTTGATGAACCGCTGCTTCACACGATGATTGTTGACAAAGAACTTCGTGATGTGAAGGCTGTTCAGACTTTGAGCCGCGTCAACCGCATCTATCCAGGCAAAGAAGACACCTATATTCTTGACTTTGTAAATCCGATTGAACGCATCCGTGAAGCTTTCCAGCAGTTCTATCAGGAGACCAGCCTGGACGAAGAAATAAATTTCGATTTGATTTACACTACGCAGAAAACACTGCGGGGATTTAGTGTCTATACAGATGAGGATATTGAAAAAGTTTCCGGAATTTATTTTGATCCAGATGTGCGCAAGGCAAATTTAACCCAAGGGAAAATATCCAATGCACTGAAACCCGTGGCTGATAGGTACAACGAACTCAATCAGGAGCAACGCTATCAGTTTCGTAGAGAAGTCCGCGCGCTCGTTAAGTGGTATAATTACATTTCTCAAATTACCCGAATGTTCGATAAGGAACTGCACAAAGAGTATGTTTTCTGCTCTTACCTGGCAAAGTTGCTTCCCTCCGATCCCGTGCAGCCTTTTGATCTTGATAATAGGGTTAAGTTGGAATACTATCGTCTGGAAAAAACATATGAAGGCGCAATTGAACTTGATAGTAAGCCTGGTTCTTGGAAACCGACTCAACCAAAACGAGCAGGTGGTCGAAAAGATCGTACCAGTCCATTGGACGAGATCATTCAGCGCATCAATGAAGAATTCTATGGCGAATTCACAGATGCTGACCGTGTAATGGTTGATACGCTATATCAAAAAATGCGCAAGGATTCTAAAGCAAAAAAAGCCGCAAAGACCGAGGATCGCCAAGTGTATGAGAGAAGTCTCTTTCCGGGGATTTTTGACACAACCGCACAGGAAGCTTATATGGAGAACACCGTAGCATATGAGCAGCTCTTCTTGGATGTAGATAAGTATCAGGCTGTGATGAGAGCTTTGGCGGATCGTCTGTATAAAGAACTGCACGACGACAAATAAGGTGGAAGAAATTCAGCCTTAAAATATGGGAATTATATTTCAAATATCATTACCTCATCTTTGGGCAGATTATAGTTTGGAGAAGTTTACAGATGGCGAATTGCTTGTTTTGCAAATTTCTTGCTTACCGTCGTATCCCACTCCGCCAGCAGAATAATCTCCGCCGTTCCGGCCTCAAAATCAAACGAAATCTCGCCCCATTCGCCGTCGTTGTCCACCTGGTAGAGGTAGACAGCGGCGGCGATTTTCTTTTTGCGTTTGGTCTGGGACTTGCGTTTCAGTCGGAGCATGTGTGATAAGGTACAATAAGTTTCGCGAATTGAAAAGTGGATGAAAAGAGACATGGTTTGCGGATTCCTGGTAGAATGAAGTCGCGACACACCATTCGAAAGGAGACAGCAAACCATGTCCGAAAAGATTGTACAGCTAAACGAAGAAGTTATCAAGGGGCAGCTCAAGGAACTTGTGCGCGGAAGCGTAGAGGAAACCCTCAACGAGCTGCTGGAGGCCGAAGCGGAGAAGCTGACCCAGGCGGCCCGGTACGAGCGCAATGAGCAACGCCAGGGCTACCGCAGCGGCCACTACAACCGCAACCTTACCACCACTTCTGGGGATGTCACACTCAAGATGCCCAAGCTCAAGGGGATCTCCTTTGAGACTGCCATCATTGAGCGGTATCGCCGCCGGGAGAGTAGCGTGGAAGAGGCTCTCATTGAGATGTACCTGGCTGGCGTATCCGTCCGGCGTGTAGAGGATATTACCGAGACTCTCTGGGGCAGTAAGGTCTCTCCCTCCACCATCAGTGAGCTGAACAAGAAAGCGTATGTCCACATTGAGGATTGGCGGAACCGCCCTCTACAAAGTGGGCGGTATCCGTATGTCTATGTGGATGGGATCTACCTGTGCCGCAACTGGGGCGGAGAATTTGAAAATGTAGCCATTCTTGT
>ERZ772897.4099-NODE-4099-length-9913-cov-2.760499_pt1 | contig 9913 bp, 4 predicted proteins | sample MGYA00512125_ERZ772897 | MGnify/ENA primary metagenome ERZ772897 (study PRJEB29015, sample SAMEA2737660) | human gut metagenome | biome: human gut; feature: human-associated habitat; material: faeces | place: China | collected 2012 ... | reverse complement strand
GGCCAGCACCTCCTCGCTGTGCCCCGGCATCTCGATCTCGGGAATCACCTCGATATGCAGGGCACGGGCGTATTCGACCACTTCGCGGATGTCGTCCTGCGTGTAATAGCCCCCGGCGGCCGCCGGGTCGTCGCGGTGGCAGTAGCGTTTGCCGCCGAAGTTCCATCCCTCCCAGTCGGGATAGGGACGCCAGGCGGCGATGTCGGTCAGGGCGGGGTATTTTTTGATTTCGATGCGCCATCCGGCTCCGTCGGTCAGGTGCCAGTGGAAGCGGTTGAGCTTGTAGCGCGCCATGAGGTCGAGCTGACGTTCGACGAACTCCTTGTCGCGGAAATGGCGCGAGACGTCGAGCATGAAGCCCCGGTAACCGAAGCGCGGGGCGTCCACGATCGTGACGGCCGGAATGCGGCGGCCGTGGTGCCCGGCCAGTTGTGCGAGCGACTGGAGTCCGTAGAACAACCCTGCGGCATCGGGGGCCGTGAGCGTGATCTTTGTGCGGGAGACGTCGAGACGGTAGCTTTCGGGGGCGCCGTCGCCCGTACGAAGCAGTTCGAGTGCGGGCATGTCGCCGTCGGAGGCCTCGGCAAAGGAGGCGGGGAAGAATCCGTCCGCGGCACGCTGCATCCACGCCGCGAGGTCGGCCTTGTCCTGCCCGTCGAGGTCGGTCGTGTAGAGCAGCTTGGCAGGCATACGGAAGGCACCTTCGCCCCACGTCACCTGCTGCGGGGCCGGGATGATGCCCGTGGCCGGGCACCCGCCGCCGGCGCACGAAGCAAAGGCGAAAGCGGCAAGGCAAAAAGAGATAAGCGTGATTTTTTTCATAAGGTCTTTAGGTCGGGTACAACAACAAATCGGGATGAACCGGCAAAGCCGGAGGAGGGCGGAGCGAGCCGTGGCCGCAGCCGGAAGGGCGCCGCCGGAGAACAGCCAGCCAAAGGCAAACCGCAGCCGAAAACCGTCGGGGAACGGGGACAGCCGGAAACCGAAACCGCCGACAGACTGCCGACAGGCCACGACAGGCCGCCATCCGGGGCGGGTTTGCAGCCCGAAGCAGGGACAGCCCGAAGCAGGAGTATGAAAAAAGGCCGTGCAACCCGGCTTATGCCGGGGTCGCACGGCCCCTGTCGGTCTATAAGCGGACTAATTCCACTTGGTGTCCATCATCGTCGGGTTGGAGCTGCCGCCGACGGCATCGTAACCATGGCCCGTGAGGTCGCGCACGATATTGCCGGAACCGCTGTCGTTGGGCTCCCAGGCGTTCATGCGCCAGTAAGCGAGCAGCCCGTCGGACGTGGGGTCGTCATAGTTCATGTTGTTGGCGATCTCGGATTGCGAGAGGGCGCGTGTCCATACGCGGCACTCGGCGACATAGCCGTTCAGCGTACGGCCGCCGCCATAGGAGGCTCCCAGGTAGAAACCGCCCGAATTGTCGCTCGTCAGGTCGATGGTCTCGCCCTGCGTTTCCACGCCCGTGGCATACTGCCCGTTGATATAGATGTCCCACGAAGAGCCCGTCCAGACTGCGGCGACGTGGTACCACTTCTCCTTGTCGAACGGCTTGTCGGTAGCTGCGGGCTGGTAGGAGTCGTGACAGATCTGGATGCAGTCGGGATCGACCTTCACGTCGCCGAAACGTACGCCGCAGATGCCCTCGATACCCATGATGGAACTGATATAAGGATCGCGGGTCTGGAAGCCGAGCATGTATACGCGGGCTTCGAGCGTGAGCTGCGGAAGGGCTGCCAGGTCGGAATTCTCCTGGAACGAAGTCACCTTGTAGATGTTGCTCGATCCCAGGTAGATCGCCTTGCTGATCACCGGGGTCTTCAGCACGATGAAGAGCGTGCGGCTCGGTTCGAGCACGCTTATTCCGCCGGATACGGTCTTGATGCCCACGGGGACGCAATAGGTCACGCCCTCGGCGAACTCCGAGACGGACGACACCGTGAAGTCGATCGCCGAAGAGGTGTTGTAGCCGGCCAGGATGGTCGTTTCGGTCGAACTCAGGGCGTAGCTTTCCTCGGGCGGAATCTGGTAGTTTTTGCCGTACTTGTCGTTATAGGCAGCCAGCAGTTCGGGCCGCACTTCCAACTGGATCCGCACGTCGTGCTCCATAACCACCGAGGAGGATACGGTGATCGAGGTCTCGGCAGGGGGTTCGTCGATGGTCATTGATTTGTCGGGATTGTTCTGCGCATCGGTCATGTAGATCGCAGGATAGGTCTCCGCGGACTCCTGACAGCCCGTCGCCGCAGCGGCGGCGAACAACAGCGGAGCGACCAAATATTTCAGTTTCATAGTTCTCTTGTTTTAGGTTTAGTTTGCAGGGGCGAAAATCTCGGCCTCGTTCATACTGGTGAAATCGGTTACCCGGCCGACGTATACCCGGAGATAGCGGGCTTTGACGGTCTTCTTGAACTGGAATATCTTCCAGTTGTCGGCCGAGAGTTTGGGCACGAACGAAATTTCATTGGTGAGGCTATACCAGTTGGTGCCGTCCTCGCTGTACTGGAAATCGGTACATTCGGGGTTGGAGTCCTCGTAGTAGATATGCCAGCGGAAGCCGTTGATGTCGTAGGCCTTGTCCAGCGTGATGATGAAGTTGCCGCCGTTCCCCCACGAATAGGACGCATTCGCGGCATACCAGCAGTTGGAGTCGAGCTTGCCGTCGAACATGCAGGCCTTCTGCGCATCGGAATCGAGCTTCCAGACGCCGTTGGCGCCGCTCGAAGCGGTGCCCTGGTAGCAGACGATCGTCCACCCGGAGGCAGGTTCGATCTTCACGCCCGTAAGCGCCGTCGCATCGACGTCGATCTCCATCGCCGACACCGTCAACAGCAGGTAGCGTACCAATGGCTCCTTCGAGGTATAAATATCTTCCGCGGGAAGTTCCACGACGATGGGGATCAGGTAGTAACCCTTCTCGATCCCGGCAGAACTTACGGTAACGGACACCTCGTCGGACAAGAACGCACCGGCTGCCACGCCGAGCGTGCCGAGTGAAACACGCGCGGGGTCGATCGGCTCGTAGGAGGTGCCGTGCTTTTCGTTGTAGGCATCGACCAGCGAATTGTCGATAGCCAGCGGGAACGAAACGTCGGCCGGGGCAGGACGAGCCAGCTCGACCCGGATTTTTTCGTCCACCTCGCCCGTGATGGTACCGTCGTCCCCGACCAGGAACAGGTATTTGGACAAGCCGGTCGAGGTCAGACCGACGATCAGGTCGCCGCCGGCGGGGTTCACATCCTGGATCGCCTCGCGCATATACTTGTAAGGCATCGACGAATTGGCGTACTCATACTCCATGTGATAGGCACCGAAACCGGCGCCGAAACCCTGCGTGGGGTTGAAGCGCGCCATGCCCAGCAGCGAGTTGACCCACTGGCCGTTGCGACACGCCGCCGGTTTTCCAGAGGGACTCGAAGTTCTCGGCGAAGATATACTGCTCGGGCTTCCAGCCTTTCTTATAGGCATCGTCGAAGCGATCCTGCAAATCGGTATAGCCGTAAGAATTATAAGCCTGCACGATGCCGTAGTCGAAGCAGTCGGCCACATCGGCATGCACGGCATAGGGCACGCCGTCGATCATAAGCAGGCGTCCCGTCCCCGACTTGGGGCCGACGTATTTGCTCATGGCCAGGATCAGCTTCCTGAACAGCTCGTTGTCATGTCCCACGAACGGCCCCGAAGCGCCGTAGCCGGGTTCGTAGTCGACGTCGATGCCGTCGTAGCTGTACTTGTCCATCGAGTCCTTGCAGTAGGCTTTGGCGTAGGCCTCGATGGCCTCGTCGGTATATTCGCCGCCGCCGATCTCGGTGAGGAACGGCTCGGGCATCTTGTCCGAGAAGATCGTGAAGGTCACCTTCGTGCCCTTGATCTTCTGCACGAACTCCTTGTCGGCGATCTGCTCGGGGGTCAGCGAATGCCACTGGCTCCAGATGGAGATGATATCCATCGAGTCGGGAGCACTCTGCAGGCGGGTCTGGTAGGATGCGCCGACGGCCGTCCACGAACCGTACCAGCCGAAAGCGATCTTGTGCTTGGTCTTTTTGTATTCGCGCAGGGCCTGGTAGTAGGCATTATCGCGCAGGATGGGCGACTGCTGGTCGGGATGCTGCGTAATTTCACGCTCGGGATCCGTCCAATCCGAACAAGCGACGAAAAAGGCACCCACGATCGCAAGGGCCGCGACGTATTTCAAGAAATTTTTCATCTTTCGTGTTGTTTTTAGGTTCATTATTTCTTATCCCACCAGAGTTTCGTACCGCCGGTATCGGCTCCGCCGAGCAGTGCGGTGGCAGCCGCCACGCCGGCGGCATTGTTCGAGTACTCCGAACGCGGGAAGGTCATACGGCGCACCTGGACGTTGGTATCGACCTTGCCGCCGCTGAGGTTGTTGACGATCGGGATCACCTTGGGGTAGCCCGTGCGGCGGAATTCCGACCAGGCTTCCTGCCCGTTGGGGAACATGGCGATCCACTTCTGCGTGATGATCCGTTCGAGTTTCTCCTCGTCCCCGGCGCCGGCATTCCATTTCGGGGAGACGGACGAAGGTTTCGAAGCGTTGTATTTCGTCGAGGCGGCCGAAGCGTCCTCGAATGCCTGGGGTTCGCTCGCACTCTCGGCATAGGTGGCCGCAGCGGCCGCGGTAAGACCGCGTTCGAGGAACGACAGTTCGATACCCGTCTTGTAGAACGATTCGTCGTCACCACCCATGTCCCAGCCAAGCATGGCGCCTTCGGCCCGCAGGAAAGCGGCCTCGGAAGCGAGGAACCACACGACGGGCGTATCCTTGGCGACGTTGGGCACCGAAAGTCCGGTATAGTCCGCCTTCAGCATCGAGCTGAGACCGCTGCGGACACCGTGGTACTTGCCATCCTCGCAGGTTTTGAAATAGGCCGGCAGGCGCGGATCGGCGTAACCGTTCATATAAGCGTCGATGGTCGCACCCATACGAGTATCGTTATAGGCGTTCCACACCTCTTCGAGCGGATTGTATACCTGTACCGAACCGGAACTCTTGAGCCACGCACCGTCGTCCGAAGCGGTCATCACCCCGTCCCTGACGGCTTCCTCAGCATAGGTTCGGGCAAGAGCAGGTTCGACGAAACGGATGCGCATGGCCATGCGGAGCTTGACCGAGTTGGCCAGCTTGAGCCATTTCGTATAGTCGCCCTGGTAAACGGCGTCGACCTTCTGCAACGGCCTGGCGTCGGCGGCATTGGCCGCATACTCCTTGAGCACCACGATGGCGGCATTCAGATCCGTGAGAAGGTTTTTGTAGACGGTCTCCTGCGATTCGTAGGGGTTTTCGGTCTGGCCGAAATTCGAAACGGGGATCGGGCCGTAGATGTCGGTGGTACGCTGGAGGGCCATCACCTTGATGACCTCGGCAACGGCAAAGACGTCGTCGGTAACCTGCCCGTTCTGGTAGGCGTACTTGAGGTTGAGCCATGCAGGCATCACATTGGTGAAAGCCACCGAGAAGGGCACGTTGTTATAGTCCGTACCGTCGAGGTCGTAGGTACAGGTATAGCTGCCGCCGTTGAAGGCCTGGATCGGGGAGAGATAGCCGCCGAAGGCGTCGCCCATCAGGTTGCAGGCGCGCTGGAACTCGTTGGCCCCCACGTCGCTGCACGGGATCACGGCATCCATTTGCATGGTGGTGATGTAGGTCTTCTTGTCGACCGACTGCACCGCATCGGGATTGGTGTTGAAGGATTCGAAGTCCCCGGTACAGGCGGCAAGCGCCGCAGCGGCGAAAAATCCTATTGTATGATTGAATCGTTTCATTGGTCTGAAATTTTAGAATTGGAGTCTTACGCTGAAACCGATGGTACGGGCGCTGGGCTGCATGAAATAGTCGAGCCCCTGGTAATAGGTACCCGTGGACGCGGTGATCTCGGGATCGAACGGCGCCTTGTTGTAGAGCATCCACAGGTTGCGGCCGACGAGCGACACGGTCATGCCGATCTTGTCGTTGAACCACCTGGAAGGAAGGTCGTAGCCCAGAGTAAGTTCACGCAGGCGGACGTTGGTCATGCTGTAAACGTAGTGTGAAAGCATCGAAAGCCCGTTGCCGTTGTTGGCGTAGAAGACCCTGGCATCGGGGACTTTCTGATCCTCGGAGATCCAGACACCGCCGTTTTCCCGGGCATCGGCCGAATCCTGCGAGGCACCCCAGCGATCCATCAGGGCCTGCGTCGCCGAAACGCCCTGGCCGCCGATGCGGGCATCGAACAGCACGCCGAGGTTCACGCCCTTGTAGGAGAACCGGTTGTTCCACCCCAGGCGGAAGCGGGCTTCGGTATTGCCGCCGTAAAGCCACGTATTGGGATCGGTGGTGACGGTATTGGTATTGGGGTCGACATAGATGCGTCCCTGGTCGTCGGTCTTGAGCCCCGTCACGTAGAAGTCGCCGATCGAACCGCCTTTTTTGACCTTCATGCGGTAGCCGCCGTAGTCCATGTTCACCTCGTCGACAGTCACCAGGTTACCGGCCACGTCGCGCGTGCCTTCGGGAACCAGCTCCTTCACCTCGTTGCGGTTCATCGAGAAGTTGACATTGGTCGACCACGAGAAGTCGCGCCACTTGTTCTTGTAACCCACGACCGCTTCGATACCCCAGTTGTTGACCTTGCCGGCATTGATATATGCCCGTTTGTAGCCGGTGCTGGGCGGTGCATCGTAGCTAAAAAGCTGGTTGTAGGTGTTGGTATTGTAATAGGTCACGTCCGTCCAGATCTTGTTGCCGAGGAACTTGGCGTTCAGGCCCACTTCGAACGACTTGGTGCGCTCGGGCGTAAGGTTGACAGCCGGGGCATAGGAGTCCGACGAAACGATACCGCCCGTCTGCAAGGGCGTATTGACACCGGTAATAAACCGCTGCGGGGCGTTACCCACCTCGGCATAGGAGGCACGCACCTTGAGGAACGAAATGCCGGCTTTGGAAAGGTCGGCCATCGACGAGATGACGGCCGAAAGGCCCACCGACGGGTAGAATATGTTCATATGGGGCGTGAAGGCCAGCTGCGACGCCCACTCGTTGCGCGCCGTCACGTCGAGGTAGACCATGCCGTTATATCCCAGCTGGGCGGTGGCGTAGACGGCCTGCGTCTGGTCGTGGTAGCGGTCGGCGTAGGGTTTGGTCTGCGAATGGCTCATATCCACGTTGTAGACCGAGAACTTGTTGGCGAGGGTGGCCAGGTGGCCCTCGAAGCCTTCGCCGTCGTTCTTGTCATCGAGGATGCTCGCACCCAGGTTGAACGACAGGGAGAACTTGTCGTCGAAGAAACTCTTGTTGATCGACAGCAGGGCGTCGGCGTAGAGGTTGTTGTGGTGGATCTTGTTGTTCTGGTAGTTGCCGTATTCGGAAGCGAACAGCTTGTCGGACGAGGCATAGATCTTGCGCGTATAGTTCATCACCATGTTATCGGTGCGCACGCGCCCCGTGAGGGTGATCCAGTCGGCAATGTCCCACTTGAGCGTGGCGTTGAACGTATAGCGGTGCGCCGTATTCTCGAACAGCTCGCGGTTGGTAATCCACCAGGGGTTCTCGACGCCGGTGATGAACTCCAGGGGCCAGAACTGCTTCATATAGCCCGCCGTGGCGTCGTAACGCTCGTAAACCTCGTACTTGGAGATGTCGTCGCCGCGCGGGAAAAGGTAAATGGGAATCAGCGGGTTGTGGTAGAGGCCCTGCACGAGCGGGTTACGCTTGTACTGGCGCATGTAGGAAGCGCCCAGGTCGAGCGTCAGCTTGTCCTTGATGAGCTGCGTGGTATTGCGGAAGGTAAAGTTGTACCGGTTGTAGACGTTGTTGGGGATGATGCCGCGCGAATTGAGCGAAGCGGCCGAGAAATAGGACTGGTTCACGCGCGTACCACCCGAAACCGAGATCGCATTGGTCTCCTCGAAGCCGGTCTGGAAGAAATCCGAGGGGTCGTACGAGGTCGGGGTCGAGAGCTTCGTACCCCAGCTCATGGACGGTGCCGTAGCTTCGGTGCCGTAGGTGTTCTGGAACTGCGGCATGACGAACGGCGACGAAAAGGTGGTGTTGTTGGCGTAGTTCACGCGCACACGCCCCTCCTCGCCCTTTTTGGTCGTGATGACGATCACGCCGTTGGCCGCGCGCGCACCATATATAGAGGTGGAGGAGGCGTCCTTGAGCACCGAGATGCTCTCGATGTCGGCCGGGTTGATGGCGTTGAAGTCGGAACTGGCGATGGCGACCCCGTCGAGGATGTAGAGCGGCGAGGTACCCGAGTTGATCGAGTTCATGCCCCGGATCATCATCGTTGCCGACGTGCTCGGCTCACCCGAATTGGAAAGTACCGTCAGGCCGGGAACCTGTCCTTGGATGGCCTGGTCGAACGCCGCCGTAGGGGTGTTCTCGACCTTTTCGGCCTTGACGGTCGATACCGATCCGGCAATGGTGCCCTTCTTGCGGACACCGTAAGCGATGACCACCACGTCGTCGAGCGCCTGTGCCTCGCTCTCGAGGGAGACGTTGTAGGTCAGCGAGGCGCTGCCGCCCGGAACCGTGAAGGTGGCGGGCTTGTAGCCGATGTACTGGAAGGTGAGCGTCGACCCTGCGGCGACGCTGATCGAGTAGCTTCCGTCCGCAAGGGTGCTCACCCCGCTGGTGGCCCCGGAAATCACGTTGACCCCGATGAGGGGTTGCTTGTCATCCGCCGAGGTGACGATGCCTCTGACGGTCACATTTCCCCCCCCCTGCGCTACGGCTATCGCCGGCAGGGCACATAGGAAAAATGCAAGAATGTTGAGTAGAAGTTTCGTTTTTTGCATAAGTAAATGATACTTTCTTACTCGACAAAGAAAAATAATTAAAACGAATTTGCCAAATGTTCAAAATAGATGAAATGTAAGCAGGAGTGTTCGGAAAGGGTCTTTCCGGCCCTCTTTTCCGGATGAAAACAGGTGTTATAAGGCTAAATATAAATAACTTAACATTTTATTTTAACCCGGCGAACTATTGTTGAATGCGGGTTAAAATATTTTTATAAAAACGAAAATAAAATTCAATGTGTTTTGAATATTTTGGGGTTTTCGGGCGAAAAAATACCCTCCGGTACGGTTTGATATGCGGTGGGTTTCCGGTCGTAGGTGTTTCTGGATACCTTATTTTTTTAATAATATTTAATATGTGCCAACCTGCGGGGTGGATTTTTGAAAAAAATATAAAAAATATAAAAATATTTTTCGCCGGAGGGGACGAACTTCCCCGAAAACCTGAGGAGATAACAATTTTCCGGCGATCGGTGATGTACGGAGGAAATACGCGAAACCCCGTAAAGAGTTCTCAAAGGGGATTTTATCGGGGGCGATTAGGCTGAAACGGGAAGTAAAGTAAAGGATGCGCAGTTTTTTGGTGTATTATGCTTGCAGATTGTAAGTGATATGCCGTGATTTCAGTTTAATACATAACATCAACCCCTATTTGCGCCCGCGGGTCAATGCTTTGGTCGGCGGCGGGTTGTAGCCCCCGTGTATCGCTGCCTTGGGCTGCCCGCGGTGCGTCACGGCTTTGGCCTGTCCCGGCGGGTTGCTGCCTTGGCCTGCCCCGGCGGGTCACTGCCCCTTCCCGCCCCGGAAGCGGGCGCGGTACTGACTGGGACTGAGCCGTTCGCGGAGGCGGGAAAAGAGCGAGAAGGCGCTCACGCTTTCGAAGCCGAGCGCATAGGCTATTTCCGAGATGCTGTGGGCTGTCGTCGCGAGCAGTTCCCGGGCCTTGTTGAGCCGCATCGTGTGCTGGTATTGCGCCGGCGCCATCCCCACGTATTCGCGGAAGACGCGGCGGAACCACGTGTAGCCCATGCCCACTTCGCGGGCGATCTGTTCGGGCGAGCGGTTGCGGCCGAAGTCTGTGCGCATGATGGCTTTCGCGCGGTTG
>ERZ772897.4092-NODE-4092-length-9933-cov-2.954141_pt1 | contig 9933 bp, 9 predicted proteins | sample MGYA00512125_ERZ772897 | MGnify/ENA primary metagenome ERZ772897 (study PRJEB29015, sample SAMEA2737660) | human gut metagenome | biome: human gut; feature: human-associated habitat; material: faeces | place: China | collected 2012 ... | reverse complement strand
GGGAGCCTCTGGCGAAGAGATGGGGCTTTACGATATGCCAAGGCCTCCCCTCGGTAGGAGAGGCGGCATCGCACAGCGATGACGGAGAGGTTCGACCCTGCGAGGAACTGAATTATGATTTTAGCCATTGACATAGGCAACACCACCGTCGCCCTCGGGGGCATCCGGGACGGACGTGTATGCTTTGTGGCCCACATGGACACGGTGCGCACCCGCACAGCGGCGGAGTACCGTGCCGAGATGGAAAAGGTGTTCTCTCATCGGAGACACCCGGAAAAGCCCATCCGCTTCGAGGGCGCTGTCCTCACCAGCGTCGTCCCCCAGATCACGGGGGCGCTGGCTGAGTGCGCCCGCCACTACACCGGCAAAAAGCCGGTCATCGTCTCGCCCGACATCCGCACCGGCCTCACGATGGGGGTGCCTGACCCTCACGCCGTCGGCAAAGACCGCCTTGTGGATGCGGCCTACGCGGCGGCGAACTTCCCCCTGCCGGTGGTCACGGTAGACCTCGGCACCGCCACCACGTTCAACGTGGTGGATGAGAATAAGGTCTTCCGGGGCGGCGTCATCTGCCCCGGACTTTCCACTGGTCTGCGGGCGCTGGGGGAGCGGTGCGCCCAGCTGCCGCAGGTACATCTTTCTTCGCCCAAAAGCGCGATCGGCGTCGATACCGAGAAGTGTATGCTCTCCGGCTCTGTGCTGGGGACGGCTGTCCTGCTGGACGGCATCACTCAGCGCATCGAGGAAGAACTGGGCCGTCCGGCCACGCTGGTGGTCACAGGCGGTCTGGCAAAGTATGTCATCCCGCTCTGCCGTCACCCGCTCACCTATGACCCCGAGCTGCTGCTGAAGGGGCTGGCTCTCCTTTACCAGCTCAATGCGCCACAGCATGAGCGTTACCACGAGCCGCGCAGCGACGGTGAGCACCGCCGTCCCCGCCCGGCAGGCAGACGCCCTTACAACAACGGCAGCAGCCCCCGCCGCCGCAGCCACAATAACCGCCGTCCCCGCCGGGACGATGAGGCCAAAGCGGGCTGAGCCCTGAAAGGAGAGACCTTATGATGAAATTAGGCATTCTCGGCGCAGGCATGATCGTCCGGGAGTTCCTGCCCTGGCTCACCGGGCCGGAAAGCCCCTTCAAGGTCGAGGCTCTTTGCAGCACGGAGCGGAGCGCCGGTGCAGCACAGGCCCTCTGCGACCAGTATGGTGTGCCGCGCCACACCACCAGCTACGACGAACTGCTGAGCTGGGTGGACGTTGTGTATATCGCCGTACCGAATATCCTGCACGTAAAATATACCCGTGCCGCTCTGGAAGCGGGCCGCCACGTCATCGTCGAAAAGCCGATGGCCCCCACGGCGGCGCTGGCCGAAGAGCTGGCCGAGCTGGCCCGGAGCAAAAAGCTCTTCCTCTTCGAGGCTGTCACCACGCAGTATCAGGACAACTACGCCAAGATCCGTGAGGTGCTGCCCAAGGTAGGCGCCGTCACGATGGTGCAGTGTAATTTCAGCCAGTATTCCAGCCGGTATCATGATTTCTGCGCCGGCAAGGTCTGGCCGTCCTTTGACCCGGCGTGCGCCGGCGGCGCGCTGATGGATCTGGGTGTCTACAATGTCAGCTATGTGGTGGGCCTCTTCGGCTCGCCCAATAAGGTCCACTATGCGGCCAATATCACCCGGGGCATCGACACCAGCGGCGTGCTGACGATGGAGTATCGCAGCTTCAAGGCCGTGAGCATCAATGCCAAGGACAGCAGTTCCCCGGCCCGGTACATCATTCAGGGTACCAAGGGGTATCTGCTCCAGAAATCCACCGCCAACTTCTGCGGCGGCGTCACCTTCCACCCCTATAAGGGCAAGGAAGAACACTTCAACCTCAGCGCAGGCCGTCCCCGGCAGGCGGCGGAGTTCCACGCCTTTGCCCGCGCCATCGAGAGCGAGGATATGGAGCTTTGCAGCCGGATGCTGGACACCTCGGTGGCCGTCAGCCGTGTGCTGGAAACGGCCCGCCGCGATGCGGGTATCCGCTTCACTACTGATTTATAATGCTATCCCCGGGAGTTCCCTGACAAAACATCCCGTATATTTCAGACTGTATTCTACAAAAGACCCCGTGTATTTCACGGGCAGGTTTGCGCCGTATCCGACAATTTAGGGCGGAACGGCAGCAAGGAGGAAAACTGAATTATGAAAAAGAATGACATTCGCACCCTCACCCGGCTGGCACTGCTGGTCGCCATTGAGCTGGTCATGAAGGCCGTCGGCCTGGGCAGTGTCCCTGTAGGCCCGCTTTACATGAGCTTTTTGACCCTGCCGATCGCCGTGGGTGCCATTACCATGGGTCCCGCCGCAGGCGCTATCCTCGGCGGCGTGTTCGGCGCCGTGAGCTTCTATGACGCCGTCACCGGCGCTTCCGCCATGACTGGTGCGCTGTTCCAGGTCAGCCCCGTCAACACCTTCATCCTCTGTGTGGGTATGCGTGTGCTGATGGGCCTGTGTACCGGCCTTATCTTCAACGCTGTCAAGAATTTCGATAAGCCCGGCACCTGGAGCTACATCGTCAGCGCCATGTGCGCCCCGGCCCTCAACACCCTGTTCTTCATGGGCTACATCGTGCTGGCCTTCTACGGCTGCGATTACGTCCAGAACCTCGTGTCCGTCAAGGGCGCAGCCAACCCCCTGATGTTCGTCGTCCTGCTGGTCGGCGTGCAGGGCGTGGCCGAGTTCCTTGTCTCCGGCATCCTGGGCGGCATCGTCGCCCGCGCTGTCCACAAGTTTTTGAAGTAACAGGCGGTGTCGGTCAGGGACATCCGCTGATAAACCTCTCCGTCACGGCTGATGCCGTGCCACCGCCCCTATCGAGGGGCTGCAAGGAAAGATCATATCATAGGCCCCTCCCCCGGCAAAAATGCTGAGGGAGGGGCTTTTGTGTTGATTTTAGCCTACTGGTGCGGTATACTTATCATACTTTATTCAAAAGAAGGAGGCGGCGGAAAATGCCCATCGGCCCCAGCAGACCCCTGAATTTAGCAAAGCCGGAATCCATCGACATCCGGCAGGCCGCGCGGTATTTCGGCGCGCGGGGCGAGGCTGACAGCGCTACCCTCACCCTTCTGGAAAAGTGCGCTGCGCCCCTTCTCGCCGCCGCCACGCCCCGGGCCGTCTGGCTCGAGGCCGACGTGGAGAGCCTCACGCAGGCCGGTATTTTGAAGGGGGAGGACATCTTCCGGCATCTGGAAGGGTGCAGTGAGGCCGTGCTTCTGGCCGTGACAGTCGGCCCCGGTGTGGACGGACAGATACGCCGGGCCGGTGTGGGCGACATCGCCGCCGGTGTGGCGTCGGACGCCATCGGCTCTGTGCTGGCCGAACAGGCTGCGGACGCCGCCGAGGCCGAGCTGCGGCAGTGGGCCGCAGAGCAGGACAAGTACCTCACGGGCCGTTTCTCGCCGGGCTACGGCGATTGGCCCATCGGGGTGCAGCCGCTGGTGGCGGCGGCACTGGACACTGCCCGCCGGGCCGGGCTCTGCGTGACCGAAAATGACCTGATGACGCCCCGCAAGAGCGTGACCGCTCTGCTGGGCCTGAGCGACCATCCGGTGAAAGGACGCCTTGCCGGGTGCGGACACTGCGTGCTGAACACACGGTGCGAATATAGAAAGAGGGGCAAGACCTGTGCAAGCGAATGAACTGTTTATCCAGCCGAATACCATCCTCCTCGACGGCGGCATGGGTACCATGCTGCAGGCGGCGGGCCTGAAACTGGGCGCACGGCCTGAGGAACTGAACATCACCGACCCACAGCTCATCGAGAGCATCCACAGCCGGTACGCCGCCGCAGGCAGCCGCATCATCAATGCCAACACCTTCGGCGCGTCGGCCCATAAGCTGGCGGGCAGCGAATACACGCTGGAAGAGATCATTGCGGCGGGCATCGCCAACTGCAAGCGGGCCTGCGCCCCCTACGGCGCACTGGCCGCGCTGGACGTCGGCCCGCTGGGCGAACTGCTGGAGCCCAACGGCACGCTGGCTTTTGAAGACGCCGTGGCCGAGTATGGCCGCATCGTCCGGGCGGGCGTCGCCGCCGGGGCCGATCTCGTCTTCTTTGAGACCTTCACCGACCTGTACGAGCTGAAAGCCGCCCTGCTGGCCGCGAAAGAGAACTGTGACCTGCCCATCCTCGCCAGCATGAGCTTTGAGGCAGGCGGGCGCACCTTCACCGGCTGCACCGTCGAGAGCTTCGCCGTCACGGCCCGGGGCCTCGGTGCCAACGCCGTGGGCATCAACTGCTCCCTCGGCCCGAAAGAAATTTTCCCCATGGCGAAGCGGCTGGCCGAGGCCCTGCCCGGCGATTTCCCGGTCTTTGTCAAGCCGAATGCGGGCCTGCCCCGCGCCGACGGCAGCGGCTACGACATCACGCCCCAGCTCTTTGCCATGGAGATGAAGCCCTACCGCGATTTGAAGCTCTTTGCGGCGGGCGGCTGCTGCGGCACCACCCCCGATTTCATCAAACTGCTGAACGGCGTCTTCGCCGACTGCAAGCCGGGCCGCCCCGCCCACGCCATGCCCTCGGTGCTCTGCTCGCCGATGGACTTCGTCACCGTGGACGGCATCACCGTGGTGGGCGAGCGCATCAACCCCACCGGCAAAAAGCGGTTCCAGCAGGCATTGCGCGAGGGCGACATGAACTACATCCTCGAGCAGGCCGTCAGCCAGTCCGAGGCCGGAGCGCAGGTGCTGGACGTCAACGTGGGCGCGCCCGGCGTGGACGAGCCCGCCGTCATGGAGCAGGTGGTGAAGGCGTTGCAGAGCGTCGTCAGCCTGCCCTTACAGCTGGATTCCTCCCACGCAGACGCCCTCGAGCGGGGCCTGCGGGTCTACAACGGCAAGCCCATTGTCAACTCGGTGAACGGCGAGACCGAAGTGCTGGAGCGTGTCCTGCCCCTCTGCAAAAAGTACGGCGCGGCCGTCGTCGGCCTTGCCATCGACGAGCGGGGCATCCAGCCCAGCGCCGACGCCCGGTTTGAGATCGCAAAGCGGGTGGTGGACGCGGCGCTGGCCCACGGCATCCCCCGGGAAGATATTTATATCGACTGCCTGACCCTCACCGCCAGCGCCCAGCAGCAGGACGTTCTGGCCACCGTGGAGGCGCTGGCCCGCTGCAAGAAGGAGCTGGGCGTCCGCACCATCCTCGGTGTGTCCAACATCAGCTTCGGCCTGCCCTGCCGCCCCTATCTGAACACCACCTTCCTCACCATGGCCATGTACGCGGGCCTCGACCTCGCCATCATGAATCCTTCCAGCGAAGAGATGATGGCGGCGGTCTACTCTTACAACGTCCTCACCAACCGTGATAAGCAGAGCATGGCCTACATTGCCCGTTATGCCGATAAAGTCCCTGCCAGCGCCGCGTTGAAGCAGGCCCAGACGGCCCAGGCGTCTCAGACGTCAAACACCCCGGCGGAGGCGGATGCAGCTCACAGCGGCCCTTTTGCCGCGCTGATGCAGGCGGTGGAAAAAGGCCTCAAGGGGGAAGCCGCCGCCCGCACCCACACCCTACTGGACGAAAACGAGCCCCTGACGCTGGTGGACGAGGCCCTCATCCCGGCGCTGGACGTTGTGGGTGAAAAGTACGAGAAGGGCAAGCTTTTCCTGCCCCAGCTGTTACAGGCCGCCAGCGCCGCACAGGCCGCCTTTGAAGAGATCAAGACTGCCATCGCCAAGCGGGGCGGGGCCGGGGCCAGCAAGGGCCGCATCGTCCTCGCGACCGTCAAGGGCGATGTCCACGACATCGGCAAGAACATCGTCCGTGTCATCCTCGAGAACTACGGCTTCGAGGTCATCGACCTTGGCCGCGATGTGCCGGTGGAGACGGTGGTGGACACTGTCCGGGAGAAGGATGTCCACCTCGTGGGGCTCTCGGCCCTGATGACCACCACCCTCAAGAGCATGGAGGAGACCATCGCGGCCCTCCATGCGGCAAAGCTCGACTGCAAGGTGATGGTGGGCGGCGCTGTCCTGACGCCAGAGTACGCCGAGAAGATCGGCGCGGACTGGTACGCCAAGGATGCCAAGCAGAGTGCCGATATTGCCAAGAAATTCTTCGGTGAGTCATAAAAACAGAGCAAGAGCCGGTGCGTCCGCACCGGCTCTTTTGACGTTTACTGCTCGTATTGGCTATGATCCACCAGCGCCATGATGCTCTCCGGCAGGGCGGAGAGGCAGGCCGGGGCGTCGGGTTCGACCACGGAGAGGGTCGTCTTGCTCACTTTCCACCACAGACGAGTGGTGCCGTCCGGCAGCTGGAAGATGAGGTTCCAGTCGAAAGGGTTCTCGCTGGCCGAGAGAAGCTCCACCGGCAGGGCGTTCTCTGCGCCGGGGGCGCAGGGGGCGAAGTCGTGGGCGCGGATGCCTACGGCGGTGCAGCCCTCCGGCACCTCAGCGGCGAGGTGCAGCAGACTCCCACAGCCTGCGAGGCGGACGCTGTGGGCGTCCACCCGGGTGCAGGGCAGGATGTTCTTGCAGCCGGTCAGCCGGGCCGCAGCGGTGCTGCCCGGGTCGGCAAAGACCTCTTTTGTGGTGCCGGTGCGGAGCACCTGCCCGCCGTCCATGACGATCATGTCCCGGCACAGGCGGTAAGCCTCGTCCCGGTTGTGGGTGACGAGGAGGGCTGTGCCGTCAAAACCCGCCAGCAGGCTGCCCACTTCGCCCTCCACCTCCTCGCGGAGGTAGCTGTCCAGTGCGCTGAACGGCTCATCCAGCATCAAAATCTTCGGCTTGCCCACCAGAATACGGGCCAGCGCGGTGCGCTGCTGCTGTCCGCCGGAAAGCTCTGCCGGGCGGCGGCTGGCCAGTTCTTCCAGCCGCAAGGCCCGCAGCATCCCGGCGCAGCGGGCCTTGCGGGCGGCTTTGTCCCTTTCGGCTTTCAGGCCGCAGAGGATGTTCTGCTCCACGGTCATATTCGGGAAGAGGGCGTAGTTCTGGAAGAGCAGGCCCACGCCCCGCTGCTGGGGCGGCAGATCGATGTGCTGCTCGCTGTCGAACAGCACCCGCCCGTCCAGCACGATGCGGCCCTTGTCGGGCTTCACGATGCCCGCGATGCAGCGTAGTGTCATGCTTTTGCCGCAGCCCGACGCGCCCAGAATGGCCGTGGCAGTGTTCCCGGCGGCGAAGTCGGAGCGGAGGGTGAAGCCGTTCAGCTTTTTCTCGATATGTACTTCCAGACTCATGCGCGGCCACCTGCTTTCTGCTTTTTCTCCAAGAGGTTCACGGCCAGCAGCACCACAGCAGAGATGACGATGTCCACCAGCACCCACCGCATGGCACCGGCCTCATCGTTGGTGCGCCAGAGCTGGTACACCGTGGTGGCAATGGTGGCGGTCTTGCCGGGGGTGTAGCCCGCGATCATGCTGGTAGCGCCGTATTCGCCCAGTGCCCGGGCAAAGGCCAGCACCGTGCCCGCCAGAATGCCCTGACGGCAGGCGGGCATCCGCACCCGCCAGAAGATCCATGGATCAGACTGTCCCAGCGTCTGCGCCGACCACGCCAGCGTTTCGTCAAAGCTTTCAAACGCGCCGCGCGCGGTGCGGTACATCAGCGGAAAAGCCACCACGATGGAGGCAAAGATGGCGCTGTACCAGTTCATGACCAGCTTTACACCAAAATGCTGCATGAAAAAGATGCCCAGCGGCCGCTTTGCGCCGAAGAGCAGCAGCAGAAAGTAGCCCACCACCGTGGGCGGCAGCACCATGGGCAGGGTGAGCAGCACATCCAGCACACCCTTGACCATCCGGGGCAGCCGGGCGATATAGTAGGCGGCAAAAATGCCAAGAAAGAACACCGCCGCGCAGCTGATCAAAGCAATGCGCAGGCTGTTCCACAACGGATACCAGTCCATGTCTGCTCCTTTATACGGCGCTGAAGCCCACGCCCTCGAACACGGTCATGGCCTTGTCGGTCTGTAAGTAAGCCAAAAACTCCTTGGCGGCCTCCGCGTTGGAGGCGGCCTTCAGCACAGCGGCGGGATAGATGACCTGACCGCACATCTCCTTGGTGGCCTCGTCCACGGGGGTCAGACCGGCGCTGTACGCATCGGTGCAGTAAACGACACCTGCATCCACACTGCCCTCGGTGACCTGCGTGGTCACCTCCTTGACGTTGGAGCCGTAGGTGATCACGCCCGCAGCAGCCAGCGCAGCCTCGTCCAACTGGTAGTAGGTAAGGATCTTCTGGGTATACTGTCCCACGGGCACATCGCTGTTGCCCATGCAGAACAGGATATCCTGCGCCTTCAGGTGCTCGGCCAGTGCGTCAAAACTGTCAATGCCCTTGTCGCTGCCCTCCGGCACGCAGAGCACCACCTTGTTTTCCAGCAGGTTCACGCGGCTGTCGGCATCCACAAAGTCAAGCCCATCCTTGTTCACATCGGTAGAAGCGGTGATGTCCAGCTGATTCATCTGCTTCTGACCGGCAGAGATGAACAGATCGCAATCCGCGCCCTCCTGGATCTGGGTCTTGAGGGTGCCGGAAGAGTCGAAGTTGAAACGGAAGGTCACCTCCGGGTGGTCTGCCGTGTAGCACTCACCGATAGCATTCAGTGTCTCGGTGAGGGAGGCGGCGGCAAACACGATCAACTCCACGCTCTGGGCTGCTTCCGAGGAAGCAGCGGCAGAGGAAGCCACGGACGATGCTGCGCTGGAAGCGCCGCCGCAGGCGGTGAGGGCAGCGGCTGCACCGGCCATACCGGCAGCGGCCAGAAAGCTCCGTCGGGAAATGCGATGGTTGTTCATCTCTGTTTTCTCCTTACTTTAAGTGGAAAAATAGTATATTTCTACGCCCCGTAAAGGAAAACAGGGCAGGAAACCTTACTTACGGGCGCACTCGCCGTCCAGACCTGCGGCGATGCGTACCCCGTGCTCCAAGCTGGGCAGAATGTACTCGAGGTTCTCCTGCACTGCCTTGGGGCTGCCCGGCAGGTTGACGATCAGGGTCTTGCCGCGCAGCACGCTGACGCCGCGGCTCAGCATCCCGCGCGGGGTGATGCTCAGGCTGTGGTAGCGCATGGCCTCGGCAATGCCGGGGGCGTTGCGGTCGGCCACAGCGCAGGTGGCCTCCGGGGTGATGTCCCGGGGGGAGAAGCCGGTGCCGCCGGTGGTGAGCACAAGGTTCACCTGACGGCCGTCTGCCATGCGGATGAGCTGCGCTTTCAGCGCCTTGGCTTCGTCCGGCAGGATCATGGTCTCCTCCACCACATAGCCAGCGGCGGTGAGCATTTCTACAATCAGCGGGCCGCTTTTATCCTCCCGCTCTCCGCGGCTGCCTTTATCGGAAAGGGTAATGACGGCAGCGCGCAGGGGCGGGTTTTCCAGTGCGGGCAGCAGGGTCACCTCATCCCCTACATGGATCTCGCCGCCGGTGAGCACCCGGGCGAACACGCCCTCGTGGGGCATGATGCACTCGCCGGTCTGCTGCTTGATGACACAGTCGTTGTGGCATTCTTTGCCGATCTGGGTCATTTCCAGCACCACATCCCCGATGGCAAACCGGCTGGTCACCGGCAGATTGCGGAAATCGAAGCCCTCGATGACCAGATTTTCGCCGAAGGCACCGTAGTCCACCCAGATCTTCTTGCGGAAGGCCTCAATTTTTTCGGCGCTGAGCATACTGACCTGACGGTGCCAGTTGCCGCCGTGGGCGTCCTCCACGATGCCCCATTCCGGGGTCAAAACGGCGCTGGGTACCTCGGTTTTTACGGTGCCCCGCTTGGGGCTGGTGCAGATTGCCAGAAGCTTACCCATAGTTATTTATCCTCCAATGCGATACATCCCGCGGGTAGCGGGCATGGAACTGTCGTTAAAATGGTGTTCCCGGGGCTTTGCCCAGATGGTCTCCCGGATGGCGGCCAGCAGCTGTGCGTCGTCCGCGCCGCTGAGATCGG
>ERZ772897.4081-NODE-4081-length-9948-cov-6.211936_pt1 | contig 9948 bp, 7 predicted proteins | sample MGYA00512125_ERZ772897 | MGnify/ENA primary metagenome ERZ772897 (study PRJEB29015, sample SAMEA2737660) | human gut metagenome | biome: human gut; feature: human-associated habitat; material: faeces | place: China | collected 2012 ... | reverse complement strand
TATACAATCCGCCCTGCGGAGATTCCGCAGCAGCCGTTTGCATGTTATCGTATTTAAGGAACCACTGATTCATCCGGCACTCCGTCTTCACGCGTCTCTCGGTCCTCCCGTCGCCTTATAATCCTCAGGACAAAACGCGATGGAGCGTTTTGCCGCTACGCTTCCGGTTTGTCTCCTAGGGAGATACGGCGCATCCGCGCAAATCCGGAGCACTTCATTTCATCAGCGCTTCCTTATTTTTGCGGCAGGATCTCGATCCAGTAGCCGTCGGGATCGGCGATGAAGTAGATGCCCATCGAGAGGTTTTCGTAGCAGATGCAGCCCATCTCCTGGTGCTTCTTGTGTGCGGCGTCGAAGTCATCCGCCGTGACGGCGAGGTGGAATTCGTTCTCACCGAGGTCGTACGGCTTCTTGCGATCGTGCAGCCACGTGAGCTCGAGCTCGTGCGGCGTCGCCCCGCCGTCGGTGAGATAGACGAGCGTGAAGTCCGGGGCATTCAGGCGGCGGGATTCCTCGAAGCCGAGCGCCTCTCGATAGAATTTCAGGCTTCGGTCGAGGTCGAGTACGTTGAAATTGTTGTGTGCAAAGCGGAATTTCATGGAAGAACCCTCCTGTGCATGGAATCTGCGGCACGCGGGGGCGCCGCGCTTTTGGATGCCTCTACTATACGTCATTTCTGCGCCTTTGGCAATCTTTTGCAGGCGCTTGAGGAGGCGGTGGGATATGGTATAATGGGAGGCAGCATCCCGAAGGGGAGAGGAGAAGACAGTATGGCGAAAGAGATTCAAGATATCAAGGAAGTCAAGAAGGAACTCGCGTCCCTGCGCAAGCAGATCCGTTACCACAACCGCCGCTACTATGACGAGGACGATCCGGAGATCTCGGACTATGAATACGATCAGCTCATGCTCCGCCTCAAGGCGATCGAGAAGGCCTATCCTGAGCTCATCACGAAGAACTCGCCGACGCAGCTCGTCGGCGGCAAGGCGATGCGCACGGCCGGCGTGCTCGTGCAGCACGACGTGCCGATGCTCTCGCTCGCGGACGTTTTTTCGCGCGCGGAGATCGATGCGTTCGTCGCAGATCTGCAGCAGGAGCTCGAGGCGCCGGAGTTCGTCGTCGAGGAGAAGATCGACGGCCTCTCGATGGCCCTGCGCTATCGGGACGGGGAGCTCGAGCGCGCCATCACGCGCGGCGACGGTATCGTGCAGGGGGAGGACGTCACGGAGAACGCGCGCGTGATCTCCGATGTGCGCCAGCATCTCGCGGACAAGCTGCCGTACTTTGAGATCCGCGGCGAAGTCTATATGGAAAAGGCGGCGTTCGACCGCGTGAACGAGCGGCAGGAGCGACTTGGCCTGCGCCCCTTCGCGAATCCGCGCAACTGCGCGGCGGGGACGCTGCGCCAGCTCGACAGTCGCATTACGAAGGAGCGGGGGCTCTCCCTCTTCATCTTCAACCTGCAGAAGGCGGAGGGCCGGACATTCGCGACGCACACTGAGGCGTACGACTACATGCACAGCCAGGGCATCAAGACGATCCACGGCTATCGCGTCTGCCATACGGCAGATGAGGTCTGGGCGGCCATCGAGGCGATTGGGGAGAGCCGCGGCAGCCTGCCCTACGACATCGATGGCGCCGTCGTGAAGCTCAACAGTCTCAGCGACCGTGAGAAGCTCGGCGCGACGAGCAAGGTGCCGCGCTGGGCCATCGCCTATAAGTACCCGCCGGAGGAAAAGGAGACGGTCATCCGCGACATCCAGCTTTCCGTCGGGCGCACAGGCAGGATCACGCCGACCGCCGTGTTCGATCCCATCCGCCTCTGCGGCACGAACGTCGAGCGCGCCACGTTGCACAACCAGGATTTCATCGACGCGCTCGACGTGCGCATCGGCGACACGGTGCGCGTCTACAAGTCCGGCGAGATCATCCCCAAGATCAAGGAAGTCGTGAAGGAGAAACGCCCTGTGGGCGCGGTGCCGTTCCGCATCGGTGACCGCTGCCCCGTCTGCGGCGCGCCCGCCGTGCGCATGGAGGATACGGCGGACATCAAATGCCAGAACCCGAGCTGTCCTGCGCAGCTCGAGAATCACCTGCTGAACTTCGTGAGCCGCGGTGCCATGGATATCAAGGGCTTCGGCGAGGCGGCGGTGCATGCGCTCATCGAGAAAGGGTTTCTGCACAGCATCGCGGACATCTATCATCTGCACGAGCATCGGGAGGAACTGCTCAAGGAAGGACTCGTCGGCAAGGAGAAGAATACGGACAAGCTGCTCGCTGCCATCGAGGCGAGCAAGGAGAACGAGCCGGAGCGGCTCGTCACGGGATTCGGGATCCCTGGCATCGGCCGCGCCGCAGCGCGCGAGCTCATGCGCGCGTTCCACTCCGTGCCGGCGCTCATGGCGGCAGACGAGGCGGCACTCCTCGCCGTGCGCGACCTCGGGGAGATCGGTGCAAACGCGATCGCGTCGTTTTTCGGGGCGGAGGAGAACCGGCGGCAGATCGCCGACATGGCGGCGCAGGGCGTGCGCATGGAGGCGGCGGCGCCGGCGGCGCTCAGCGATGCGCTCGCCGGCAAGACCTTCGTGATCACGGGCACGCTGCCGACGCTCGGACGGCAGGAATGCGCCGCACTCATCGAGGCGCATGGCGGTCGCGTCACGGGCTCCGTCTCGAAGAAGACGGACTATCTCGTGGCGGGGGAGGCCGCAGGCAGCAAGCTCACGAAAGCCGAGGCACTCGGCATCCCCGTGCTCGACGAGGCAGGGTTGCGGGATATGCTGCAGTGATAGCGGAGGGAGCATCGATAGGATGCGTTCTCTCCCAATAAATAAAAGAAGAGGTACGGACCAATCGCGATTGGCTCGTACCTCTTCTTTTGATCGAATTCTTGATTTTGCGCAAAACCATGAATCAGAGGGCGCGTTCCACCTTGCCGGAACGCAGGCAGCGCGTGCAGACGTTGATGCGCTTCACCTCACCGTCGACAACCGCGCGGACGCGCTGGATGTTCGGCTTCCAGGAGCGCTTCGTCTTCAGGTGGGAGTGGCTGACGTTGTTGCCGGAAAGCTCACCCTTATTGCAGACTTCGCAAACATGTGCCATGTGTGTTACACCTCCTTGCGTTGAAATCTGGGTCTTGATTTCAAATGATCTGTGGAGAGCGGGTCGCTCTCACACGCAATACGCATAGTATAGCACAAAGGCAGGATGGGTGCAAGTATTTTTCCTTGACACGTGCGAGGCGTCATCATTTCTTTTTCTTATCTTTTTTCTTCTTGTCCTTCTTTTTCTTGCTTCCTTTGCTTGGCGCCTCTTTCGGCAGGCAGGCGGCGCTGGGCGGGGTGACGCGGCCGCTCGCGATGTCATCGATGGTGACGATGGTCGCCACGGGCGGCGCGGGGATGTTGATGGAGGGCGCCGCTTTCTGCTCTTCCTGACGCCGGGCGAGGTATTCGAAGAGGCAGCCTTCGCGCAGGCCATGGTTCGAGAAGATGATCTCGCCGATGTGGCAGATGCGCAGGATAAGCACGAGCGGTGTGAGCCCGCCGACGATGACGTCAGAGCGGTCGCTCGTGAGGCCGGAGATGGCCTCACGGCCGAGGCGGTTCTTCGAGAGGAGCTCCGTCATGATGTCCGTCGCATCGTCCGCCGGCAACGTGAAGCCGTGGATATCGGGGACGTCGCCCTCGTCGGTATGCCAACGGTTGCGGGCGATCTTGGCGAGCGTGCGGTTCGAGCCGCCGAGGCAGACGAGCGGGATCTTGCGGGCACCGAGCAGCCAGTCGAGGCCGGAGAGCGCCTTTTCGACGACGGTCATCGCCCGGAACAAGTTCGCCGCCGTGATCTCGTCTTCCAGGTGGAATTGCTGCGAGATCGTGACGGAGCCGAACGGCAGGCTCGTGAGGTTCACGGGCTGCCCGTCCTGTACGAGGATGAGTTCCGTGCTCGCACCACCGGTGTCCATGATGAGACAGTTCTGCAGCGGCAGCGTGTGGGCGGCGCCGAGGTAGTCGAGGTAGGCTTCGCGTTCCCCGGTGATGACCTGCAGCTCGAGGCCGACTTCGTCTTGCACGCGCTTCAGGAATTCCTTTTGATTCTTTGCCTGCCTTGTGGCGGCCGTGCCGACGGCGACGACATGGGTGTTTGGCAGGCCGTCGATGATGCCCTTGAATTTCTTCAACGCGGCGATGGTGCGGTCCATGGGCGCCTGCTTCAGCGTCAGTTCCGGTCCCATGTCCTCAGATAGCCGGACGTATTCCTTGAGTTGATGTGTGACGCGCAGGAAATTTCCCTCCGTGATCTGCGTGATGCGCAGACGGATGGAGTTTGAACCGAGATCAATAACGACGAAATTTTCCATGGTATCTGCCTCCTTTTGTATTATTGTGGTATGATTTTTCGCAGATTTCCGCAAGAGGTTTTTTCAGCGGCGTCCGCGTGCGGGCGCTACCTCAGTCCTGCGGGGGCTCGAGCGTTTCCTCGTGGCGCTGCATGGGAGTGAAGACGCCGGGGTTCTCCTTCGCCTCGCGGCGGCGTTCCTTCTGTTTCTCGATCTGTCGGGCGGCCTGCGCGATGAAGCGGTCCTGGCTACTCAGAGGCTCCTGGTTGCGGCGGTTGATGCGCGTGAAGCGGTCGCAGACGAGCAAGCGCGCCTGCACGTTGTCCGACCACATGATGTCGAAGATCTTCATCGTGCGCTGGTGCAGGTCTTCCTGCTCGATGGGGAAGAGGAGCTCGACGCGGCGGTCGAGGTTGCGCGTCATCATGTCCGCCGAGGCGAGGTAGACATCCTCGTTGCCATCGTGATAGAAATAGTAGATGCGGCTGTGCTCGAGGAAGCGGCCGACGATGGAATGTACCTCGATGTTGTCGCTGATTTCCGGGATGCCCGTGCGCAGGCAGCAGATGCCGCGCACGATGAGCTGGATTTTGACGCCGGCTGCTGAGGCTTCGTAGAGCTTGGCGATGACGTCGGGATCGGAGAGGGAGTTCATCTTCATCTTGATGAGTGCCGGGCGGCCCGCCTTGGCGGCCTCGATCTCCGCATCGACCTTCTCGTAGATGAATTCGCGGATGTGGCGCGGGGAGATGTGGAGCTTGTGGAAATAAGGCGGGCGCGAGAACCCAGACAGCATGTTGAAGAGGTTCGACGCGTCGACGCCGAGGTCGCGGTCCGAGGTGAAGAGCCCCATGTCCGTGTAGAAGTGTGCCGTGACGTCGTTGTAGTTGCCCGTGCCGAGATGCAGGTAGCGGCGGATGCCGTCTTCGTCGCGGCGGATGACGAGCGCGATCTTCGAGTGCGTCTTGAGGCCGACGAGTCCGTAGATGACGTGGCAGCCCATCTTCTCGAGCTGGCGCGACCAGCGTACGTTGTTCTGCTCATCAAACCGCGCCTTGACCTCGACGAGGACGGTGACCTGCTTGCCCGCCTGTGCGGCCTGGCCGAGGTACTTGATGACCGGCGAGCTCGAGGAGACGCGGTAGAGCGTCATCTTGATGGCGAGCACGTCGGGATCGATCGCCGCCTGATGGATGAAATTCACGACGGAGCTGAAGGAGTCGTAAGGATGCTGCATGAGGTAATCCTGCGTGCGGATGTGCTCGAAGATATTGCCGTTCATCGTGAGGTCGGGATGCTTGTAGCTCTCGAACGGCTGGTAGCGCAGGTCGTCATGCCCATCGATGGCGCCCGGCAGCTTCTTGAGGAACGTCAGGTCGATGGGGCCGTTGATGTGGTAGATGGCGTTCTCGTCGACGCCGAGGCGCTCGATGAGGTGGTTGCAGAGTTCCTTCTTCATGCCGGCCTCGACCTCGAGGCGCATGACGGAGCCGTGCTCGCGGGCACGCAGCTGCGTCTGCACGGCGCGCAGGAGGTCTGGCGCATCCTGCTCCGCCACGTCGAGGTCCATGTCGCGCGTCACGCGGTAGGCAGAGGTGCTCTTGATCATGTAGCCGTGGAAGAGTGTGTGGAGGAATTCGCGGATGATGTCCTCGAGAAGGACGAAGGCGTTCTCTTCCTCTGACAGCGCGAGGAAGCGCGGGAAGACATCCGGGACGCGTACCGTGGCGAATTTCTTTTCCTGCGTCTGATCGCTGATGAGTTGCACGGCAAGGTTCAGCGAGTCGTTCTTCAGGAAGGGGAAAGGGCGGGAGGAATCATCTGCCATCGGCGTGAGCACGGGGTAGATCTCATCGTCGTAGTAGCGGCGCAGCGTATCGTACTGCTTGTCTGTGAGGTCCTCGATTTGACGGATGTAGATGCCCTCGCTGGCAAGTGCGGGCAGGAGCATCTTGTTGTACGTCGTATAGCGCAGGTCGACGGCCTCGTGCTCGCGCTCGGAGATTGCACGAATCTGTGCTCCCGCCGTCATCCCCGCGCTGTCGAGCGACTGGACGCCGCCTTCGACGAGCTTGTAGAGCGAGGCGACGCGCACCATGAAGAACTCATCGACGTTGCTCTGCGTGATGCCGAGGAAGTTCAGACGTTCGAGCAACGGGGTCTCCCGGTTGCGTGCCTCCTCGAGCACGCGGGCGTTGAAGTCCAGCCAGCTCAGCTCACGGTTCGTATAGTACTCCGCTTTCTTATATTTTTTCTTGATATCACTCATGACTTGAGACTCCTCCTCTGCTTGAGCACGGCAGGAATGCCGTAGACTTCACGGAATAGCTTGGCCTTGCGCCGGAACGCCCATTCTTCCAGTGCGAGGTTCTCCATCGAGTGCGCGGTGATGACGACGGCATCGTCGCGCAGCGAGACGCGGATATGCTGGATCTTCTGCTGGCGGGAGTCGTCCATCGCGTCTGCGAGGCGCACGATGGCGACGAGCTTGGCAACGGTCATCTGGATGTCCGCGCCGAGATGGCTGTAATGATGCTGCCGGACCTCCGGCGCCTCAGCGCTGTGGTAGCGGGCGATTTCAGAGATGATTTCGTTTTCGTCGTCGGAGAGCCCGATCATGGGATTGGCCTCGATGATGTAGGCAGAATGGCGGTAGTGGCCGTGCGCCTGGATGAAATTGCCAAGGTCTTCGAGCTGGACGCCGATCTCGAGCAGCAGGCGCTCGCGCTTGCCGAGACGGTGCAGTTTCTTGAGCTGGTCGAAGAGGTGCAGGGCGAGTTCCACCGTGATCTTCCGATGTGCATCGTCCGCCTGATAGCGCTTGGCGCGATTTTTCGCCACGGTGCGGATGATGTCGTCGAAATCCGTGTGCAGGAAGCCATCCTGTGCCGCCTGGTGCAGTGCCAGGCCGTTCAGGATGTTGAGGCGCGTCATGTAGAGCTGGGTCGCATGCGTCATGGAGATGATCTGTCGGATCATCAGCAGGGACGGGACCACGCGCGCGGCTGCAGTCTCATCCATTTTGAAATGATGCCGCAGGTAGTCTTCCGAGGCACGCAGGTTGTCCTGCTCCGCCGTGCGGAACTGCTCGCGTGAGAGCGGTGCGATATCCTGTCCTGGCTGTAGCAGAAGGTCGTTGAAATGAGAGAAATCCTGCAGGACGAGGTTCGTCTCCTTCGCGTCATTCTCGAGCCTGTGGCGCAGTGCCTGGAGCTTGGAGCAGATGTAATCGTTGCAGATGCCCCGGACATCGTTGGCGGAGTGACGGAGATCGTTCGTGAGCTGTTCGATCTCGAGGTAGCCGAGGCCGATATTCCAGGCATGGATGAAATGCCCGTGCTCGAAATGCGAGAGCGTTGCGGCGACGGAGCCGATGGAGAGGAGATACGTCGAGCGCTGTGCGATCTCGTGGAAGAGCTTCGTGTTGCCCATGAGGGCGGTGGCGCGCAGGAAATTGATCTGGCTCGTGCTGATCCAGGTGACCTCGAGGCCCGTGCGCACCTCAATCTGCTCGGCGAGATAGCGCGCCGTCACATCGTCGATGAGTTGCTGGCTCGCCCAAAAATGGTAGCGTTTCACGCCGTAATCCTTGAGCACCTGCTGGAATCCCTGCAGGGAAAAGACGATTTTCCCAAACTCGTTCTGATAAATCTTCGATTTATCAGAACGCTGTACGAATTTCGCCGACGCCATGTGCTCGACGACGGAGAGGGGCTTCAGGCTCACGATCAGCATCTCAAGCTTGGCGGTCGACATGTAGATGACGCCAAAAAGGTTTTTCGCAGCCATGCGATCAGTTCCTTTCTTGTCTTTCACGTATTTGTATGACACATTCGCCAGAGAAGAACAAAATCCTGCCGAAACTGCCACTTAGATTAACAATACGTCAAATACACCGCTGCTGTGTGAATGATTTGTTAAGGATTTGTAAAATCCTGTGGATAGAAGCGGTGCTTTTTGGCAAAAAAGTCTTCACAAACAAGAGGAAAACGGGTAGACTATACATAAAATGGTATTTTGCATACAGTAGGGGGAGTTTTCATCATGATGGCATTAAACTTTCAGGCAGCAAAACATAAGAAGATGCTGATGGAGCGCACGAAGAACTGCACGGTGCGCCTCGGCGACATCAGTGCCGAGTTTCCGGAGAACTCCATCGTCTGGATCACCACGGGCAAGAAAGGTGAGCCGAAGCATAAGCTCTACACGGCTTTCCTCGACAAGGTGCGCGTGAAGACGATGGGGACGCTCACCTCGGCAGACCTCGGCCATCAGAATCCGGAGATTAACTCCGTTGATGAACTCGTGGAGGATTTCGAGAAAATCTACAAGCGTCGCATCCTCAAGGAAGACACGGTCACGGTCATCTACTTTTCTGAGGTGCACGACGATTTGGCATGAATCCTTTATTTTCAAGTGTCCGCGGCCCATGGAGACGTGAAAGCGTACCAAAAGCGTACCGTTCAGCGCAGATTGTCTAAGCGATTGGCGATATTCCGCCGGTTCGCCTCATACATGTGCGCGCAGGTTTTGAGCGTTATTGAGGCGTTCGCGTGCCCTAGTCGGTCGCCTACTTCAGTCGGAGGGTATCCCATATTATTAATAGACTGGCGTGAGAGTGACGGAGGTCGTGAATCCGTATATCTCTCACGCCAGTCTTTTTTGCTTTCTCGTGCAGCAGTGTGCCTGGATCATCCCACTCTTATCCTGCAAGAAACGCACACACAGACCGCGACAGAGCTCCCTTTGAGTGATCGGACCTATTACAGCCTTTTGGACGATTTCAGAACGGCGGTCACAATGGCGGCGGTGCAGCTTGGAATCCTGAAAGTCTTTTGATCCTTTCCGGGTAAAAAATAGCCCGCGCGCGGCGGGCGGGTGGAGTTACGCGATAGCGGCTTTCTTCTTGTAGAGGTCCGTGAGAGCGTCTTGAAGGACCTTTGAAACGTTCAGATGTTCTTCTTCTGCAAAAGTATTTAGCCATGCGGGGAGCGTGAGATTCTTTCGGACGGACTTGGAACCATACTTGGCGGCGTAGGTGTCCATATCGAGCGCGAGAAGGCTGACAAAGCCCTCTCCGATTTCCTTGTCCGGGTGAATCTTGCTGATGGGGCTCGCGGGCGGGATCTTTTTCCCGTCTTCCAGTTCTCCAAGAATCCAGCCGGAAGCGGCGTCGATTCCCATGGCGATCGCCTCGGGGAGATTGTCGCCGCCGGTAGTGCACCCGGGCAAGTCGGGCACCGTTACCGCATAGGCGGAAGAATCTGGATCGGGATAGAAAACGGCGGGGTATACAAGTTCCATTGTGGAACCTCCTTTCGTAGAGCGTGTATTAGATTTCAATGCCTGCTCCTTTCAATACATTCTTCACGACAAAGAAGGGAATGTCACCGGGGTGATTCGGGACGGTCAAAGTTTTGTTGATACCATCTTTTTGGTATTGCTGATGCGATCCTTTTGAACGGACAGGACGCCAGCCGTTTTTCCTAAGTAGCTTGTCGATTTCTCTAAACCTCATCGCCTTCTCTCTTTTTGATCTCATTATGCTTACTATGCGCATAAATGTCAAGCGTTTATACGCTATTTTCTTCTCGGCGGATTGTATG
>ERZ772897.4069-NODE-4069-length-9996-cov-3.829192_pt1 | contig 9996 bp, 9 predicted proteins | sample MGYA00512125_ERZ772897 | MGnify/ENA primary metagenome ERZ772897 (study PRJEB29015, sample SAMEA2737660) | human gut metagenome | biome: human gut; feature: human-associated habitat; material: faeces | place: China | collected 2012 ... | reverse complement strand
TTTGAAGGTAGCAAAATCAAAACCGCAATTATGACAACAGTTTCAAAGACAAACAACTGCATCACACTCAGCAATGACGAAGCTGTTTCAACAGCTCCGTATGTTCCGGAGCAGAAGCCTGCATTCACACTTTCAAGAGTTTACTTTGATAACTCAAAGGCACACTATACTGATGTTTATATCTACGGTTGGGCAGAGAGCGGACTCGGCAACGCAGCAGCTCACATGAATAAGATTGCAGGTACAGATATCTGGTACTACGATTTTGACACACCGCTCAGCCCCGGTTCAAACTGTTTCCTCTTTAAGGACACAGAATCAACATGGAAAACACAGACAAGCGACTTGACAGTTGCTGACGGTAAGAACTGTTTCCGTGCAAATCCGGGTTCAAAGTCCGGCGGTGTCTGGGTAAGCTATTCAGAATAACAGAACTACAGAACAACCTTTTCTTAATATTCTGCTAACAGTAAAGCATTCCCTCCGATAAAATTCGGGGGGAATGTTACTTTTAGTATGATTTTCCTTGAAAAAGAATGTAATATACAGTATTATATTAGGAGTATTAAACCAAAATTTAAGTGAATTTATGGACGGGAATTTATGAAAACAGAGCAGATTTTTCAGGAATTTGAACAAAGGTTTGAAAAAGAATATTACGCACAGCTTGCAAGCAAAGAAATTCTGACTGTTCCTTTGCTTATTGAGATTTTTCTTGACGATGATTACGCAAATGCTCACTGGGCGGAACAGGTTCTTGAGTATATTTGCGAAGTAAATCCGAAACTTGTCTATCCGTTCTTTGAATTTGTTGCCAAAGGTCTTGACAACTGCAACGGCTTTCTTGCGTGGAATACTTGGAAGATGATTACAAAGCTTTTGCCGACTGACACGGAAAATAAATTTGAAAGCGTAAAAGAAAGGTTTTACGACGCACTTGCTTCAAAAACACCGGCAGAATTTTCCATAGCCTGTGATTGTGCCGTGTCCGTTTTCATTAACAAAGCGGATGAACAGAAAAAATTGCTTGATATTTTGAAGAAATCCGCTGAACACAAGTTTTACATTGGCGATACCGAAATTGAAAACAGCGGAGAGATAGCCAAAGAAAAAGTACAGTTATTTCTTGAAAGAATAATGAACTATAAAACAAAAGCGGAGAACAATTGTTAACTGATATAATCCCCTTAAAGCAGACTCTTGAAAAACATGGTTTTCAGGGAATGCTTTAAGGGGAGATTTTTATGTAAAAAAGAAGAAAAAAGTACGGTACTGAAACGGGATAAAGACAACTGTTAAATCATATTTTCGGATTTCACAATACCATGTTACAAAAAATCCGCAGACGGTAAAATCTGCGGATAAAATGTTTAAAATTATAATTAAAATGCCTCTATAAGCGGATTGACTGCACCCGGCTGTATTTTTTCGGGATGGTCAATATATTCGATTGCCTTGCCGCAACCGTTGATAACGCAGTCAGCGGCGGCTTTGTGAACTCTTACTTTCAGCTTTGTGGATTCGCTGAGAAGCCTTGCAAATCCCGTCAGCTTGGCAAGACCGCCTGTCAAAATTATACCGTCCGTGTAGATGTCACCGACAAGCTCGGGCGGAGTCTGTTCAAGCACATCTTTAATTGCTCTGATAATGTTAAGCGCAATATCCTCGATTACAGGCTTGATTTCGGCATAGCCAACATCAATAAATTTAGGCAGACCGCTTACGGCATCTCTGCCTTTAACTCTGAAAAGCTTAGGCTCTTTCGGAATTTTTACACAGCCAACAGCCTTTTTGCAGGCCTCTGCCATGTTTGTGCCGATAATCAGGTTATGCTCTTTTCTGATGTATTTAACGATTTCTTCGTCCATTGCACAGCCTGCCGACTTTATGCACTTTGAAACCGAAATTCCGCCGAGAGAAAGCACGGCAATATCTGCCGTACCGCTGCCGACATCTGCAATCAGAATGCCGTGAGGACTTGTTATGTCGAGCGAACAGCCCATTGCCGCCGCTTTTGGTGCTTCAATAAGATACACCTTGCGAACACCGATTGAGCTTACTGCGTTTACAACCGCTCTTTTTTCAACCTCGGTAACCTCACTCGGGATTGAAGCAACAACTCTCGGCATAGTCACCTTTGACGGACTGACCTCTTTTATAAGAATTGAAACCATATCCTCAACAAGTTCGGAGCGTGAAATAACACCGTCATCAATCGGGTGCATTGCTCGTATGCCTGCAGGCGTTTTGCCAATCATCTTATAAGCCTCGTTGCCGACGCCGACAATGTCGTAGGTGTCAACATCAAACGCAACAACGCTTGCCTCATCAAGCACTATTCCTTTATTTTCAATAAAAACTCTTGTTCTGTCAGAACCGAGATCAACAGCTATATCCATTTTAATCACTCCAATGCTATATCAGCAGAGATGTGCAAAGCGTACAGCAACAAATCTCGCCGCATTTGCACTTGTTAAGTATTCTTGCACATTCACCAAGCGTACTGCCTGTTGTAATAATGTCGTCAATAATCAGTATTCGCTTGCCTTTGATTAAATTCTTGTCAATCGGCGAGTAAACGCCTATAACATTTTTTGCCCTTTCAGCCGCTTTTATGCTGTGCTGGGTTTTATTTTTCTTTGTTTTGACAAGCAGGTCGGCATATTCAACACCGAGAAGTTTTGCACATTCCTTTGCAAGCAACTCAGCCTGATTGTATCCACGCTTTCTGAGAGTATCCTTGTGCATCGGCACACAGGTGACAAGGTCAAATTCCCTGTCACGGTAAACATCTTTTATTGAACGAACCATTTCGTGTGAAAGCAATTCGGCATATGCACCGCAGTTGTGAAATTTAAAGTTAAGAACTGCCCTGCAGAAAATTCCGTCATAGGGGAAAGGAGAGGCGCAGATGTACCCTCCCGTTGCATATCGTACAAGCGGCATTTCGGGAAATTCTTTTCTGCATTTGTTGCAACAGCTTTTGTTCGGTTCAATAACCCTTCCGCAGTACGGACAACGAACCGTAAAGAAAAATCCTTTTATCGTGCCGAAAACTTTCTTAATAAAGTGTGTCATCTCTCAGTAAAAATTCTTTAAGACCGCTGTACCGTTTTGTACGGCGGTTATTGTTTACCATATATTCAACGGTTGACGGATTGCCGACAAGCACAAGCGTTTTCTTTGCCCTTGTAACAGCGGTGTAGAGCAGATTTCTGTAGTAAAGCTGAGGAGGTCCCGAAAACATCGGTATAATAACTGCGTCAAATTCATTGCCCTGACTTTTATGCACCGTGATTGCGTAGGCGAAATCAAGATCGCCTGCAAATTCAAAGGTGTATCTTGCAATCTTGTCAAAAAATTTAACGACAAGCGATTTTGTCTTTCTGTCAATCCTTGTGATGATTCCTATGTCACCGTTGAAAATTCCTTCGCCCGTTTCGCCGTTTTCACGAAACCAGCGAATATCATAGTTGTTTTTTATCTGCATAACCTTGTCGCCTGTACGAAAGGTTTTTGAACCGATTGTGATTTCCGCCTTATCGTCATCCTTCGGATTTAGCGCCGCCTGCAATTTGTGGTTAAGCTCGGCAGTTCCGAGTTCACCTTTTTTGGACGGAGCAAGCACCTGAATGTTTTCAAACGGAGAATATCCGTATGCCTTTGGCAGACGATTTGCACAAAGGTCAGCTATTACCGCTGAAACTTCTGATTTATTGTTCCTTTGAAGAAAGAAAAAGTCCTTGTCGGCGGAATTAAGAATGGGTATTTCACCGTTCACAATCTTATGTGCGTTTGTGACAATAAGACTCTGTTGTGCCTGACGGAAAATTTCATTCAACCGTACAACGGGAATAAGTCCGCTTTCGATAAGATCGCCGAGCACATTACCCGGACCTACGGAGGGAAGCTGGTCGGAGTCGCCTACAAGAATAAGTCTGCATCCTGTGGAAAGCGCTCTCATAACGCTTTCCATAATGAATGCGTCCACCATTGAAACCTCGTCAACAATCAATGCGTCGCATTTCAGCTGATTGCGTTCATTCTTGTTGAAAACGGGGTTGTCATGTTTATCCCAGCTGACCTCAAGCAGTCTGTGCAGAGTTTTTGCCTCATCGCCCGTGAGCTCGCTCATTCGTTGAGCCGCTTTGCCTGTGGGGGCAGAAAGCAAAACAGTTTTGCCGTTTGCTTTCATTATTTTTATTATAGCATTGAGGGTTGTCGTTTTTCCTGTACCGGGACCGCCCGTCAGAACGAGCATACCCTCGGTAAGTGCCATAGTGATTGCTTTCTTTTGCAAATCGGCATATTCGATTCCGTCCTCTTTTTCACATTTTTCAATCGCCTTGTCAATGCTTTTAATTTTCTCTGACGGAAATTTGAGCAACATTTTTATTCTTGACGCTATGTACATTTCGCAGAGGTGAACATTTGGGGGGAACACAAATTTTTTGCCGTCAATCTTATCTTCGATAAGTGAACGGTCAAACAGCATTTCTTCCATGCACTCCGAAACCTTTTCACCGTCAATTCCGAGAAAATCGGTTGAAACCTTCAGCAGCTTTTCCTTTGGCAGACAGGTGTGACCGTTTCGCTCATTGTGATGAAGAATGTGTACGATTCCTGCACGCATACGGACATTTGAATCGGGTTCTAATTTTTCTTTTTTAGCAATAAAATCCGCACTCTCAAACGATACTCCAAAATCGCCCTGACAGAGAATGTACGGATTTTTCTTGATTAAATCGACACAGCTCGGACCGTAAGCGTTGAAAATTTTGACCGATGCGGTGTTTGAAATTCCGTACTCGCCGAGAAAAAGCATGAGTGTTCGCACGCCTGTGTTCTGCTTTAACTGCTTTGAAAAATCCTCGGCTTTTTGCGAAGAAATTCCTTTCAGCATTGCAACTCTTTCGGGCTGATTTTCAAGCACATCAAGCGTTGCCTCGCCAAATTCCTTTACAAGCCTTTGTGCGGTCTGAGTGCCGATTCCCTTGATAGCCCCGGATGACAGATAACGCAGAATATCAGCCGCCTCGGTAGGTCTGCTGATTTCGCAAATCTGCACGGCAAACTGTCTGCCGTAGCTCGGATGATTTGTATATTTGCCGGTAAGCTTTACAACATCACCCGACGACACCTGTGGCATAATTCCGACAGCGGTCAAATAATCGTCACCGTCAGCAAGCTCAATTACCGTGTAGCCGTTTTCATCGTTTCGGAAAACCACGCTTTCAATTGCTCCCTCAAGCTGAAGAAGATTGTCGTTGTTCATTAAAACTTACTCCTCAAATCTTTTTGTGAGTTCGCCGAGAGTAATTTCGTAGCCCGCTCTTTCGTAGTCAAGGTAATCCGTACACGGCTTGAAGCCATCCGTATTTTTTGAAATCTGCAAAGCAATGTATTCAAGAAAATGCGGATTTTTAATCATAATAGGACCTGTAACATGAGTAGCAAAAAGGTTCTTGTCCTTCAAGCCCTCCGTTTTTGCATTTTCGTAGTCACCGAGTCCGTGTTTAACAGTGAAAAGATGATTTTTAATACCTTTAATTTCACTGCACTTGTTTACAAAGCCGACAATCGGTTTTGTGAGAATGTCAGATGTATAAACAATATCGCCTGTAATTCTGCGTTTGTTCTGCTCGGTAACTGTAAAATCATAAATTCCGAGTCCGTCAAAAACCTTGCCGTCAGAGTCTGTAATTGTTTTTCCGAGCATTTCAAACGAGTTGCCCGTCATAAGAATTACCTTGCCGCTGTTGATGTATTCAACAAGAAAATCTTTGTACTTTTTAAAATCCTGCAAAACAAGCTTCTGATTTTTTTCTGTACCCGAACCGATGTATATAAAATCGTAATCGCCCAGGTCGGCATTGTCAAACAGGGTAAGCCTGTCGGTTGTGAATTTTACACCGCTCTTTTCAAGCATTCTTTCAAGCGCAGAAACATTGGCATATTCTCCGTACAGGTTCATTATATCGTGATACAAATGAAGAATTTTCATAATCAGTCCACCTTTACCTTTTCAAGAAATTTACCCTTGTCTGAGAAACAGGTAATTACATAAATCTTTTCTTTGCGGTCATTGTCAAGATAATCAACGGCTTCTTCAATGTCCTTGATAACCTTGATTTTGTTTCTGTCAACTTTTGAGAAAGAAAATCTTGTTGCAAGGTCGTTGCAATATGTTCCTGCAAGCACAATGTTCTTTACATTGTCGCTTTTGAGAAGGTCAAAGTTGATGTCCCAAAGCCATGAAACATCGCTTGTAAAATACTTTCTGCTGACTGCGTCAACAATAATCAAAACATCGCACTTATCCTTGTCGGATGCGGCAAGCTTGAGTGACTGATTGTACGAAATGCTGTTTTCATGTTTTGATGTAACAAGCGTACCCTTTCTGTTTCCGAGCGTGAATGTTACAACACGGAAGTTTTTAAGAACATAATTGCTCAGGCTCTTTGCAATTGTGTTGCCGTCAACACCTGTGATTGATGCAACGGTAAATGCCGCAAGCAAATTGTAAACATTATAAAGCGATTTGAGCGTAAGTTCAATCTTGTACTTATTGTTGATTGTAATTTCGCCTTTTTCAAGATCGGCAGATGTAACTGTGTAGCTTGTATCCTGCCTTTTAAGACCGCAGTTAGTGCATTCATAGTTGCCTATGTGGTCGTAGTGATAGCTTGAATATGTCATAGGAGATTTGCAGTGAGGGCAATATGCACCGTCATTATAAACACCGACAAACTCCTTTGTATCGGTCGGAAGATTGCCTGCACCGAACCATACAACATTATCCCTGCCGTAGCCAAAGCACGAAACAAGCGGATCGTCGGCGTTAAGAATAAGCTGAGTTTCGGGATGAATACTATCCTTTACGGCATTGTAAACCCATTCCGGATGACCGTTTCGTGTGAGCTGGTCACGGTAAAGGTTTGTGATAACATAATGAGTCGGTGTGATGTATTTGAAGGTATATTTTGCAAAGCGTTCGTCACTTTCAATGAGAAGAATATCCGACTTAACCTTGCCCGAAAGAGTACAACTGCCGAGAATTAGAGTTGTAACGCCCTCAATCTGGTTAGAACCCTCTTTGTTCCAGGCAACTTTTTTGCCGCTTTCACAAAGAATATGTGCAATCATCTCAACGGTAGATGTCTTGCCGTTACTGCCTGTTACGGCAACAATATATTTCGGCAGTTCAATTCGTCCGAGAATATCTGGGCAGAGCTTAAGCGCAATCTGTCCCGGCAGACTGCTGCCCTTGCCGAGCAATCCTCCGACAAATTTCAGAACCTTGCACACAATAATAGTAAATAGTTTTTTCATTTTGCCACTTCCTTAATTAAAGACAACCTGTGTTGCCTCTACATACCTTGTATATATTCTTCATCATTATACCACAATTTTATTTCTTTGAATATATATTCTTAAAATTTTTTGCAAATTGAAACAGCAGGTTGAAAAAATTTAAAACCAAAAAATAAAAAGCCCGAAATTCGGTCAGCTTGAATTTCGGGCTTTTCTGCAGAGTGCAACCATCCGTTCAACGAGTGGTTTTGATTTTATCTGTACTTTTCAACAAAATCGGCGATAAACTTTTTAAAAACACTTGCCTGTGAAATTCCGATATTTCTGCATATCCCTCTGAATTCCTCAACAAGTTCCTTTGGGGCGGAAAATGAAATTTGACTGTAAACTTTTTGGTTGTATCTGCGTTTTACTTCGGTTGATGTGACGGTTTTTCTTTTTCCTTCCATAATAATTCCTCCTCAAATCAAAACGGAATCTCATAATTTAATCATTTTTTCTGCAAATTCCATTGATATTTTCAATGTAACTATATTATACAAAAGACCGCTGTCCCATTATCCTCCCTATGAATTTTAAAATTGAATTTTGTTGTCAGTTGAAAAGTAAATTAATTTTTGGATTTACTTGTATTGAAGGTGAGATTATAATATAATAAGCGTTGTTATGTAAATTTTGTTATGTGATTTATTAACGGAGAAAATTATGACTGAAAAAGAAAAAATGCTTAATTCGCAGATGTATAATCCAATGGGCGACAAACAGCTTCGCAATGAACGCTGTTCGGTTAAAAATCTTTGCAGAGAGTACAACAATCTTCCGTTTGAGGATGAAGAGACTCAAAAAATTCTGATAAAGAAAATTGTCGGCAGTACAAAGGAAAATTTCTGCATTACCGCTCCGTTCTGGTGCGACTACGGCTACAATATCGAACTCGGTGAGAATTTCTATTCAAACCACAATATGGTGATTCTCGACTGTGCAAAGGTGAAATTCGGCGACAATGTTTTTGTTGCACCAAACTGCGGATTTTACACGGCAGGTCATCCTGTTGATTATCCGAGAAGAAACGCAGGCTTTGAATATGCCTATCCGATTACCGTCGGCGACAATGTGTGGATTGGCGGAGGAGTTCAGGTCATGCCGGGCGTCACAATCGGAAGTAATGTGGTAATCGGCGGTGGAAGCGTTGTTGTAAAGGATATTCCGTCCGACTGCGTAGCAGTGGGGAATCCGTGCAAGCCTATCAGAAAAATCACGGATGAGGATATGAAAACCTGTTTTGACAAAAGTATGAATAAATAAATTCAAGTGAGGATTTTATGGAGCTTAAAAGTAACGAAGAAAAAATTACCCGTGCATTGCTCGTCAGTGTTGACACGGGCGAATATGACGCACAGGCGTCACTTGACGAACTTTTTGAACTTGTAAAAAGTGCGGGAGCAGATCCCGTTTTGTCGGTAACGCAGAATCTGCAAAAAATTGAAAAGGGTACTTTTGTCGGCACAGGCAAGCTTGCCGAGATTGCCGAAATCTGCGAATCGCAGGAGATAGATTTGCTTGTGTTCGACAGCGAGCTTTCTCCGACACAGATTAAAAATATCGAGGCTGAAACAGATGTCAGAGTAATTGACCGAACAACGCTTATTCTCGATATTTTTGCCCAGAGAGCAAGGTCAAAAGAGGGTAAGCTTCAGGTTGAGCTTGCACAGCTTAAATATATGCTCCCAAGACTTACGGGCAAAGGTATCGCAATGTCAAGACTCGGCGGCGGTATCGGTACAAGAGGTCCGGGTGAAACAAAGCTTGAAACCGACAGACGACATATCCGCAGAAGAATTGAAAGCCTGAAAGAAGAGCTTTCCTACCTTGAAAAGCATCGTCAGATGTTGCGTTCACGCAGAAAAAAAGACGGTGTAATAACCTGTGCGATTGTCGGCTACACAAACGCAGGCAAGTCAACTCTTATGAACTACCTTACGGACGCAGGTGTGCTTGCACAGGACAAGCTTTTTGCAACGCTTGATCCCACCTCAAGAGCGTTGAAGCTTCCGAGCGGTGTAACCGTTATGATGATTGACACGGTAGGTCTTGTTCGCAGACTTCCGCACCACCTTGTTGAAGCATTCCGCTCAACCCTTGAAGAGGCGGCACAGTCGGATATTATTCTAAATGTATGCGACGCATCAAGTGACGAGGCAAGAACACATATGCAGGTTACAACCGACCTTTTAAATTCACTCGGCTGCGGCGACACTCCTATCATTACCGTGCTCAACAAATGCGACCTTTTGGAAGAAGAGAGTTTTCCGCAGGAGATAGGCTCATATGTCAAGATAAGCGCCAAAAACGGCACAGGCATTGACGACCTTTTAAAAGCTGTTGACGATAACCTCCCCGTAAGAGTAAAGAGAGTTTCTCTGCTTATTCCTTTTTCCGATGCCGGACTTGTGGCAGAAATCCGTAAAAACGCAACCCTGATTAGCGAAGAATATGTTGCAGAGGGAATTAAGGTTAAGGCAATCCTTGACGAAAAGCTGTATTCTAAAGCAGAAAAATATATTGTTGATTAATATTTATTGAAAAACCACCCGCCGTTTGCTATAATATGTATATAAACATATCAGCAAGCGTCATATAACATTAATAGGAGAAATTATGTCTTTTTTTGAAACAATCACT
>ERZ772897.4065-NODE-4065-length-10010-cov-15.044500_pt1 | contig 10010 bp, 8 predicted proteins | sample MGYA00512125_ERZ772897 | MGnify/ENA primary metagenome ERZ772897 (study PRJEB29015, sample SAMEA2737660) | human gut metagenome | biome: human gut; feature: human-associated habitat; material: faeces | place: China | collected 2012 ... | reverse complement strand
CCTGTAATACATTTAATACAGCCTGTGTACCGACAATCTGTGATGACGGTGTAACCAGAGGCGGTTCACCATAATCCTTACGAACTCTCGGAATTTCTTCAAGCACAGCCTGATACTTGTCTTCTGCACCTGCATCCTTTAACTGGGATACAAGATTTGATAACATACCACCCGGTACCTGATATAAGAGTGTCTTGATATTTACGCCGAGAACCTTTGTATTCATCAGACCTGTCTTTAATGCTTCCTCTCTCATCGGACGGAAGTATTCAGCGATTTCAGCCAGCAGATTCTGGTCAAGTCCTGTATCATACGGTGTGCCCTTAAAGGTTTCTACCATAACTTCTGTTGCAGGCTGGCTTGTACCCATTGAGAACGGTGACATTGCTGTATCAATAACATCTGCACCGGCTTCTACTGCCTTTAAATAGGTCATGGAAGCAACACCTGATGTATAATGTGTATGCATCTGAATCGGCAGTGAAGAACCTTCCTTTAATGCCTGTACCAGTTCTGTTGCCTTATACGGAAGTAAAAGACCTGCCATATCCTTGATACAGATAGAATCTGCACCCATATCTTCAATCTTCTTTGCTGTTTCTTTCCAATAATCCAGTGTATAGGCATCACCGATTGTATAAGAAAGTGCAATCTGTGCATGTCCTTTTTCTCTCTTAGCTGCCTTTACTGCTGTTTCAAGATTTCTTAAATCGTTAAAGCAGTCGAAAATACGGATAATATCAATACCGTTTGCAATAGACTTCTGTACGAAATATTCTACTACATCATCTGCATAATGATTGTATCCGAGGATATTCTGTCCTCTGAATAACATCTGTAATTTTGTATTTTTAAAACCATCTCTTAACTTACGAAGTCTTTCCCATGGGTCTTCTTTTAAGAATCTAAGAGATGCATCGAATGTAGCACCACCCCAGCACTCTACAGAATGATATCCGACTTTATCCATCTTATCGACAATCGGAAGCATCTGCTCTGTTGTCATTCTTGTAGCAATTAAGGACTGATGTGCATCACGCAATACGGTCTCAGTAATTTTTAAAGGTTTTTTCACCTGTTCTGCCATCTTTATATCCTCCATTAATATCTATTTTACATTACACCAAACATCGCCATAAACGTACCTGCGGCAACTGCAGTACCGATAACACCGGCTACGTTTGGTCCCATCGCATGCATTAACAGGAAGTTGGACGGATCTGCTTCCGTGCCGACTTTCTGTGATACTCGTGCTGCCATTGGAACGGCTGATACGCCGGCTGAACCAATCAGCGGATTTACCTTGCCATGTGTTGCCTTGCACATAATCTTACCAAACAGTACACCGGCTGCCGTACCAAATGCAAACGCAACCAGACCTAATGCAACAATCTTTAAAGTATCAAGATTTAAAAATGCCTCTGCACTTGTTGTTGCACCAACAGATGTACCAAGAATAATAACAACGATGTACATCAATGCATTTGATGCTGTTTCTGTAAGCTGCTTTACAACACCGCTCTCTTTAAAGAGATTACCTAACATCAGCATACCAACGAGTGGAGCTGTTGTCGGAAGAATCATAACAACAACAATCGTTACAACGATTGGGAACAGAATCTTTTCCAGTTTGGATACAGGACGTAACTGTTCCATTTTAATCTTTCTTTCATCTTCTGTTGTTAAAAGCTTCATAATCGGTGGCTGGATAATCGGAACCAGTGACATATAAGAATATGCTGCCACCGCAATCGGTCCCATATATTTTGTCTGTCCTAATTTACCGGCAAGGAAGATAGATGTCGGTCCATCGGCACCACCGATAATAGAAATCGCTGCTGCTGCCTTATCCGGGAATCCCATAAAGATTGCCAGAATATATGCAGCGAAAATACCGAACTGCGCTGCCGCACCAAGCAGAAAGCTCTTTGGATTGGCAATCAGCGGTCCGAAATCTGTCATTGCACCAACACCAAGGAAAATCAGGGACGGTAAAATACTCCATTCATCCAGTAAATAGAAGTAATGCAGTAAACCACCCACACCATTGCTGGAATCCTCAATGGAAAGCATGATGTCCGGATAAAGATTGACAAGAAGCATACCAAAGGAAATCGGTACAAGAAGCAGAGGTTCGTATCCTTTTTTTATTGCTAAGTACAGGAAAATCAACGCAACAACAACCATGAGGTAATTGCCCCATGAAAGCCCGAAAAATGCGGTCTGCTGTACGAGGTTTCCCAATGTTTCTATAATATAACTCATTTTTTAACCTCCCGTTTCAATGATTCTGATAAAGAACTTAGTTCATGGAAACTAATACTTTACCTGTTTCAACGGAATCACCAACGGCACATTCTACTGTTGCAACAGTACCGTCCTGTGGTGCACAGATTTCATTTTCCATCTTCATGGCTTCAAGAACAACAAGTACATCACCCTTCTTTACAGCAGAGCCTGCTGCAACCGGTGTCTTTAAAATCTTACCCTGCATTGGAGCAGTTACCTTTACTGCACCCTGTGCGCCAACCGGTGCTGCTTTCTTTGCTGCCTTCGGAGCAGCTTTTGGTGCAGTCTTTGCTGCCGGTGCTGCTGCGCTTCCTGTTCCTTCTTCTACTGTAACGTCATATACATTCCCATTCACTGTGATCGTATAATTTTTCATTGTTTCCTCCGTTCCACCGCGGTCTGCGGCTGATTGATTATCAAATATTTTAATTTTATTTCCAGTTATTCTGTCTGCCGACTTTTCTGATGGAACGAACTACCAGTCCATCTGCCGCAGTACCTTCTGATGCAGCAATCGCCGCCGTAATAACAGCAACCAGTTCGCAGTCATCTTCTTCCTCGTCTTCCGGTTCTTCAACAACCGGTGCCGGTGCTGTCTGCTGTGGTTCTTCTGCTGTCTGTTTCTTTGCTCCGATTTTATTAACATGCTGAAGCAGAGAAATGATATAAGAAATGAAAATCAGCACGATAAATACCGTACCCATACCGAGCACTGTATTTAATACAGCCTTTTCCATCTTCTCACCTGTTGTATAAGTCGGGTTAATTGCACCGCTGTCCAGATTGAAATCATCATCGATGACCAGTTCAAATGCACAGGTTCTTGTTTCATACGTTGCATTGATTGCAATCGTGCACAGTGTTCCTGTTTCATCACTGACTCTGACTTCTTCTTTGTCAATGGACTTTAATGCGCCTAAATCTTCTCTTGTTTTAACCCAGCTGTTATAAAACTCAATCGTCTTGTCGTTCATGCCCTGCATATTTACGACATAGACTTTTCCATTCACATAGCTGAGTGTCTTTGCTGCTTCGCCATCTGCTTTAATCTGTGCATCCGATGTCTGGTCTAAATATACCAGCATATCTTCTGCCCACTGTACCATATCTGAGGCATACTGATTGACCTTCATATCTTTAAGGCTCGTCTTAGCACTGTCTGAAGAAATGGTATTAGTGCAGGCTGTCATACTGAACACGCAGGCTAACACACAGAACAACACGAAAAAGCGTTTGATATTAGTTTTCTTCATATTGTTTCACCTCATTATCAGACCGTTCCATGCTTCTTAACCGGACGATCCTCTCTTTTTGTGTACAGCATTTCAAACGCTGCCGCAACATACTGTCTTGTTTCCTCAGGATTGATAATTGTATCCACATAACCTCTTGCTGCTGCAGATTCTACGCTGGACTGTAACTGTGCGTATTCTGCTGCCTTTTCAGAAATCTTTGCGTTGACATCTTCTGCCTTATCAATCTCATCTGCATACATAATCTTTGCTGCACTGGCTGCATCCATCATACCGATGCTTGCTGACGGCCATGCGTATGTCATATCTGCACCGACTGCTTTGGAATTCATTGCCACATAAGCACTTCCGTAAGCTTCGCCGATGATTACATTAACCTTTGGTACGGTTGCATTTGCAAATGCATATGTAAGCTTTGCTGCTGCCTTTGCAATCTTCTTTTCTGAATCAACTGTTGCTTCAAAGCCCTTTACATTGGTAAGGGTCAGCACCGGAATTTCAAATGCATCACAAAAATTTACAAATTCTGCAGCTTTTTCAGCACCGTCAACGGTCAGTACCGGTTCAAACTTTTCTGCTGCTTCGCCTTCGTCATCAAAACGGACTGTTCTGTTGGCAACGGCGCCGACTGTTGTACCGTTAATCTTTAACAGACCTGTTACAACACTCTTTGCAAATTCAGACTTTACTTCCATAAATAAGCCGTCATCTGCAATATCTGTTAATGCAAGCACTGCATCTGCTGCTTCTGCTTCCATATCCGCACATGCTCTATTTAAATCATCTTCGCAGTCTGCATAAGCTACATCGTCATTATTGGCCGGAAGAAGAGATACAAGCTGTCTGATGCCGTTTGCAATTGTTTCCTCATCACCTGTAAAATCTGCAACACCTGCTTCTGCCTGAAATGCAGCAGATGCTGTGTCTAACTTGGTATCATTGTTGCCGTCTAATGCATTCGGACTGTTCACAAATAACTTTCCGTTCTTTTCTTCTACAAATGTAAAATCAGAAAGTTCTGAAAGAACTGCAAGACCGCCGCCGCAGCTTCCGTAAACAGCCGTAATCTGTGGTACAAGACCGGAACATAATGACATCTTCCGGTAAATTGTTCCGAAACCATTCAAAGCATCTGTTGCTTCCTGAAGTCTTAATCCTGCACAATCTATCAGGCCAATAACCGGCGCTCCCATCTTCATAGCCATATCGTAAAGTCCTGTAATCTTCTTTGCATGCATTTCGCCGATTGAACCGCCTAAAACTGCCGGATTCTGGCTGTATACATACACAAGACTTCCATTAATTACTCCGTATCCGGTAATAACACCGTCTGCCGGAGTGTCTTTTTCCTGCATGTTAAAATCTGTTGCTCTGGCTTTTACACCTGCTCCGATTTCAACAAAACTGTTGTCATCAAGAATTGCTTCAATGCGTTCTCTTGCTGACGCCTGTGTTGTGTTACCCATTCTCTAAAGACCTCCTATACTTTTTGTAATAATGTAACAATCTATTGTCTATTTTATAACAATATTTCCCAAAAAACAAGCTTTTTGTAGAATCTTATTTACAATTCTGACAATTCCTTTTAAATTGCATAATACTTTAAAAAAAGCATCTGACACAAGCCTAATCTCTGCTCTCAATTGCCGCCACAATCCCTTTTTCAATCAGAATTTCCGCAGTTTCTTCTTTTATCTCATTGCTCTGGCAGATGCTTAACCCCTGCCGTAAAATGTATCCGTTCAGCGGATATTTCAAGCCTTTTAATGTAAGAACCACTTCCTCTGTCATCGGCACAAATGAAATATATTTTCCGTACTGATCTGCCTTTTTTATCGTTTTATTTCCGTTTAACAGATAAATTTTGTTGTACTTATCATAAATGCAGCACTCCGTTCCTGCTTCCAATGCCTGTTTCATGATAAAAATATTGGTCAGTGCGTGATCATAGCGTGTTCCGGTAGCCCCTAAAATATCAATCGCCGCCGGATGATGTTTTAACGCTGTAATTACCGCCAGATGTGTATCGGTATAATTTTTTTCCGGCGGATATGTCACTGTCTGCGTATCTTTTTTATAGGTATCAAGCAGCCTTTCATTAACCGAATCGTAATCCCCCAAAATGTAATCCACCCGGATTCCCAGTTTATCCGCATGTACCAGTCCGCTGTCTGCCGCTATGCAGTAATCATATGTTTTTGCGGAAAGCCAGTCTTTCGCCCACTCATAATCTACTGTACCGCCCGTAATAATCAAAATCTTTTCTGCCATAATTTTTATTTTATCCTTTCTGCACTCACGAATCTTCTCTTTCCGTTCTGCTTTGTGTAATGATTCGTTATTATATATTTCTGACTTTGCCATGCATGTCCGTAAAATTCAAAGTTTCTCCACACGTCGCATTGCCTGTGCTTATTATATGATAACAATTTTAAAGTTCTTTGTACAAGTTCTTTTTTTCTTCACATTTTTGTTTTATACTAAAATTTGGAGTAAAATCCAAAATCTGATTGAGATAAGAATGGAGATTTTTATGGGAAACAAACATTATGAACCGGTCGCTTATCTTCCGAAAGAGCAGGCTGAACGTTTTCAGGAATTTTTGAAATTTTCGGGAATTGCAGACATTGAAATGAATGTCAATGAATTAAACAGCACTTATTCTGTCAGTGTTGCTTCGGGCGATTTTGAAAAAGCAGATAATCTTTATCATGTTTTTTCCGAAAATGAACTAAAAAAAGATTCTACGGAAGACGAGCTGACTCAGGGTGGCAGTATTTACAATAACTCTGCCGAAAAATACAGCGACAATCTCTCCTCTGCCATCACATTTTTTGTGTGTGGCGGTGCGGGACTGATTATTTTACTGCTCAATGACTTTAATGTACTTCACCTGTTCCACTTTTCAGGTGCTTCCGCAATCCTGACAAATGTTGTGCTTGGCGGACTTTTTATTGCATTTTTACTGATTGGCTTCAAATCACTCAAATATTCCAAAAATATTAAATCACAGATGAGTGTGGAAAATGAACTTTCAGATAAATTAAACAACTGGCTTGCCAAAAACGTGTCACCGGAAGCCATTGAAGCTTCTTACGATGGCAGTATCCCGGAAGAAATGAAGTATTTTAACCGCAGCAGCTATTTAAAAAACGCGCTGTCAGAAGCCTTCCCGGATGCAGATGATTCTGTTATCGAAGTGGTCAGTGACCAGTACATTGAAGATACTTTTAATTCTTCACATGAATAATGCCTTTAAATATTTTTGATTCTGCTATGTTTTAAAACTATTCAAAAACCGCAGGAATGTGAACCAGACTCCGGATTCCCGGACATCTGTCACACTCCTGCGGTTTTATTTTTTATGATACCAGGGTCAAAAGATCTGAACCCACATGAGCTTGCTCATAGGTGGGTGAATGATCTTGTGACCGTATAATTATTTGTTTGAAAGATATTCATCAATACCCTTAGCACCGGCTTTACCTGCACCCATGGCAAGAATAACAGTTGCTGCACCTGTTACAGCATCACCACCGGCATAAACGCCTGTCTTTGTTGTCTTACCTGTTTCTTCCTCTGCAATAATGCACTTTCTGTTATTGATATCCAGTCCCTTTGTTGTAGAAGAAATCAATGGATTTGGAGATGTACCCAGTGACATGATTACTGCGTCTAAATCCATTACATATTCAGAACCCGGAACTTCAACCGGTCTTCTTCTTCCTGAAGCATCCGGTTCGCCCAGTTCCATTTTAACGCACTTCATACCCTTTACCCAGCCGTTTTCATCAGCGATGATTTCAGTCGGGTTTGTCAGAAGGTCAAAGATGATACCTTCTTCTTTTGCGTGATGTACTTCTTCTGCTCTTGCAGGAAGTTCCGCTTCACTTCTTCTGTATACGATATGTACTTCTGCACCAAGTCTTAACGCTGTTCTTGCAGCATCCATGGCAACATTACCGCCACCTACGATAGCTACCTTATTGAATCTTGCAATCGGTGTATCGTAATCATCGTTGAAAGCTTTCATCAGGTTGCTTCTTGTAAGGTATTCATTTGCAGAAAATACGCCATTTGCATTTTCACCCGGGATACCCATAAATCTAGGCAGACCTGCACCGGAACCGATAAATACAGCTTCAAAACCTTCTTCTTCAATTAACTGGTCGATTGTCATAGACTTGCCGATAACAACGTTTGTTTCAATCTTAACGCCTAAGCTCTTTACATTTTCAATTTCACTTGCAACAACGGTTGACTTTGGCAGACGGAATTCAGGAATACCGTAAACAAGTACACCGCCCGGCTCATGAAGGGCTTCAAAGATTGTTACGTCATAACCCATCTTTGCAAGATCTCCTGCACAGGTAAGACCTGAAGGACCTGAACCAATAACGGCAACTTTCTTATTCTTCTTTTCCGTAGATTTTTCCGGCTTAATCTGATTTTGCCTTGCCCAGTCAGCAACGAAACGCTCCAGTTTACCAATGGAAACAGCTTCCCCTTTCAGACCGCGGATACATTTACCCTCGCACTGTGTCTCCTGAGGACATACACGTCCGCAAACAGCCGGCAGAGCGTTTGTTGTCTTGATGATAGCATAAGCTTCTTCAAACTTGCCCTCTGCTACCTTTGCGATAAACTCAGGGATCCTAACGCTTACAGGACATCCTGTCATACAAGGCTTGTGCTTACAGTTAAGACATCTCTGAGCTTCTTCTATAGCCTGCTCAGGGGTGTAACCCAAAGTAACTTCCTTGAAGTTTCTAGCTCTTACCTTTGGCTCCTGCTCTGCGATAGGAGTCTTTGTCAAACTCATATTAGCCATTATCTTACACCTCCAGTAAGTCTGCACAAGTGAGCCTTTTCCTGCTCCTTATAAGTCGAGTTTCTTCTCATAAGCTCGTCGAAATCTACCTTCTGACCGTCAAAATCAGGGCCGTCAACGCAAGCATACTTGATCTTGCCGTCAACAGTTACACGACATCCGCCACACATTCCTGTGCCGTCGATCATGATAGGGTTAAGTGAAACGAGAGTCTTGATATCATAAGGCTTTGTTACCTTGCAAACGAACTTCATCATTGGAACAGGTCCGATAGCGATAACTTCGTCAAACTTAGCACCACCGTCAATAAGTTCCTGAAGCTTGTTTGTAACAAATCCGTGATAGCCGTATGAACCGTCGTCTGTACAGATGTGAAGATGTGAAGATGCCTTGCCCATTTCGTCCTCGAGGATAACGATATCCTTGCTCCTGAAGCCTGCGATAAGATCAACTTCAACGCCCATGCTGTGGAGTTTCTTAGCCTGTGGATAAGCGATAGCACAACCAACGCCTCCGCCTACTACTGCAACTCTCTTGATACCCTCGTCATACTCTGTAGCAACGCCGAGAGGACCAACAACATCATGGATATAGTCGCCCTCATTAAGTCTTGCAAGCTCAGTTGTAGATGCACCTACTACCTGGAAAATAATTGTGATCGTGCCCTTTTCTCTGTCATAGTCAGCGATAGTGAGCGGAACACGCTCGCCCTTCTCATCAACTCTGTAGATGATGAACTGACCAGCCTCAGCCTTAGCGGCAATGTAAGGTGCGTCGATCTCCATAAGAACAACAGCGTCGTTGAGCTGTCTTCTTGTTACGATTTTGTACACTAAAATCCCTCCCTGAATAATTAGCAAAATAATATTGTTTTAGGCAAATAATACAAAAACATTTTCTATTATCGCCTTACAGCATATAACATTATACTATATTTAAAAAGAAATTTCAATAGTTTTTTGTTTACTTCCATAAATTTTATAATAATATATCACAATTTGTTTACATTTAACATACCATAATTTATATATCACATATCATTTTACAGATGTATCAAGATTATCAAAAGCAATTTCGATACACTCCTGCTCCTGAACACCTCTATCACTGCCACCAAACAAGCTTGCATAGCCGTATACCGCCGCTCCTGCGTAGTTATAACTAACTACAGCGTCATTTATCTGCCTGCCGATAATACCGATATTTTCCGAAAACTCGCTTTCGCTGTCTATCTTATATACTCCCAGACCTGCCACCAGCGTAACATCAGTTGTGCAGATATCAGCCCACTGCTGTAGGGTATCCTCATAAGGCTTGACAGAATTTTCATAACCGAAGTATATCTGCGGACAGATATAGTCTATATACCCCTCCTCGCTGCACCACTTTTTCACATCAGCGTACATATATTCATAATTATTTTCCATATTTCCCTGAGGCGAAACTCCCACAAGAATATCCTTGTCCACTGCTTTTACCGCACTGTATATCTCCCCCACCATAAGGGAGATATTGTTCAGCCGCCATTTTGCCAGATCGTCAAACTCCGTCTGAGCCGCAAAGCACTGTGCGTCAAAGTCCTCAGCCGTTGTGGGATAAAAGTAATCGTCGAAGTGCAAGCCGTCAATATCATAATT
>ERZ772897.4055-NODE-4055-length-10028-cov-4.390655_pt1 | contig 10028 bp, 8 predicted proteins | sample MGYA00512125_ERZ772897 | MGnify/ENA primary metagenome ERZ772897 (study PRJEB29015, sample SAMEA2737660) | human gut metagenome | biome: human gut; feature: human-associated habitat; material: faeces | place: China | collected 2012 ... | reverse complement strand
CTAAGAATATTTATGGTGGAACATACAACCTTTTAGCACATACACTTCCAGATTACGGAATTGAAGCTACATTCGTAGATCCATTTGATTATGATGCTATTGAAGCAGCAATCAAACCTAATACTAAGGCTGTTCAGATTGAAACACTTGGAAATCCTAATTCAGAAGTTGTTGATATCGAAAGAATTGCTAAGATTGCACATGCACACAACATTCCACTTGTTGTTGATAACACATTTGCAACACCTTACCTTGTAAGACCTATTGAATACGGTGCAGATATCGTTATCCATTCAGCTACTAAGTTCATCGGTGGACACGGTACAACACTTGGCGGTGTAATCGTTGATAGTGGTAAATTTGACTGGGTAGGGGCTGCTGATAAGTTCCCATGGCTTGTTGAGCCAAATGTATCATACCACGGTGTTAGCTTTGCAAAGGATACAGCACCTGCTGCATTCGTTACATATATCAGAGCTATCCTTCTTCGTGATACAGGAGCTACAATTTCTCCAGTTCATTCATTCATCTTCCTTCAGGGACTTGAAACATTATCACTCAGAGTTGAGAGACATGTAGAGAACGCATTAAAGGTTGTTCAGTACTTAAAGGATCAGCCATTAGTTGAGAAGGTAAATCATCCTTCAATCTCTACTAACGAAGAACAGCAGGCTCTTTATAAAAAGTACTTCCCTAACGGCGGTGGTTCAATCTTTACATTTGAAATCAAGGGCGGTGCTGCTGAGGCACAGAAGTTCATTGATAACCTTGAGTTATTCTCACTTCTTGCTAATGTTGCCGATGTTAAGTCATTAGCAATCCACCCGGCAAGCACAACTCATTCAGAGTGCAACGAAGCTGAGCTTCTTGATCAGGGAATCAAGCCTAACACAATCAGACTTTCAATTGGTACAGAGAATATTGATGATATCATTGAAGATCTTGATGAAGCATTCAAGGCTTTACAATAATTTGTATCGACACATTCTTTACATATCCGACTAATGCTGATAAAATATATTTAATTAATATTTCGTGAATGTTTAGGAGGATATGTAATGTTTTGTCAATTATTTGGTAAATTTCTTATTGAAAAAGAGATTATAGACAGGGATAAATACAAGTCTATAATGGAAAGGCTTGCTGAATCAAGAGCAAAGCTTGGTGTAATTGCTGTAGCTGATGGTATTATTACTGAGAAACAGGCGAATGAAATTAATCATTTACAGACAACAAAGGATGCAAGATTTGGTGAAATCGCTGTTGGAGAGGGTTATATGACTGAAGAACAGTTAGATGTTCTTCTTAAAAAGCAGGGAAGTGCTTATGCAATATTCCTTTCTGTTCTTTCAGAAGCAGCAGATATATCGGTATCGAAGGTTGATGAACTTCTTAAGGAATTCCAGAAGGAGCATGGTTTTACTGATGGGGATATGAATGGTCTAAAGAATGATGATTTAGAACAGATTGTTCCAATATTTGCCTTTTCATCAAAGTCATATGTAACTGATATATGCAGGCTTGCACTTGCTAATATTGAAAGATTTGTAACATCTGATTTCTATATAGACAGAATTAAGCATATTTCACAGCTTGAATACAGATGTCTTGCAGGTCAGAAATTAGAAGGTGACCTTGATATTATTGTTGGTTTTGCAAGTGTTGGTGAACAGACAGCTATAGTTGATATAGCTAATGGATTCTCTCATAGTAATATATCTAATCTTGGAATAGAAGTATATGATGCTATAGGTGAATTTACTAACTGTATAAGCGGATTGTTTGCAACAGCAATTTCTAAGAAGGGCAGCATGTTAGAGATTACTCCACAGTTTGCTTATGAAAATCAGTTTGCCAAAGGAGATGCTTATGTACTTCCTATTCATATACATGACAGTGAAGTTCTGCTTTTCATATCTGCCTCTGATGAAACCAAAGCTGGAGATATGCCTGTTGTAAGAAAGATTATGGCAAAAGCAGGTGGAGAAGTTACATTAGACAGCAAAGGAACAGTAGTTATCGTTGATGATTCCGGAATGTCAAGAAAGATTCTGCGTGATATTCTTGAAGAAGCCGGTTACGCTGTATTAGCTGAAGCAACTGACGGATTAGAGGGTGTACTTGCTTATAAGACATATTACCCTGATATAATTACACTTGATATTACAATGCCTAATATGGACGGAACAGAAGCTCTTAAAGAAATTAAAGCTTATGACTCTAATGCCAAAGTAATTATGATAACTGCTGCAGGACAGCAGCATAAAGTAATTGAAGCTCTTAAGCTTGGTGCCAAACGTTTTATTACCAAGCCATTTGATAAAGAAGAGATTCTTAAGAATATTGAAGAAGTTCTTGAGGGTTAATAAATAATGGGATGATACCTTTAGTGATATCATCCCATTATTTTTATTTATTCTTTCTAAAATGCACTTCTGGAACTGCCAGGCTGTCATATGTAACATGTGGCTTATCTGTATTATCATCCGGGACAATATCTGATGATATATCCGCATCATCTTTTTCACTATCTGAATCTTTCTTATGTATCTCAGGAATAGCAAGATTATCATACGACAGACTATAATCCTTTTCAGATGTATCAACTTTATTTTTTACCTTTTTGAATATATTAAACATATTTAACTCCTCTATAATTATAATATATTGATAAAAAAAGTTATAACCAGACTATTGAGGAAATCTGCAAAAAGACTTCCTATAAGTGGTATTAACAGATACGCCTTAACTGATGGAACATATTTGTCACATACTGCCTGCATATTTGCCATGGCATTAGGCGTTGCTCCCATTCCAAATCCACATGTACCTGCAACAAGAACTGCTGCATCATAATCTCTTCCCATAATATTAAATACAATAAAATATGTAAATAAAACAATAACCATTATCTGTGCACCAAGCAGTATGACAAGTGGAAGTGCCAGTGATGCAAGCTGCCATAACTTAAGTGTAATCATAGCCATTCCAAGAAATAATGAAAGACTTATGCCTCCAAGGTCATTAATTTCTCCCATATGAATAACAAGCTTTCCATTTCCTGCATATTCTGCAATGTTACGCATAAGCGCAGCTGCAATCATGGCTCCGATATATATAGGAAAAGTAAGTCCTGTCTTCGTAAGAGCCCATGAAAAAATAGTTCCTATACCGATAGCAATAATAAGCTGGAATACAGCTGATGCATACATTCTGGAATGTCTTTCATGCTTCTTTTCGTCTTCAATAAGAAGACTGTCATCCTCTGGAATTGCCGTATCTAAAAGGTTTTTCTTCTCAATAAGTCTCTTGCCTAATGGTCCTCCTACAAGACTTCCAAATATAAGACCAAATGTAGCTGCAGCAGTACATATTGTCGTTGCACCCTTAACATTAAAATCTTCAAGTACCGGTCCAAATGCACCCGCAGTACCATGTCCGCCAACCATAGGTATTGAGCCTGTACACATTCCTATAAGTGAATCAAGCCCCATAACCTTAGATAAACCTACTGCAACACCATTCTGTATAAATATAAGGACTATAACTAATCCCAGAAATATCACCATAGACTTTCCGCCCTTTTTAAGTACTTTAAGATTAGCCTGAAATCCTACTGATGTGAAAAAGAAAACCATACATACTTCTTTAAGTGTGTCATCAAACGAAAACTCTAGTATATGAGTAACATAACATATACATGTAAATATAGCAAACAACAGTCCACCTACAACAGGTGCCGGTATACAGAACCTTTCAAGGAATTTAATTTTCTTTCGTAAATAGCTGCCTAAAAGCAGTACAAATACCGCAATAGCCAGCGTCTGATACATGTCTAACTGAACCTTCATTAAATTTCTCCATTCTTTATAGCATTAACCTGATATACAGAATTAATTATTCTGTCAAAACATTGATGCCATGCTCTGCATAATACACTGCCGCACCTGAATGGAACGGAATATCTACTCCATCAGCCGCCGTATTTATATCAAATGAAATATCAAGAGATGTAGCATACTTAAAATCATCAGCATGCTCATATATTGTCTTAGTCACTTTCTTAATAACATCGTCTGAAAGTGACTGCTTTGCAATCAGAACTGACTTAACACCAATAGTTGTCACATCAGAATCCTGACCATTATAAGTTCCTGCCGGGATAATATATTTTTCACAGAGTGAATATGCTGATAACATCTTGTCTATACATTTATCATCAAGACTTATAAGACATATGTCACATTCCTTAGACAACTGTCCAATAACTTCTGTTCTTGTTCCTGCTGTACAGAAAAATGCATCAATTTCTCCGGCTTTAAGTTTTTCAGCCGCTTCTGTATAATCCATATTGACCTTATTAATAAGCTCATCAGTAATTCCACTCATCTTTAATATCTGCTCTGCATTCTTTTCGGATCCTGACTCTGATGCACCGACACTTACAGTTTTATTAATCAGGTCATCAATACCTGTGATTCCAGAATCTTTCCTTACAACAATCTGGCAGCATTCTGTATAAAGGGAAGCAACCGCTTTGTAACCCTTCTGGTATTTTTTATCAGCAAATGTACCAGTTGCATTATATGCATCACTTAACAGATCTGCCTGGACAATAGCAAGGTCTATATACCCATCAGATATAAGCCTTAAATTAGCAACCGAACCAGCAGTAGTCTTTGTTTCAAATGTATATCCATCAATCTCTTTATCTGCCAGCTGTGTAAACGTGCTTGCAAATGAATAATACACTCCGCCTATATCTGCTGCACCAAATTTCAAATTCTTACTATGCCCGCTACATCCTGCCATCACAAACAATAAACAGGACATTAATACACATAATATTTTCTTCATTCATTTATCCTCTTAACAATAATTCTTTTTCATAAACTTTGCCATCCTTTATGTACATTCTAGGGACACGTTTACTTACTGCACATGTAAGCTCATAAGGAATTGTTCCTGCAAGCTGTGCCATATGCTCAATAGGATTAGCCTTACCAAATATCTCTACTTCACTACCAACGTCAACATTCATTTTATCTGTAAGATCAATCATGCACATATCCATACATATCTTGCCTCTCTGTGGAGCAGGACCTTCTTCTGTCATAAGCTCATATCTGTTAGAAAGGCATCTGAAATATCCATCAGCATATCCATAAGGAACAACTCCCATTCTTGTCTTTCTGTCAGTCTTGTATATTCCTCCATAGCTTATTGCTGTTCCGGCAGGGTAAGTCTTGATTGTGCTTACTGTTGTCTTAAGTGACATAACAGGCTTAAGTCCAAGCTCCTGTGCAAAATCTCCATATCCATAGAGCAGAAGTCCTGGTCTTACCATGTCAAGCCATGTTTCAGGGTATCTTGCAACAGCACCTGTATTGGCACAGTGTCTTATCTTGAATTTCTTTCCAAGCTTTTTCTCAACTTCATCAATCACACTGGTAAACAATTCAAACTGATGCTTAGTATAGCTTTCATATTCTTCTCCAAATTCATCGGATACTGCAAAATGTGTGAATATTCCCTCAGCATCAAGACCCGGAAGAGTACAGCCTTCACATATACCTTCAACACCACTTTCAAAATAATCTCCGTCACACAGATATCCAAGTCTTGACATTCCTGTATCAACTTTAATATGAATCTTTAATGTACCACCACATTTAACAGCTTCCTCACTGTATTCAAGTGCCTTAGCCCTGCATGTTACAGCCTGTGTTATATTATTCTTAATAAGCTCAGATACTTCTTCCTTAGGTGTATGTCCAAGTATAAGAACCGGCATTGTAATACCATTGTGTCTTAATTCTACAGCTTCATCTATACTGCTTACTGCAAGATAATCTGCTCCGGACTCCTGTAAAAGTCTGCTTACCTGTACAGAACCATGTCCGTAAGCATCCGCTTTTACAACGCCTAAAAACTTAACATTTTCTCCAATTCTTTTCCGTAATGTTTCATAATTATGTGCAAGTGCATCCATATCTATTTCAGCCCATGTTCTTCTTAATGTTGAATCCATAATAATCTGCCTCCATTATCTAAACATATTTTAATATTTTACCATTTTATTGATGATTAGTGAATATTTTTTAAATTAATTTTAGGTTGATATTTTATATTAATGTCAGAACAAAGATAAAAGATATCAGATTGGAGAAATTCATATGAAAAAAAACCTTTTTGCTTTATTAAATATATGTACTATATTATTAAGCCTGTTCTTAACAGGATGTTCTGGAAAAGAATCTAAGATAACATTAAACAGCTCTCAGCCCGAATGCATTTTATCTAATAATGATAATATTGTTCTTGAGTCTTACACTAATGAATCAGTATTAGATGATGAAATCCCTGAACGCAGCATAACATGCTGGGGTGATAGTATGATGCAGGGAGCTGGATGTAACGAAGCATATATATACTCTGATAATGGTATTGAAGACATATCTTACTTTACAACTCCATCTGCTCTGCAATATTTTACATCAATCAATACCTACAACTTTGGTGTAGGTGGTGAGAGTTCATATCAGATTTCTTTACGTGCGGGCGGAATTCCAATATACACTGACCGTGATATCTATATAACCGACCACTCATTAGCTTATGTAAAATTTGTTAATGAAAATGAAGAAACAATCGATATGGATGACTACAGCGGATATGGATATGAAGATAACACATATCCAGACACAGTATATATTAATGATGTTTTATGTTATGTCGAAAGAGCCGATGAAGGCTTATATATTTCTATATGTTCTGATGCAGACTGTGATTCTGTAACTGAAATGTATATTAACGCATGGACAAGGGTTATTCCTAAGGCAGCTTATGATCACCGCAATGATATTCTTATTCTTGAGATGGGAAGTAATGGTGGCTGGGAGAATGATTATGATGAACTTATAAAACAATATCAGAATATAATTGATAACAGCTATTATGCTGATTATATAATTGTTGGTGATACTGATAATCCTGGAGAATCAGCTGACATATATCAGGATGTATACGATAATAATGGTAATTATGCAGGACTTCATGCAACATTATGGGAACAAGCTCTGTATGATGCATTTGGAGAACATTTCCTTAACACAAGACTTTATCTTATGGAAAATGCACTATCTGACTGTGGACTTACACCAACCGAAAATGATATAATTGATATACAGACAGGCAATCTTCCTGAACAGATTCGTGCTGATTTCACACATTTTAACTCTTATGGATATTATTCCAAAGCCAAAGCTATATACTTAAAGGGTATAGAACTTGGCTACTGGAATTAATATTATTCGACTGGAGGATTATATATGAGAATATTATTAGTTGAAGATGACCGCTCATTATCAAGGGCAGTTTCAACTATATTACAGAAGAATAATTATTCTGTTGACTGCGTTGAAAATGGTCAGACGGCCCTTGATTATCTAGAAAAAGATATATATGATGCTGTAATTATGGATATTATGATGCCGGTAATGGATGGAATTACAGCTTTAAAGAATTTAAGAAAACGCGGCAGCAACATTCCGGTTCTTATGCTTACTGCAAAGACTGAAATAGATGATAAAGTAGAAGGGCTTGATAATGGTGCTAACGATTATCTTACCAAACCATTTGACACAAGAGAACTGCTTGCAAGAATCCGTGTACTTACACGCTCTGAAAAACAACAGGATAATGTTATTACACTTGGAAATATTTCGCTGAACACAACTACATGTGAATTATCTTCTCTTTCAGGTTCATTTCTTCTTACTAATAAGGAATATCAGATGATGCTGATGTTCATGAATAATAAAACTCAGGTTATTTCGGCAGAACATTTTATGGAGAAAATCTGGGACAGTGAATCTGATTCTGATATCAGCACCGTATGGACTTATATATCTTATCTCAGGAGAAAACTTGAAGCTTTAAAGTCTGATTATTCTATTGCTACAAGAAGAAATATGGGATATTATTTAAAAAATAACAACTAATATAAAGAAGGTATATAATGTCAAAAAATAATAAAGCATCTAATTATAATGAGAAAATGCTTACCCGCTTAAGAATACAATTTATTGTTCTTTCAATGGCAGTTGTAATAATTATGCAGGGATTTATAGTGTATACAAGTGTCAGAAACACATACAATAAGATGGTCGCTAAATCCGACCATCTTGTTTCATCTATATATATTAATATTTTAGATAAGAAGCCAATTAAAGCAGATGCCAGGTATTTCTATATTACATTTGGTAAAGATAACCGCCCCAGAACCATTAATATCGATAACATATCTGATATTTCTGAATATGAGGCTTTGAAAATATATCATGAAGCATATGAAACTGGCGAACTTGATGGATTTTACAATGGTTACAGATATTGCATATATGAAAAAGAGAAACGTACAATTGCTGTATTCGTGCTTCGAAGTAATATGATAGATGATGTTAAGAAAACAGCTGTTTCTCTTATAGAATCATCATGTGTAGGTATTGCAGTTATGCTCCTGATTCTTATATTTACTTCAAAGCTTATCGTCATGCCTATTGCAAAAGCACACCGCAAGCAGAAAGAATTCATAACCTCTGCAAGTCATGAGCTGAAGACTCCGATTACAGTAATAAGAGCTGATGCTGATATATTACAGATGGATAATCCTGATAATGAATGGATTGAAGATATAAAGAAGCAAGCAGAAAATCTTACAGCTATGACTAACAGTCTTGTATCACTTGCAAGAATGGATGAGCGCAACGGTCATATAAAACGTATTGCTTTTCCTGTTTCTGACCTTGCAGAAGAAGCTGTGCACTCTTATAACGCACTTGCACTTGATTCAGGTAAACACTTTACCTATGATATTACACCTGATCTTACATGCTGTGGTGACGCATCATCAGTATGGCAGTTATTTACAATTCTTCTTGATAATGCATTTAAATATTCATCAGTTAAAGGTAACATAGACTTTAAATTATCTTTCTCAGGAAACTATATTGTTTTAATCGTAAGCAATGATGTTGATAATATTGATAAGAATCTTACTGACAGAATGTTTGACAGATTCTACAGGGCTGATTCAACATCCGCTAAGATAACCGGCTATGGCCTTGGTCTTTCGATTGCAAAGGCTATTGTTTCCGAGCATAAAGGAAGTATTAAAGCTAAAATGGATGGTCCTCACAGAATTATTATTAATGCACAGCTTCATATTAAATAACACATATTGACCCAATATGTTATAATGAAAAAGAATTTAGTGTAATGCTGAATTCTTTTTTTGTAGAGTGGAAAATTAACATGAGGGGAGAAATATTCTATGGAACCAGATTACAATAACAACTATCATAACAGCTATCAAAGCGAGTTTAAGCCCAATGGATTTGATGACCTTCATCTTGATGATGAAGTATACGAGATTAAATCTGACAGAATTAATCCTGAAGATTTTTATCAACACAGTCAAAAGAAACGATATTCAGAAGTCAGTCTTAGAAACATGCCTGTTGTGCTTATTATAATCCTTGCCAATCTGCTTGCAGGCATTATGTGCATAATAGCAGGCAGTGATCATTTTGAAACAGGTGGACTTAATTACCAGTATATTCATAATAATAAAGAATATATAAGGCTTCTGACTTATATGTTCCTGCATGCTAATTTGCCACATTTTATTAATAATATGGTTGCTCTGTATCTGTTCGGTTCTAGACTTGAACCCCGTGTCGGTTCTCTTCGTACTGCAATTATATATTTCGGTTCAGGACTTGCATCAGGCCTTGTATCTGTATATGTATCACACCTTATCAATCCCGATGTAATCCGCTTTGCTGCAGGTGCATCAGGTGCAATATTCGGTGTAATGTGTGCAACACTTTTTACTAATTTCAGTTCAAAAACTGATTCCAATAAGACAACTGTAATCGTATCTATTGCGTTAATTGTTGTATATGCTCTTATATCTAATGGTGCAAATGTAGATATCCTCGGTCATCTCGGTGGTGGGATAGCAG
>ERZ772897.4053-NODE-4053-length-10033-cov-2.747745_pt1 | contig 10033 bp, 10 predicted proteins | sample MGYA00512125_ERZ772897 | MGnify/ENA primary metagenome ERZ772897 (study PRJEB29015, sample SAMEA2737660) | human gut metagenome | biome: human gut; feature: human-associated habitat; material: faeces | place: China | collected 2012 ... | reverse complement strand
AATCCGTGCGCAGGGTGCGTATATCCATAACCTGACATGCAGTTCCGGCGCTTCTTCTGCACCGTTGCGCGGTCAATCAACCCCCGCGAAATTGCGCACTCCTGAAATGCCTTCGGGTAGAAGTACAGCCCATTGATGGCGTTATTCCCGACCGCGACCTTCACAATCAGCCACAGCAGAAAGCAGTACAGCGCCAATTGAATCACAATCGTCATGATGATTTTCTCCTTGCGTCCGCAGATGTGCCCACGCGAATCAGTGCCACCGCGCAGGGAATCCGCCCCTCGCACAGTTCGAAACGCATGTCGGAATAGCCCGCGTCGGCGAAAAACTGCTGGTACGTTTCCAGCGTAAATTCGCGCTTGAAGTCCGCGCCCGCCTTGCCGATGACGCCGGAAACGCGGTTCGTGTTGCCCTTGCCCGTTCGATTCATGTAGGTGGGGATGATAAGTTTTCCACCCGGCTTGCACACGCGGTCAAGCTCCCGCAGCGCCTGATGCGGATTATCCAGCAGGTGAATCACGTTCGCGGCGACGACGGCATCAAAGCGTGCATCGGAGTAGGGGAGATGCAGGATATCCGCCTGCTCAAACCGCACATGCGGATAATGCCCGTACTTCTTCCGGGTGCGCGCAAGCATCTTCGCGGAGAAGTCCGTCGCCGTCAGGGATTTGCAGCGCTTTGCAATCACACCGCTGAGCAGCCCTGTGCCGCACGCGCATTCCAGCACGTCGTCCGTCGGCGAAATCAGCCCCGCAACCACCTTGCACAGTTTGCGATTCGCTTTGCGGTTGATGCCATCCGCGAAAATATCGTAGACCCATGCGACGTTGTCCCAGAACATGGTGCTCCTCCTATGTCGTGATGAACGGCAGCTCAGGCAGTTTGCCTGCGTCCATGATGCTTATCAGCACGTCCGCAAAGCCTTTCGGGTCGCGAATCTGGTATTGTATGTGGTTGAAGTCCACAAAAATCGGGAAATTCGCCGCCGGATACGCCTGCATGACCGCCGAACGGTACTTCATGTGCTCCTCGATGCTGCCGAACTCGAAGAAAGCGCGTCTGCCCAATCATTTCAGGTACTTTCCGCATTCCTTCTCCAACGCGCGCCAGACGGGGTAATCCGCGCCGTTTGCATCAAAAAATTGCTTCAAGTCCCGGTTGAGCGCACTCATTTCATCCGTGGCGCGCATCGCGTGGTCGGATGCGCAGACTTTGCCGAGGCTCGTCGCCGCCATCAGCTTGAAGAAGCGTAGGCACACCTTGTGGTACTTGTCGCTCTCGAACGCCTTGTCGGCATCCGGCAGAATCTCGTGCCCGGCGTCGCGGATGGCGCGGTACGCTTCGATGTTTGCGTCCACCATCTTGCGCAGGTACGCCGTATTCCCCTTGAGCTTCTTCAAGTTGCCGTCTGTTTTGTAGCACGCAAACGCCGCCGGGGTGACGAACGCGGCATGACAGAGCAGATAGTCGCCCATGTTCGGCTGATAGACGACCTTGTACCTCGTTCCGGCGAAAATCTCGTCAATCAGCGCCTTGTTGGACGGCGATGTGCGCAGCTGACCAATCGTGATTTTCTTCAGGTCAATCGACACGACGCGGCTGCTTTCCCGATGCCCGGCGGACAGGGAAAACGCGAACATGACGTTTTTCTCCGGCAGCTGTGCCACCAGCGCATCCGTGCGCAGGTTATTGCCGACGAACACGATGTTCTCCGCCTTGCTCTTCCGCAAAGGTTCAAGGAGGTTTTCCAGCTGGGTGTAGCGCACGACGACGAAAATCACGTCATATGCCGCGTCGGGCGAAAGCTCCGTCACCACCGGGATGTGCGTCACCGACGGAAACGGCAGCAGCTGATTCTTGATGCGCAGCCCGTTCTGCTTGATTTCCTCCGCCCATTTGCCGCGCGCCAGCAGGGTCACGTCTTTCCCCGCGCGGCAGAGATTGCGTGCCAGATTACAGCCGAGAACACCCGCACCGAAAACGAGGATTTTCATGGTTGCTTTGTCCTTTCCATTATTTTCGTGCCGTCACGCACAGCCAGCCTTTGCCGTTCTTGTGCGTCTCCACTTGGCGGAAACCCACCTGTTCCAGCATGGTTTTGAGCTGTGTGTCCTTGTAAATCGTCATGCCGGGAATCTTCTCAGTCCACTTCTCGTCCTGCGCATGATCGCCATCGGACTCGTTGCAGAGGAAGAACGTCCCGCCGGGCTTCAGCACGCGCCCAACTTCACGGAAGCACGCGGGCAAATCCACCCAGAAATACACCGTCTCGAATGCTGTTGCCACGTCGAACTGCGCGTCATCAAACGGCAATGCCTGCACGCTTGCCTGCAGCACTTCGCAGCGGCCAGCGCTTACGGCGGTTTGGTTGAGCTTTCGCGACTTCTCTACGCTGACGGGAGAATAGTCGATACCGCACACTTTTCCCGTCGGGCACTTTTTCAGCATCAGACGCAGATTCGCGCCGCCGCCGCACCCACAGTCCAGCACATCCGCATTCTCCGCCAGCGGCAGGAAGCGAAGCCCCCAGTCCGCAAGCGCCCGATGCCCGATGTTCATCATGACGACCATGAGGCGGCCGCCGAAGCCTGTCGGCTTGCGGGTGTTCTCGAAAAACGCCATATGAATTCCTCCTTATTTCACCAGCGACACAATCAGTCCCATGTCAGCGCCCGCCCAGATTGCGCCGAGCGTCAGCAGCGCCGTAAAGCTGACGGCTGCCAGCGCGACAATCGACCAGACCATGATTGCATCCCCCTTACTTTTGCAGCACGACGATGCGGTTTGAGATATTGCGCACCAGAGGAATCTTGCCCAGCACCTTGTAAATCGGCAGGAACTCCGCCATGCCTTCGGTCAGGCTGTGCTCTTCCACCAGCTGGAAGCCCGGCAGCAGCGCCGCCAGTGCCTGCCCGCTGCGAACGCCCCATGTGAACTTCGCGTGGCTGCCCTCAATTGATTTTTCCTTGAAGTTGCGCACGACCAGCGGGTTCATCACTTCCACCAGCACGGTGACGCGCGGAAAGCGCCGAGCGATTACGTCGAAAATGCGCTGCACGTCCGCTTCGCTCAGGTACATCGTCAGACCCTCGATGATGACCAGCGCGTCGCCTGATTCGCGAATCATACCGCCCCAGTCGTCCATCGCGGACATGGCGATTTGCGAGATTTTGCCGTTTTCCGGCAGCAGCTTTTCACGCACGGCGATGGTCTCCGGCAAATCGAGGTTATACCAGTGCTGATAGCCCTGCATCCGATAGCAGCGCGTATCCAGCCCGCAGGCGATATTGACCGCCACCGCGCCCGGATGTGCCGACAGATAGGTCTTTACGAGCTTATCCAGCACGATGGTGCGGGCAATGACACCGCTGGACATGGCACTGTCCTTATCCGCCAAGGAGAAATCGTAGTCGAGCCGGCGGATGATTTCGACGGCTTTCTCGTCGCGAACTGCCCCGCGGCTTTGGGTTTCCTTCGCGCGGGCGTAGACGGTTTGCAGCATGGTTTCCGGAACCCCGGAGAGAGTGACTTTGCTGCTGGTTTCACGCATTCTTCCTGCATCTCCTGTCCCTATCAATCCGCCTTGCGGCAGATAAACCACGCAATGCTCTTCAAGCTGCCGACGTCCACCTGCGCGTACATGCCCTGCAAGCGCTTCCGCAGGCTGTCCACCGTCTCGTAGGGCGGCGTGAAGAACTTCGTCGGCTCGTAAACGTGGCGAATCATCCAGTCCGTGCGCTTGTGTTCGCCTGATACATAGAAGCAGCCGCAGAATGTTCCGCCGGGTTTCAGCACGCGGAATGTCTCGCGGTAAGCCGCTTCCTTATCCGGGAACGCATGGAAGCCGTTGAGCGACAGCACCAAATCAAATTCGCCGTCCGCGAATGGCAGCGCGCCGACATCCCCCTGCTGGAACTTTACGTTCGTCAGGTGCAGCTTTTCCGCCTTTTCCTTTGCCTGACCCATCATGTCCGGCGAGTAGTCCAGACACGTCACGTCTGCTTTCGGCAGCGTCTGGTAGACGGGCATGGTCAGGATGCCCGTGCCGATGGGAACTTCCAGCATCTTGCCCGCGAAATCCTCCGGGATGCCGGACAGCGCCTTTGCCAGGTAGTCCTCGCACTCCTGCCGGTTCATCGCCCACACCACGCGGCAGACCGCCTTGCCGGAGAAGGTCGAACAGGTAATCATGCCGTCGTAAAAATTGTTTGACCCAGTCAGGTGATACGCCCCGCGAATGGCGTTTTTTCGCTGCTCACTTTCCATACGCTGCACTCCTCTAATTTTCGTTAGTTTTCGCTAACATCAGGTGCTGAAAAAACTGCCTTTCGGCAGCAGCATGGGGGGATTCCTCCCTGCTGGTTTGTTATGACAAACTAATTCTATCACGTTTTGAGGCATAAATCAATCCGGTCTTTTCCCGAAACAGAGAAAATACGAAAAAGGGATGCCCACTTTTGCAGCGGGTATCCCTTTCGCGATTGCATCCATACAGCGGCTTGCCATTCGGACTATCCTATTTTGGGATTCATTATGCGGCACGTTTTCGTCTGGGAATCGTATTATTTCAGGAAGAAGCGAATCAGCGCTTCTTTCTTCTTGCTGTACGGCGTGTAGCGCATCGGCAAATCCGGCCACAGCGCCTTTTTGACGATGCTCTTTTCATGCGTGAAGCAGCGGAAGCTGTCGCGCCCGTGGTAGCCGCCCATGCCGCTGTGTCCAACGCCGCCGAAGGGCATCCGGCTCGTCGCCAAGTGGATGATGGTGTCGTTGATGCACCCGCCGCCGAAAGGCAGCGTGTCCAGCACGCGGCGCTGCACGGCACGGTCTTTCGTGAACAGGTAGCACGCCAGCGGATGCGGCCGTGCGGCGGCGAAGGCAATCGCTTCGTTGATGCCGCTGACGGGCAGAATCGGCAGAATCGGACCGAAAATTTCCTCCTGCATGACCGGGCTGTCCGGCGAAACATTGCGGAGGATGGTCGGCGCAATGCGCAGGGCGGCAGGGTCAATACTGCCGCCGTAGACGATTTGCCCCGATGCCATCAGCCCGGTCAGGCGGTCGAAGTGCTTCTGGTTGACGATGTGGACGTACTCCGCGCTGTGCAGCGGGTCAGGGCAGAGCTGGTCGAACTGCTTTTGCAGCGCCGCAACGAAAGCGTCCTCGACTTCGCGCGCCACCAGCACATAATCCGGCGCGACGCACGTCTGCCCGGCGTTGAGCAGCTTGCCGAACGCAATCCGCCGCGCGGCGAGCGTAAGGTCAGCATCCTTCGCGACAATCACCGGGCTTTTGCCGCCCAGTTCCAGCGTTGCGGGGGTCAAATGCTCCGCTGCGCGGCGAAGCACCTCCTGCCCGACGTGACTGCTTCCGGTGAAGAAAATCTTGTCGAACGGCTGGTCAAGCAGCGCTTGATTCTCCATGCGCCCACCCTCGACAATGGCAACTTCCTCCAGCGGGAAGCATTCGGCACAGATTTGCCGGATGATGGCAGAAGTCGCGGGCGCATCCTTCGACGGCTTCAGGATGCAGCAATTGCCGCCCGCCAGCGCGCCAAGCAGCGGTTCGATGGTCAGCAGGAATGGGTAATTCCACGGGGACATGATGAGCACGACGCCCATTGGGTCGTGGCGGATGAAGCTGCGCGCCGGGAACTGCGCCAGCGGCGTGAGAACGTGCGTATCGCGGCAGTAGCGGCGTGTCCGGCGGAGCAGGTAGCCCAACTCCGACAGCACCATGCCGATTTCACACATGTACGCTTCCGTTCTGCACTTGCCGAGGTCGCCTTGCAGGGCAGCTTCAATATCCTGCTCGTGTGCCAGAATCGCGCGGCGCAGGCGGCGAAGCTGGTCAAGCCGATGCGGCACGGGGCGCGTTATGCCGGACGCAAAGCAGGCTTTCTGCGCGGCGAACAGCGCGGCAATATCCGCGTGGGGCGCATCGGGCGTCATGATGGCGCGGAGGATGTCCTCCAAGGCGAAGCGGTTCAGCAGCGTGTCCTGCGCGGCAATCCGCGCGACGGCGGGAATATCCCGATGATACAGCGTTGGGAGGGTCAAGCCATACCCCGCATGGAACACGAGGTCGCGTACCCATGCCGTCAGCGCCGCCGCGCCGTCCGCATTCATGCCGCACAGCCCCGCGCCGATTGCCATGTCGGACAACGCCTTTCGCCGCGCACCTTCGGACTGCGCAATCATCGGCGCAAGCAGCAGCGGGAGCGTCTCGTCCGGCGAAAGCTGCTTTACAGTGGACAGGGCATTCAGCAGCGCGGGCAGCACCGCATCATGTGAAACAGCGAAGGCTTCCGCGGCATTCAGCGACGCGGTGTACAGCGCGCGGCGGCTCGCCAAATCGGAGAAGAAGCGTTCGCTTTCCGGCACGGCAGCATCGTCGCTGACGGCAATCAGCTGTCCGGTCAGCGCACGAAGGGCGTTTTCCGCCTTTTGACGCTCTTCGCGCGGCAGAAGACGGCTCATGCCCGCACAGATGGCGTGCGCAATTGTCCAAATCCCTGCGCGGAGCAGCGATTCGCGCGATTGAAGCGCCAACATCGCGTCATCCATCAGCACATAGCGGCTGGTATGCGCTCGAAGCGAAAAGCGGCGTGATTTTCCGCGTGCTGGGTCGAACACGTCACCTGTTTCTGCGAATACGGCGGATGCATCCGCCGCTGCTGGCAGGAGGATCAGCGGAATCGCGCGCCACTGCTCGAATGTTTCCGCATGGCCTTTTGTGTGCAGACGCGCCAGCAGCGCCTGTCCCAGCGCCATTGCGTCATTGCCGCCGACGGCAAGAATTGCCTGCGCCTGTTTGTCGGTGAAGGCCTGCAAGGCAGTATCAACGTCCGTGCGGGTCAGCGCGCCGTCCTTGCTGTCCGACAGTGACACGGCGGCGTGGACTGCGTACATGATTTGGCTGTCCTCCAGCACGGGGAGCAGGAGCGATTCGCAATCGACGGCATGGGCATCGCCGATGACGAGAACGCAGCCGATTTGTCGGCTGCGCAGGAGTTCCGGCAGCGCTGCTATGCTGTCCAGCCGGGAAGGGAATACGGGATGCGCAGGGAGCGGAAGCTGTTTCATGGGCATGTCCTCCGGTGGGGTTGATATGAGTTTTGACCAATGCAATTAGTGGATTCGGTAAAGAAAATAGTGTGATTTGCTTGTGACAGCGATTACATCATCTGCACCAGCAGCATATACACAATCGTGCCGCCGGCAATGGACAAGAGCATCTGCCGACGCCAGATGTGCAGCAGCACTGTCACCCACAGGTAGAACCAGCCGCGGTCAACCTCCGGCGGCACATCGGCGGAGCAGGTGATGGGGAAGGTTTCGTCGCACAGGCCAAAGATGAGCAGCGGCTTCTTCCAGCCTGTCCCGGCATACTTGCCCAGCAGAGACAGCCCATAGAACAGGTGGCGCGCCTGAATCAGCAGCGCCATCAGAAATGTCTCCAGCGGCGCAAAGGCTGAAAGCAGCATCGACACGGTGACATATTCCAGCGAACCGCCGAAAATTGTCATCGCCATGCACATCGGGTAGAGGAACGAAAAGCCCTTGGTGCGCATCAGCAGACCATACGCGAAGCCAAGGAAGAGAAAGCCCGCCAGAATCGGCAGCGTGTGGGGAAAAGCCGCCCGAAACGCGCGCTTGACTGTGCCGCACGGCGCCTTGGGTATTTTTGCCGATGATTCGTCTGGATATGCAGGCGCATCGGAAGAATCAGGCTGCATGGAAAATGACCTCCCCGTAAAATATAGAGCACTGGTGGGAATTATACAACGGAAATCCGCCGCGGTCAAGCAGGGTTGCAATTCGCGCAAGGTGATGGTATACTAAGAAACAGCAAAAAGCGACAGCAAGCGCACAACGCGCGGAAGGAGCAATACCATGGCGGAGCAGGAGCAGACGGTAGACCAGCAGCAGGAAAAAGCGCGCGAAAAGGCGGAGGATGACCGCTATCAGCGGGCGGAACAGCAGCAGGCGGCGTATGATGATGAGTACGAAAGCCGCCGTGAAACGCTGTCCGCACTGGCGCTGTTTCAGCAGGATTCGGTGGAGCAGCTGGCAGGCGGCAGCCGACAGAATCGCCGGGATTATTATCAGAAGCTGCTTTCCCGGCTGTATATTGAGCTGCGCGACTTGGGGGCGTCCATGCTGCTGGATCAGCTGGATGCACAGCTGACGCAGAAGCATCAGGGCAAATGCGCTATGCTGGTGTACAGCGCGGTGACGCAGTGCTATCAGATGCTGGTACTGGATGCGCCGATGGCGGATGCCGCGAACGCTGTGCCGGATGTGTTCACTGCCGAACGTGAGCCGATGACGTGGGAGCTGCTGGCGTCCTATTCGGCAGACCCGGAACTGCCCGTGCGCGCATCGTTTACAACCCGTGTGCGTGTGCTGCGGTCGGTCAGCCGCTTGCTTTATCAGGCGCGCCGGGACGGGCGGAGTGCCGCACCGGAGGAAGATGCGCTTCGTGCGCGCCTGCAGGAGTATCAGCTGATGGCGAAGATGCAGGATGAATCGCTGGAGAACGCTGCCCGGCAGGTGGAGGAAGCGAATAGGAAGGCAGAGGAAGCCCGTACCGGCAGGGCAGAGGAAGAAATCAAGCCGATAAAGGAAAAGCTGCTGGCGGAATTTGAAGAAAAACTGAAGGCGCAGGAAGCCCAGTTTGCACAGGCAGGGCGCGCCAAATTCCAAGAGGCGTTTGGACAGCAGCAGAAGGCGGTTCGCGAGCGGATGGAGGACGAAGCGCGCTGGGCGGCGCAGCTGTTTGACGACGCGGGGATGCAGTACGACAAACTGCGGCAGGATTTCGCGCGGATGCAGGAGGAGCAGAACGCCCGGATGCAGCAGTGGCAGACGGCGATTTATCAGGCGGATACGCGGATGCTGGGGCAGTGCTACGTCGGCATGGCGACGAAACTCGGCGACGCGGTGGATCAGGCGATTGCGAAGCTGATGAAGCCGGAAATGAGCGCCGAGGAAGCCAAGCCCCTGCTGGAACTGCGCGCGGTAATGCTCAGCCAGCTGACACGGCTGGAATACGCCAAGAAACGCTTGGGGCTGGTGGTCATCCGCCCGCAGCGCGGCGATACCTTCCAAAACGACGTGCATACGCTGACGACAACGTCCTCCGAGACAATCAATGTGCCGGAATTTGCGAAAATCGACCAGTGCATTACCCCCGGCGTGCTGGCGGAGCGCGCAGATTTGCGCTTCCGCGAGGTGATTGTGCCGGCGGTGGTCACATTGATGGTGGACTGAGAAAAGCCCTTTTGCGCGGGATGAAAAACCATCGGAAAATCGTTGAATCAGTGCAGGCGGGAAGGTCTGCGCAATATCTCATAATATCTCATAGAGGTGAATCCCCCGATGAAAAAGGGTGTATTTCTGGCGCTGCTGCTCATGCTGCTGGCGGCTTTTCCGGCGCTGGCGGAAGATGTGTACTATGCGGATGCGTCGCAGGGCGGCAGTGTGACGAGCGACAAGGGGTATCTGTCCGTGTCATGTCCGCTGGATACGGACAGCCGCGTTACAATGACCATCCGCGACGAGTGGGGATCGACGGTCTATCAGCGCGATTACGGCGTGTGCAGCGGAATGTTCGCGTCAGAGGAAGTGTATCTGCCGCAGATTGGCGCACAGACGACGTATCGCGTCACCCTGTCCACGGACAGCGGTGAAAACAGCTTCACGGTCGTTCGCGTTGCGCCAAGATTGACGGATTCCAATGTCACGACGGCGGGACTGCCGCTGTCGGATGTTAGCGGCGTTTCGTCGCCTAAAAAGGCGATTTTGCTGGATTTGAGCGCGCTGAATAATCAACTGCCGATGGTCGTGCCGATGGTCTCCGGCGATGTGCAGCTTGGCTGCGTGACGTTCACGGTGCGCAACGGTCAATTGAGCGTATCGGCGGAATTGACGGTGGATGGCACGATTGACCGCGCGGCGGTGTATGTGGCGAAATCCGCCCTCTCCGCGCAGACGCTGGGTACGCGGCGCTTTGACGGCAAGAAGGT
>ERZ772897.4046-NODE-4046-length-10068-cov-3.225707_pt1 | contig 10068 bp, 9 predicted proteins | sample MGYA00512125_ERZ772897 | MGnify/ENA primary metagenome ERZ772897 (study PRJEB29015, sample SAMEA2737660) | human gut metagenome | biome: human gut; feature: human-associated habitat; material: faeces | place: China | collected 2012 ... | reverse complement strand
AAAAACAGCCGTGCAGAATCTTTGCAGGCCTCATCGCAGTTTTCGAATATTTTCATAAAGATGCTTACCACAGATCTTGCGGTAAATGAATCTGTAATTTTATGCTGCAACGCAAAGACGACTCGGAATTTTTCATGTTCTGCTGTATCGGAAAATGTCCGGTATGCAAAAAGTATTTTCAGGTGATAGTGTTCTGCTTTCTGCTGTATGATATGGAACGGAACGCCATTGTCAAAGTCAAGACCGATCAACTGCTGAGACTTGAAATTCTCTGCTCTGCGTTTGCCATGATACACAGCAGGGCAAAAAGAACAACCAGCTTCTCCTACGGCATGTGCAAGCTCTTTATAGTCCATCTGCGTTTCTACCAAATGATTACTGATGTTTCCAATCTCTGCACCGGTCGGCTTTGTTGTGTGCATTGTGTCATGAAAGGATATATTGTATTGATACATCACAAGATCAACTCCTATCTGATTTTTATAGAATAGTTCAGATCGTGTTATTTTTGATTTCAATGCAACATATCAATAAATCTCTTTGCAGGTTTGAGTGTAATAATAACCTGCCTTCTTGAAAAAACAAGCATTTCAAAAAGAGGAGAGGTGATGAAACAGACAGAAATAAAAACGATGTAAAAAGCAAGGCAAATAGAGAAAAGGCAAACTTCGAATATCAGTGATTTAGAATACAGAGAGTGGCTGAACCATAGAGGAGAGCAGAAATGCGGGACATATGGTTCAGCCGGGGTGTTTGGGACAGCTGCTTTCTGCCCAGACATTCCCTCTGGAAAAACGCCAAGTCCCTCACTCCTCTAAGGCACCTGCATGGCAGCAGTGCAGGCAAAGAAAAGCCCGAAAGCATTTGATTGCTTTCGGGTAGTTTTCGTTAGGATTCCATTTTGTGTGCGATGTAATCTGTGATGGATTTTGCCGGAACTTTGTAGCGGTTGCCTTCCAGAAAACCTTTCAGATCACCTGATTTTATGAGCTTGTAGAATGTACTTCGTCCGATTTTCAAGACATCCATAACTTCTTCTCGTGTAAGGATCTCTTCGTCTGTAAAACTATGGTTCATAAGAACGACCTCCTGTTATTTTGAATCAATATATCGCTGTAATTCTTCACCGCTGATAATGGTTTTTCTGGGGCTGATTTTCTTTGCGGTGAGTGCTCTTGTGTGTATCAGCTTGTATACAGTATCCACGCTGACATTCAGCACAAAAGCAGTTTCTTTTACTGTGAGAAATTGTTTGAGTACTTCCAAATGAAAATACGGCATAAATGACACCTCCTTGATTTATTATGAATATGTTCGTATTTTTCAAGGGCATTTTGTGCTTTTTTCGTTTGTGCCTATGGAAGTGTGGATGCTTTCATTTGTTGTTGCAGGCTTTGGAGGGTTTTATGGGATTTTTGCGGATTGTTTTGTGTAGGGGATAAGAGGCAATAGAGGATGTTGGGTATCTTTTTTATGGGAAAATGCTTTTTAGATTGTGGTGAAAACCAAGTACAAGACAATAAAAACAACAAGAGGAGCAGGCGTAAAAACCTGCTCCTCGTTTTGCATCTATTCCGTTTTTTATTTGGTGATATTGGTAACAATGGTTGTGCGAACTCCGTTTTTGCTGCTGCTTTGTATGGTATAGGGGAGAGAAAGTGAAGACAGAAATGCGTTCAGTTTTGCCTCCGGGAAGAATCTGCTTGTGTCTTTCCACTTATCGTCCAGAATTCTGCCGTACACAAGTTTATGCAGCGTGTTGATTTTCTGCTTTAGTGTTTGGAGTTGGTCAAAGGAACCGCTTTCGTCTGGAGAAACCAGTGCAAGGGGTGTAAGTGTTTCCAGATATGCAGCCAACTGAACTTTCGCCTCTTCTATGATCTCTTGGAAAGTTTGCGGTGCGTTGATTTTAGGGATCGCAGCAGACGGTTCTTTTCCGGAAAGATGAGACAACAGAATTTTAATATATGATTGCTTGGGGTCAGTCTGCATTTTTTGCAGCAGATATAAAGAAAAGCAAATCTGATAATATGCGTGATAGCAGGCGGGAAGATTGAAGAATCTGTTTGCGGCATTTTGTCCTGCATGGGCTCTTGCCATGACATTCAGACTCTGGTGAATACTCTCCTGAAGGAAATCCAGAACCTTTTCAGCGTTGGCATCTTCAAAATATACCCGAACGGTTTCATTCGGAGTACGTTGTTTGACCTGGAGCATTTGCTTTATAGAAGAAATCGATGCAAATGGGAGTACAATATTTTTGAGCGTCGGGTCTGTGATAGAGAGATTGCTGCGTAGTCTGGCTTCAACAATGAGAACACGGCAATTCGATTTTTGTTGTTGTATCAGTTCCTCATAAGCAGCTGCATCTTCTTCGTACAGGAAGCAGGCATCGATATGATTTCCTTGGAGCTGAGCCTCTAGTCGAATACCGTCTACAGCAGTGTTGACAAAGACCAGCCATTTTTCATATGCTGATTTTTTCTGGATTTCCGGACAGATCGCAGTGAGATTTTCATACAAGACAGGCTCAAGAAAAGTGTAATCCATAGGAAGTGCCAAAAGCGTATTTGGATTCGGTGAAAACAGATTGATCTGCTGGAAAAAATCATAAAATTCTTCCATAGAGTTAGATAAAAAAATCTTCGATGGATTCGGAAATGGATTTGGAAAATAATCTTTTAAAAACAAATCTGCAAAATAATTGAGGTTATCATCCCAGGAGTCATTTAATATACACGCAGCATCCAGGAAAAAGAGATATCTGGATTGTCCGCAGAAGAAGAAAAATGCCTGATCCCTATTTCTGCATTTTGCTGCCGCAACATCGTATGGAATCACCATTATATTCGATTCAGAATTTAAGAACTTATCGAGCGAATCGGATCCTGTAATTTCTGAAGGTGTTCTGTATTTCCTTCCAGAAAAGATGACAATTCGTTGGTTCGGATCATACGCTGAGAAATACTGAATCAATGTATCAAGGGCTTCTTTGGTTGAATCTGCGGAAAGAAAGACCTTTTCCTGTGGTTTCCAGCTGCTTACAATTTTTTCTGTTACAGCATCTTTAAAACTTTGATATACGGTAGAATTATCGGTTGGAAAGGGGAAAACATCTCTGTTCGGGACTGCATTAAGAAACTCTGGATATGATGAGTAGTTTTTGGACTGTAGTTCTTTGTGAGAAAGCAGATGTTTAGAAATTGCTTTCCATGTTTCCTTGTCAGATGCGATGTCACAAAGATCAACTGCACCCGGATAAGATAAGTATTGATCGATCCAACCATAGATCGGTGGTGCGTCATAGATCGGTGGCGTGGTATACATTTTATTGCTCCTTTTTTGTCAGTTTTCGTTGCTTCTGGGGTACGGTTTAATTTGGTCGGTGATGCCAAGCAGATAGTCCGTGCTGGTGTCGTAATATTCTGCAAGAAATATCAGCGATTCCAGTGGGATTTCTGTTGTGTGGGATTCGTAGCGGGAGTAGGTCTGCTGAGAACATTTCAGAAGCTTTGCCATAGCAGCCTGAGACATATCCCTGTCCTCTCTCAAATCCCGCAAACGTAAGTGTAATTTCAAGAAAGCTCACCTCGTAGTTTGGTGAGTTTTATTATAGCATATTTAGAAATTAAGCATTGAGTTTTACTCAAAAAATGAGTAAAATATATTGTGATTAAAATAAAAGCCGAACAGTATAAAAACTGTTCAGCTTAACATTTCATAAAATTCAACCTTTTGCGAAAAGGTGATACAATAAGAATTATATTACTTACGTTACATTAAGTATATCACGTCGGAGAAAAAATGTCAATACATTTATTTACATTTTCCGACATTATATGTAGAAACTCAATTCTACGAATTGTTTATTTTGCACAAAGGAGAGAAGAAATGAAACGATATAATATATATTACAGACAAGATGGAAGATTTGAGGGGAGAATTTTAAAAGAAAAAAGAGGAGGGAAGAGAAAATACCAGTACTTTTTCGGTAAAACAAGGAAAGACGTATGGGATAAAATGGATTCATATAGCAATAGGATAAATGAAAATCAATATTGTCCCAAACCGCTTGCTGTTCTAATTGAGGATTGGTTTTTTTGTATTCGGCATCAAGTCAAAGAATCTACAGCTGCTAACTACAGGATGAAAATAGAAAAGCATATTTTGCCTAGTTTTGGTGAAAAGCTAGTTGATGCAATTCATTCAGATGATATCTATAAATTTATTGATTTCAAGAAAAAATCGGGCTTATCCGATCGATATATATCTGATATCCTCGTATTGATGAAATCTATTTTCAAATATGCGGTAAAAGTCTATCATGTTTTTAATCCTATGAATGACGTATCTATGCCAAAGAAAAAGGCACCAGAAATTCAGTTGTTGGATTCTAAAGAAGAAAATCAACTGCGTCAATATCTTGCATCACATTCGGATCGTACGACGCTTGGTATTATAGTTTCTATGTACACCGGAGTTCGTATCGGAGAACTTACAGCCTTACAGTGGCAAGACGTTGACTTGAAAAAACGGATTTTGACCGTCAGAAAAACACTGCAAAGAATTCAATGTCAAGATGGTGTAACAAAGACTAAATTAGTAATTACCGAACCTAAAAGCGAATCTTCGAAGAGAAAAATTCCGATTCCTGCACATGTTATTCCACTTCTTTTAAAATTTCAAGGAAATAAAAATGAGTATTTGATTTCCGGAAAAGAAACTCCAACAGAGCCAAGAACATTGCAGTATCGTTTTTCAAAAATTCTGAAAAACGTAAATTTGCCGTCAGTTCATTTTCATTCCTTGCGTCATATGTTTGCTTCAAGATGTATTCGGTTAGGCTTTGATGTCAAAGCTCTTTCAGAAATTTTAGGACATTCATCTGTGGAAATTACACTCAACCGCTATGTGCATTCTTCTTTCGAACAAAAAATTGAGTATATGAGTCGATTAAAATAATTTTTTTGTATCTTGAAAATAAAATAGCCCATACAAGCATTGACATTTCGCAAAAGGTTGAAATTTACGAAATAAGTGATATTGATGATACTATGTGTTTCTTGCGATTATAAGGAGGTAGAGAATAATGAATTGTCATTTACCGCTTATATTGTGTGTTGATACAAGTAGTTCTATGAATGAATTATCTGAAAACGGAAAGTCAAAAATTCAAATTGTCGAAGAAATGATTAACAGCTTTGCATCTGTTGAGACTGAGCATTATCAAGATCAAGAAATTGACTTGTGTATTATTACCTTTGACGATAAAGTAGAAACACTTATTGATTGGATGCCTTTGTCTGAATTTCATGGAGAAATCAATCTTAAAGCTGAGAGAAATTCTGTCTTAGGCAGTGCTGTGATAGCTTCAATCGATAAAATAAGGAAACGAAAATCTCTTTACTCACAATTGGGTATTACCTCAAAACGACCGAAGATATGCTTGTTTACAGATGGTTATAGTACTGAATTACTTGATGAAGCATATGAAAAATCTCATTATTATCTTAACCAGCGTAATGCTGCTAAAATGTATATCAATCTTGTTACCCCATCTGTAAATGCAAAAAATATGGAATCGTTTGGCGATAATGTTGAGATTTTGAATATTGACGACTTTGATCAAAACAAGTTGGTAATTTCATGGTTGAGCGAAGTACTAAATGGATGTGCAACTGAAGAATCTCATATTTCTATTCGATTACCAGAATCATTACTACAAGATGATTTTGAATGGAATGATGATACATGGGACTGGGGCGATGACGAATGCACCGATTTTTCATATTAGACCATCTCCGAGTGAATTTATTAAAGCGTTATCAATTTATATTGATGATTTGACCTTATGTAATTGCTCAAAACAAGGACACTATATTAGAAAAGGGTATCAGTTTGAAGATTGCGAATGGTGCAGAATTGAAAAAATAATGGAAAAGGAAAAACAAGCAACACACCATGATGATGAGTCTGACGATCCCGATTTTTCTTGGGATTTTGAATAAATGTTGATAAGCGTATTACTCATAAGAGTATATGCTGCAAAATAAAATGCCTTACAGACTGCATTGTCAAATAAGGCTAAATTATAAGGAGGAACTTATTATGTCCAACGAAATCAGAAGAGACTACGGTCAGGCGGAGCAGCCGAGAAATCCTATGGGTGTTCATCAGCCCGTTGTATTCTGCATAGATACAAGTGGCTCGATGAAAGACAAGGCAGAAGATGGAAGAACTAAGAGCCAGATTGTTGAGGAAATGATCAACGGTATTGCAAATATGTCGCTCAGCGACTATGATAAGCAGAATGTTGATATTTGCGTGCTTGTCTTTGACGACGAGGTTCGTACATTGGTTGATTGGCGCCCTTTGGCATCGTTTGATGGCGGGATTGAACTTGATGTCGCAGGAACAACTTCGTTGGGATCTGCTGTTATTAAGGCAATTGAAAAGACAAGAGAACGTCGTGCTGTATATGCACAGACTGGTATGCAGTGTAAACGTGCTCAGATATTCGTATATACTGATGGAGTAAGCACAGAGTCACTTGATGATGCATATGCACTATCTCAAGAGTATCTTAATCGAGATAAACCTTCAGCCAAAATGTATATTACACTCATTCCGCCGGCCGCAGACGCTTCTGAATTAAAGCCTTTTGGTGATAAGGTTACAATTCTTAGAGCAAAAGATTGTGCTAATGGACTTCCTGCAGCATTTAAATTTATGGAGGCAAGTGTTGTGGCGTCATCTGTATCAGCTTTAGGGGATACAACAAAAATAGAAATTCCTGAAGATTTGGAGCCTTGCAATAGACATGGTGCTGATGGAACTTTTAAAAATGAAGATGGCAAGAAGTATGTGGAAGATACAGCTGGCGATTTTGTATGGTAAAGGTGAGATCCATGAGTATAGCATCATATAACTTTTCTGAAAAGGGCATCATGCACATTGAAAATGATCTTCTTTGTCAAGATAGCAGCGATGTTATGAGTTATGGCATGTGGAGGGTAGCAATTGTTGCTGATGGAGTTGGTAGCTGTAAGCATTCTGATGAAGCATCAAAAATTGCTGTGAAATCTGCACTTAAGACTGTTTATAACTGTTTCCCTAATAATTGTAAGGAAGAAGACCTACTTTCTCTTATTACGATGGCTTTCCATTGTGCTGCTAATGCAATTGAAATGCATGTTAAAAAAGTGAATGGTGATACTAAAGAATATCATACCACTTTAGCAATGGCTTTGTATGATGGAAAGAACCTTTATTATGGCAATGCTGGCGACTCAGGTATAATTGCTTTAGATGACTATGGAACATATCATGTAGTTACATCACAGCAAAATAATGAGTATGGCGAAGTTATTACTTTGGCTTCAAGAAATTTTGTTGTTGGTAAAGTTGATTATAATGTAATCGCTGTTTTGTGTATGACAGATGGCATTTTTGAATGGGTTGCACCAGGTCTAAAAGGCGGTAGTGATGAAAGAAAAGTTTACGTTCCTAGGGCAAACCTTTTTGTTCAGCCCAAATTGTGGGATCATAAAAAAGAAATATCAGTAGATATTAGTGAGGCCTTGAGAGAGTATGTCACAAAGAGTTTTAATCGTTTGATTCATGCGGTTGAAGCAAATGAGAACGATAAAACACTTTTTCAAATGTACGGAAGTCTTGATGACGGAAATCTTCGAGATGATATATCAGTTTCTGCAATAATCAATTATGGAGCTGATATTTCACCTGAAGAGATTAAATGGACTCCACCATCTGAACCGACTATTGAGGAAATGTATTGTAAAAAATGGAGAGAAATACTCAAAGTTTATCCCTCAATAGCTAAGGAAGAATTTATTTCTTATATATCCAAAAACAACACTTCTTGGACAAATGAAGATGTTGAGGCTTATGCTGAATATATATGGAATATTACATCTGCTGAAAATGAAACAAGAAAAGATAATCCTAATGATAATGAACACGAAAAAAGTGAGCCAGATAAAACAGTAATTTCTTCTGAAACAGCAGGTGATAATACTGTTGAGGTTGAATCGGTGAGTACACCAAAAAGTAAATCGAAGAAAAAGCAAGGGAAGCAATTGCAATGGTTAAAAAATGGATTAAGATCTTTTCTTGAAATAGAAGATTCTGATAAATCTGGAGACACAACAAATAATTCTGAGGTTTAATCATGGGTATATATTATGGTGATAATGGCACTAATTATGTATTAACTGATAAAATTGGCGGCGGTGGTGCGGGAACAATCTATCGAATTCAAGGAGATCAAGCGCATGTTGCAAAGATTTTTTTAAAACGTGAAAAACAGCGAGACACTAAAGTTAAAGCATTAAGGCAACTCAAATGGTCGGATGAGATTAAGAGATACGTAGTTTTACCACAAGTGATCTTGTATGAGGATAAGGAAAAATCCAAACAATGTGGCTTTGTAATGGAAAGCGTTGACTGTTCAACACTATTAACGAATACTTTTATTGGCGATAGACCATTGTCAATTAGAAGAAGAGCGATAGTCGGTTTGAATATTTGTAAGGCATTGAGAGCTATACATGAAAATGGCGGTGGGGAAAAAGGTCAACTATTGATGGGTGACTTTAACTTTAATAACATTGCTGTTAATAGGTATAACGGAGAAATACGTATTATTGACACTGATAGTTTTCATTTAAAAGTAAGAACTAGGAATTCGTCCGATTATCGAACGCTTCCATGTACCGAACTGTATCCAGATTTTTTTATGCCAGAAATTTTGAATCTAATGAATAGATATAAGGGAGCAACATTGGAACAGTTAAGTAATTTGGGTGCTGGAGGTGGTTTTGAAACATTTACTCTTTATACAGATTATTATTGTCTTGCGTATCATCTCCATCTATTACTATTGAATTGTGCACCATTTTCTTGTGCATTGCCAGCAGCAATAGCAGGTAAAGCATCACAAATTGTTCCTCCATTAAATATGCTAAAAATGAACGGGAATTATTGTTATAGTAATTTATATAACGATAATGTTAAAAAAACTGTTCGACCGGAATATTGTCCTGATTTTGACATATTGACTCCTAATCTGCAAAATCTTTTTATCAGAGCTTTTGAAACGGGTGCACGCCAACCAGAACTAAGACCATCTCCAGATGAATTTATCTCTGCATTGTCAGAGTATATAGAATCATTGGATTTTTGCGAGTGTGATGGTTGGAATCATTATTTAAGAGATGGATATAATTCTACATATTGTGAGTGGTGTAGAGTTGAAAGAGTAGCAGGTAGTTTTACTGAGTTTCCAAAACGATTGGAAGACATTCAGTACATGACAGATATGGAATTGATGGCTTTTAGCCGTAAGGCAAAAGTTAGAAATAATTCTAATGTTATGGATTATGTTACGCATGAACTTTCTTGTCGATATCATGGAAATGGACACAATGGTGAGTCGAAATTAAAAGCGAATGCCTTAAGAAAGTTTATAGTTGATATTGGTGCAAAAAAAGCCGAAAAAAAACACGAAGATTTAAAAGCAACAAAGTAGTTAATATATCTCCATATAGTTTAATAAGCATGTTGTTTTCTATATGGAGATATGTTTATATATTAACTAAAAAGTTCTATGTGAGGTGTGATAATGTTTAATAGAAGATTTGAGATGTCAAGAAAGTCCTCTTTGCCTCCAAGAAAAAAAGAATGTAAATTGTTAAAATGTATATGCAGCACAACAGGAAAGAATTATGTTCTAAGATTGGATCGGCTAAGAGAGGAAAAAGTATGGCATATGGCATATGCATTTCCCTTTCATGATTCGTTACGGGGAGATTCAACTATAGCATCTAATAACGAAGTAATTACATTTGGAGAAGATGCACCAAGCTATGATGGTTGTCCATATTGTAAGGCTAAGTCAATTATTTTCTGTGATTGTGGAACTAGATTTTGTGCAAAATCAATAGGAACACAAGTCACCTGTCCTGGATGTAAGCAAAGTTTTATGACATATTTGCCTTTGTCAATAAAAAACTGAGCCACCTCGCTAATAAAAAAGTGAGCCAGTTG
>ERZ772897.4045-NODE-4045-length-10077-cov-14.732289_pt1 | contig 10077 bp, 4 predicted proteins | sample MGYA00512125_ERZ772897 | MGnify/ENA primary metagenome ERZ772897 (study PRJEB29015, sample SAMEA2737660) | human gut metagenome | biome: human gut; feature: human-associated habitat; material: faeces | place: China | collected 2012 ... | reverse complement strand
TCTTCCAGTAAGTATCGGCATCGGAATAGTAATCGTCGGCGTTGATTTTCGCTTGATTTTTGACCTGACAGGTTATTTTTTGAGGTTCTCCATTCACCATGCCCAGCAGCTCGAATTCATACTTCGGCGTGTTTCGTTTGCAGCTGGAGGGGAGCAGGAAAAAATTCGGGTTTTCGTTGAGAATCCACATAGCTATGAGGTCTTCCAGTTCATCGGGATTCATGGCCTTGCAGAAATTCTCGGCGTGAATCGGGATTTTTTCGTATGCGGTTTGTGATGCAATGCCATACAAAATGTCTGCTAGTTTTTGTAAGTTTTCATCTGCAATTCGTCTGATGGTCTGCTGCCGCCGCTGGGAAAACCGCCCGACTACTGCCGACGGCACATCTGAAATCGGGTACCACTTTTCCACACGGCATGCCCATGACAACGGATTAGACGGCATTTCTGCTTCTTTGGCGTTATGGTATGTTTCAAAATCAACAGTATCTTCGGTCAGCCACTGTGCAGTTGTTTTCACTTTTGCAATGTAGTATCTGGCGTTTCGATCTCGGAAAAGCACGAGATCTCCTGCCTGAATGTTCTGATAGGCGTGATATGCTGTTTTGGAAACGTTACCAGAGCCGGTTTCCAGCCATTTCTGCTGATATTCTTCGTAGTCGGGCATGGGTTCACCGGCGGGGTAGGTGTTATCATCGATATTCCACCCCATGCCGAAAAGGTTGTTCCGGATACAGTCTGTCTGGAAATTCAGAACAACGTTTTCATTTCGCGTTTCCGGTGGAAAAGGTTTGATTTGGATCGTCCAGTATTGCATAAAAATTTCTCCTGTTCGTATTTTTTCGCATGAATACACTATCATTATACCATACGGTTTATGAAAAAATCATGCTGTGATTGTGGAATTAAGGGCTTGAACAGAATTACCATAAGAAATCATTCTCACATGAAAAAATAATAGCACAATTTCTTAGGAAATAGCATCATATCTGATTGTTTTTTTCCAGATATGTGATAAAATATAGTTATGATCATAACAGGGAAAAAGAAGCGAATGTAAGAATGCTTTCTCGAAAATAAGAGGGAATGGAGAACGGCTCTCAAGTGGGAGAAGCTGTATGGTTCAGAGTGATGCCGCAGGGACAATTGCAGTTGTCTTTGCGGCTTTGCTTTTTGCTTGCAAGGCTGTTTTTGACAAGGGAACAGCTGTTTCCGGCTGACTTGCACTTTTCTTCTCACAGCAAAAGGAAACGGAACTTTCAAAAATCAAGTGCAGTGGAATTTCTGAAAAAATCTGCGGCATTTTCTTTTTTATAAAAGAAAAAAATCGGCGTTTTTCTTGCTTTTTTCGGGAAAATCGAAAAAAACCTATTGACAAAGCAGGTGGAATGGTCTATAATGAATACTAGCAAAGGCGATCAGAGGATCGCAAAATGAAGGAAAGCAATGACGCTTTATGGAAAGAAACAGGACGTTTCTTTTCATAAGGCGTTTTTTTGTTATTTTGCACATCTTGCAAAGGAGAAGTGACTATGGATAACTACAGAAACCAAGAGCCGTTTGCAAAGAACGGCTTGTATGACCCTCGTTTTGAACACGAGAACTGCGGTATCGGTGCGGTTGTCAACATGGACGGCACATCAGACCGAAAAGTGGTAGACAGTGCACTCCGAATTGTAGAAACACTGGAGCACAGAGCCGGTAAAGATGCCGAGGGCAAGACGGGTGACGGCGTAGGCATTCTGCTGCAGATCTCTCACACTTATTTTTCGAAAGTGGCAAAAGAAGCTGGAATCCAGATCGGCGGCAAACGGGAATACGGTATCGCCATGTTCTTCTTCCCGCAGACCAAGGAAAAATACGAAAAGGCAATGCAGACTTTTGAGGAAGTGCTGAAAGAGGAACATCTGGAATTTCTGGGCTGGCGTGAAGTACCGGTAGATCCGGACGTTCTGGGCACCAAGGCTCTGGACAGCATGCCGCACATCATGCAGGCATTCATCAAGAAGCCAGACGACTGTGAAAAGGGTCTGGAATTCGACCGGAAGCTGTACATCGCCCGCATGGTATTCGAAAAGCGGGACAGCGAAACCTATGTGGTATCCTGCTCCAGCCGTACCATTGTATATAAAGGTATGTTTTTGGTCAAACAGCTGCGTCTGTTCTACCACGACCTGAATAGTCCGGATTATCATTCGGCAATCGGTATCGTACACTCCCGTTTCAGCACCAACACCAACCCCAGCTGGCAGCGTTCACACCCGAACCGCATGATGGTGCACAACGGTGAGATCAACACCATTACCGGTAACGTGGATAAGATGCTGAGCCGTGAAAATATTCTCCACTGCAAGGCACTGGACGACCGCATGAAGGATATTTTCCCGATGCTGGACGTTCGGGGTTCCGACTCTGCCCGTCTGGACAATACCTTGGAATTCATGACCATGTCCGGCATGGATCTGCCGCTGGCAGTGATGATGACCATTCCGGAACCGTGGCAGCATATCCCCACCATGAGCCGTGAAAAGCGTGCGTTTTATCAGTACTACGCAACCATGATGGAACCGTGGGACGGTCCGGCTTCGATCATTTTCTCCGACGGCGACATCATGGGTGCAGTACTGGACAGAAACGGTCTGCGTCCGTCCCGTTATTATGTGACCGATGACGGATGTCTGATCTTGTCCTCGGAGGTCGGTGCACTGGACGATATTCCGGCAGAAAAGATCGTCAAGAAAGAAAGACTGCACCCCGGAAAGATGCTGCTGGTGGATACCGTTAAGGGCGAACTGGTGGACGACGATAAGCTGAAAGCCGACTACGCCAGCCGTCAGCCTTACGGCGAGTGGCTGGACCGCAACCTGGTCAACCTGCGCGATCTGAAGGTCCCCAACAAGAAGGTGCCTGACCATACCAAAGAGGAACTAGTGGAGCTGCAAAAGGCCTTCGGCTATCGGTACGAGGATGTGTCCTCTATCATCCTGCCAATGGCCAAAAACGGCGGTGAGCCTGCCGGTGCCATGGGCAGCGACACCCCGCTGGCCGTGCTGAGCCACACCCATCCCCTGCTGTTTGAGTACTTCAAGCAGATGTTCGCTCAGGTTACCAACCCTCCCATCGACGCCCTGCGCGAGAAGGTCGTCACCTCCACCACCGTTTATGTCGGTGCCCAGGGCAACCTGCTGGAGGAGGATGCCGAGAACTGCAAGGTGCTTAAAATCGAGAACCCCATCCTGACCGATACCGACCTTTTGAAGATCAAAGCCATGGACGTGCCCGGCTTCAAGATCGAGACTCTCTCCATCTGCTACTACAAAAATACCGATCTGGAGAAGGCCATCGACCGCCTGTTTGTGGATGTCGACCGCGCCTACCGCGACGGTGCTAACATACTGATTTTGTCCGACCGCGATATTGACGAGTACCACGTCGCCATCCCCAGCCTGCTGGCGGTGGGCGCTGTCAGCAAGTATCTGGTGCGCACCCGCAAGCGCACCTCTATGGCGCTGATCCTGGAAAGCGGCGAGCCGCGCCTCGTACACGACTTTGCCACCCTGCTGGGCTACGGCGCTTCGGCCATCAACCCCTATCTGGCGCAGGAGACCATCGGCAGCCTCATCAGTGAGGGGCTGCTGGACAAGGACTACTACGCCGCCGTCGAAGATTACAACAAAGCCGTGCTGGCGGGCATCATAAAGATTGCCTCCAAGATGGGCATCTCCACCATCCAGTCCTACGCAGGCAGCCAGATCTTTGAGGCGCTGGGCCTGAGCCAGGAAGTAGTCGACAAGTACTTTACCAATACTGTTTCCCGCGTGGGCGGCATCACCATCCACGATATTCAGAACGACCTGGAAGCCCGCCATCAGGAAGCCTTTGACCCCCTGGGCCTGGACATCAACCGTGAGCTGCCCAGCCTGGGCGCCCACAAGTTCCGCAGCGGCCCCGCTGCCGAGCAGCACCTGTACAACCCGCAGACCATCCACCTGCTGCAACAGGCCTGCTGGACCGGCAATTATGACACCTTTAAGCAGTACACCGCTGCCGCCACCAACGAGAACGGCGATGCCATGCATCTGCGCAGCCTGCTGGACTTCAAATACCCCGAGGTCGGCGTGCCACTGGACGAAGTGGAGAGTGTGGACTCCATCGTGAAGCGCTTCAAGACCGCTGCCATGAGCTACGGCGCGTTGTCCGAGGAAGCCCACGAGTGCATGGCCATTGCAATGAACCGCCTGGGCGGCAAGTCCAACACCGGCGAGGGCGGCGAAGCCGAGGACCGTTTTGGCACCGAGCGCAACTCCGCCATCAAGCAGGTGGCCTCCGCCCGCTTCGGCGTGACCAGCAAGTATCTGGTCTCCGCCAGCGAAATTCAGATCAAGATGGCCCAGGGCGCTAAGCCTGGCGAGGGCGGCCAGCTGCCTGGCGGCAAGGTCTACCCCTGGGTTGCCAAGACCCGCAACTCCACCACCGGCGTGGGCCTCATCTCTCCCCCACCGCACCACGACATTTACTCCATCGAGGACCTGGCCCAGCTGATCTATGACCTGAAATGCGCCAACCGCAAGGCGGCCATCAACGTCAAGCTGGTCAGCGAGGCCGGTGTCGGCACGATTGCCGCCGGTGTTGCCAAGGCCGGCGCCGAAGTCATCCTGATCTCCGGCTTTGACGGCGGCACGGGCGCGGCGCCGCGCAACTCCATCCACAACGCAGGCCTGCCCTGGGAGCTGGGCATTGCCGAGGCACACCAGTGCTTAATTATGAACGGCCTGCGCAGCCGCGTGCGCATTGAAGCGGACAGCAAGCTGATGAGCGGCCGCGACGTGGCCATCGCCGCTCTGCTGGGTGCCGAGGAATTCGGCTTTGGCACCGGCCCGCTGGTGGCCATGGGCTGCGTGATGATGCGCGTCTGCAACCTGGACACCTGCCCCATGGGCATCTGCACCCAGAATCCCGAACTGCGCAAGCGGTTCAAGGGCAAGCCCGAGTACATCATGAACTTTATGCGCTTTATGGCTGAGGACCTGCGCGAGTACATGGCCAAGCTGGGCGTGCGCACCGTTGACGAACTGGTGGGCCGCACCGACCTGTTGAAGGTCAAGCCTGCCCCGGCAGGCTCCCGCGCCAGCGAGATGGACCTGACGGCGCTTTTGCAGAACCCGCTGATCGAGAACAGCAGCGTGCACTTTGACCAGAAGGCTGTCTACAACTTCCAGCTGGAAAAGACGCCTGACATGAAGGTGCTGATGAAGAAGTTCAAGAAGGACTTTGACACAGCCGAGCCAAAGCCCATGACCGTTACGCTGGATGTGGGCAACACCGACCGTGCTTTTGGCACGATTTTTGGCAGCGAGATCACCGCCAAGTTCGGCAACACCCTGCCGGAGGATACCTTCCATGTGGTATGCCACGGCTATGGTGGCCAGAGCTTTGGCGCCTTTATCCCCCGCGGCCTGACGCTGGAACTGGTGGGTGATGCCAACGACTATCTCGGCAAGGGCCTGTCCGGCGGCGAGATCGTCGTGTATCCGCCCAAGGAAGTCACCTTTGACCGCAGCGAGAATATCGTTATCGGCAATGTGGCGCTGTACGGCGCTACCGGCGGCAAGGCCTTTATCAACGGCGTGGCGGGCGAGCGCTTCTGCGTGCGCAACTCCGGCGCTGTGGCCGTTGTCGAGGGTGTGGGCGACCACGGCTGCGAGTACATGACCGGCGGCACTGTGGTCGTACTGGGCAAGACCGGAAAGAACTTTGCTGCCGGTATGAGCGGCGGCATCGCCTATGTGCTGGACGAGGATTGGGACTTCTACCAGCGTGTGAACAAGGACATGGTCAGCCTGGAACCCGTGGAGCACAAGTACGATGTGGCTTTGCTGAAAGACCTGATCCGCGAGCATGTAGAAAAGACCGGTTCGCCCCGCGGCAAGGAGATTTTGGACAACTTCGGCGAGTATCTGCCCAAGTTCAAGAAGGTACTGCCGCACGATTACGACAAGATGCTGCGCTTGATCGCCCAGATGGAAGAAAAGGGCGAGGACAGCGAGCAGGCGCAGATCGAAGCATTTTACGCGATGAAGAACGCGAAGTAAGGGAGGCAGAGTATCATGGGTAAACCGACAGGCTTTATGGAGATCAAACGGCAGACCAGCATGGAACTGCCGCCCGAGGAACGCATCCAGAACTTTAACGAATTTCATGTGCCGCTGCGCACCGACGAGCAGCAGGCCCAAGGTGCCCGCTGCATGGACTGCGGCGTGCCCTTCTGCCAGAGCGGTATGCTGCTGGGCGGCATGTACAGCGGCTGCCCGCTGAATAACCTGATCCCGGAGTGGAACGATCTGGTGTATCAGGGCAAGTGGGATCTGGCCGTGCACCGGCTGATCGCTACCAACCGCTACCCGGAGTTTACCAGCCGGGTCTGCCCCGCTTTGTGCGAGGCCGCCTGCACCTGCGGCATAGCCACCGGCGACCCGGTGACCGTGAAAGAGAACGAACGCGCCATCGTAGAATACGGCTACGAGAGCGGCGCTATCCACGCCGTGCCGCCGCCGGCCCGCACCGGCAAGACGGTTGCGGTCATTGGTGCAGGCCCTGCGGGGCTTTCGGTGGCCGACCTGCTGAACAAGCGCGGTCACAAGGTGACTATTTATGAGCGCGAGGACCGCCCGGGCGGCCTGCTGATGTACGGCATCCCCAACATGAAGCTGGAAAAGTGGGTCATCGACCGCCGCGTGAAGATTTTGCAGGATGAAGGCATTGAGTTTGTGATGAACGCCGATGTAGGCGGCAACGTCAGTGCTGAGGAATTGCAGGACAAGTATGACGCCGTAGTGCTGTGCTGCGGTGCCAAGCAGGCCCGTGACATCACCGCCCCCGGCCGCGATGCACAGGGCATCTACTTCGCCGTGGATTACCTGACCAGCGTGACCCGCAGTTTGCTGGATTCCAACTTTGCGGATGGTAAGGCGGTTTCGGCCGCAGGCAAAAAGGTGCTGGTCATTGGCGGCGGCGACACCGGCAACGACTGCGTGGGCACGGCCATCCGCCAGGGCTGCGAGAGCGTGATGCAGCTGGAAATGATGCCCTGCCCCCCTGCCGAGCGTACCGCAAACAACGCCTGGCCGGAGTGGCCCCGCGTGTTGAAGACCGACTACGGCCAGCAGGAAGCCATTGCCAAGTTTGGCAATGACCCGCGCGTTTACCAGACCACCGTGAAGGAGTTTTACAAGAACGAAGCCGGGCAGGTCTGTGGCGCGTTGATTGCCAAGCTGGAAAGCCGGGTAGTGGATGGCCGCCGCCAAATGGTACCTACCGGTGAGGAGTTTGCCGTGGAGTGCGATTTGGTGCTGATTGCCGCTGGTTTCACCGGCTGCCAGCCCTATGTGGCCGAAGCCTTTGGCGTAGACCTGACCAAGCGCGGCACCGTGGCCGATACCAAGTATGCCACCAACGTGCCCAAGGTGTTCGCCTGCGGCGATATGCGCCGCGGCCAGAGCCTTGTGGTATGGGCCCTGCGTGAGGGCCGCGACACGGCAGCTGTGGTGGATGAGAGCCTGATGGGGTACACCAACCTGTAACCTGCTTTGCAAAGAAAGCAGGAAAGAAACTCTAATATTTCCCAAAAAATAAGGGGATGCAGCGGCATAGCTGCATCCCCTGTTTTTTGTGCGAAAAGTCAGACAATAAAAGAGGATGTGACCGATTCCCGTCACATCCTCTTTTTTGTGATGCTATAGTAAAAGTTTCTTTGCTTACTTTCTTTTCAAAGAAAGTAAGTTACTGCCCGCATGGCAGCGTAAACACGAAGCGGCACCATTTGCCTTCCTCGCTTTCGGCGTGGATCTGGCCACCGGAAAGGTTGATGAGGATCTTGCAGATATGCAGGCCCAGGCCGCTGCCGCGGGTATTCATGCCGCGGGAACGGTCCTCTTTGTAGAAGCGCTCAAACACAAAAGGCAGGGCTTCGGGGGCGATGCCTGCGCCGGTGTTCTCGATGCGGACCTCCACCATGCTGCCGTGCTTTTCGGCGGCAAAGCTGATAACGCCGCCTGCCGGGGTGAACTTGATGGCGTTGTCTACGATGTTGTACACGACCTGATGCACAAAATCCGGGTCGGCGCAGATCATCAGCGGCGGGCCGCCAAGGCCCTGGATGTCGATCTTGCCATCCTCGATGCGCTGCTCGTCCGAGAGGACCACATCGGTCACGGTCTGCCACAGGTCGTAGTTTTTTGCGTGGATGGGCACCTCGCCGGCTTCCAGCTTGGTGATGTCCAGCATGTTCTGCACCAGGCGGGCCAGGCGGCCGGTCTCCTGGGAGACGATTGCCAGGTAACGCTGGTTTTCCTCGGGCGGGATAGTGCCGTCCAGCATGCCGTCGATAAAGCCCTTGATGGTGGTCATGGGCGTGCGCAGCTCGTGGGCGATGTTGCCCATGAACTGGCCGCGGGAGTTATCGATGGTCTGCAGGCGGGCAGCCATGTTATTGAAGGTGGTGGCAAAGTCGGCCAGCTCCACACAGCCGTCCACCGGGGCACGGGCGGTAAAGTCGCCGCTGCCCAGGCGGCGGGCAGCCTCGCTGATGTCCTCGATGGGGCCGGTGATGCGCTTGGCCAGCACCCAGCACAGCAGGCTGCACAGCAACAGGATGACCGCGGCCGAGATGCCGAACATGGCCAGCATATCCCCCATATAACTGGCCAGTGCCGTCATGGGGCTGGCGGCAAACAGGTAGCCGGTGCAACCACCTACCTCAACACGGCGGCCCGCGGTATAGTATTTGCCGCTGTAGACGCCGCCCAGAGTGCCGGTTTTAAAAATGTTGTCGCCGGTGTCCATCTCGGCCAGCATGTCGGCGGGGATGGGCTGCTCGGTAAAATCTTCGCTGCCGGTGTGCAGCAGAATGTCGCCGTTTTCGTCGGTCACGAACAGCACCGCGCCGGAGGAAGTGGTGAACAGGTCAAAGCCGTTGCGGGCGTTTTCCCTGGCCTGCTCATTATCCAGCGGGCGGGTCAGAACAGAACCATCCTCAGCGAATGTCTCGCAGAGTTTCGATGCACCGTTCAATATATCGTTCAGGGCGGTGCAGCGCTCCTGCACGAAGTAGGCGGCGGAGAGTGCTGTCTGGATGGCGCACATGACGCTCAGGCCCAGCACCAGCACTACGGCAATGGTCGAGAAGAACTCCCGGCTGATGGTGTTGCGGCGGCTCATTCCTTGACCTCGAACTTATAGCCGACGCCCCATACAGTCTTGAGGTTCCACTGCTCGGAGGCGCCTTCCAGCTTCTCACGCAGACGCTTGACGTGGACGTCGATGGTACGGGAGTCGCCGTAATACTCAAAGCCCCAGACCTCATCCAACAGCTGGTCACGGGTGTAAACGCGGTTGGGGTGGCCCGCCAGGCAGGCCAGCAGCTCCAACTCCTTGGGCGGGGCCTCGACGACTTTGCCCTTGACTTTCAGTTCGTAGCGGTTCATATCCAGGTGCAGGTTGTCGAAGTCGTAGACGCCCTTGTTGGTGTCCTCTTTGGCGGCGGTGCGGCGCAGCACAGCCTTGATGCGGGCGGTGACTTCCTTGGCGTCAAAGGGCTTGACAATGTAGTCGTCGGCGCCCAGCTCCAGACCCAGCACCTTATCGTAGGTCTCGCCCTTGGCCGTCAGCATGATAATGGGGGTGTTGTCCTTGGCGCGGATCTTGCGGCAGACTTCCCATCCGTCCATTACCGGCATCATAACGTCCAGCAGGACCAGGTCGGGATGCAGTTTGTCAAAGTCGGTCAGGGCTGCTTCGCCGTCATGGGCCATCGTGACCGAGTAGCCCTCCTTGACCAGATAAAGGCGCAGCAGTTCGCAGATATTTTTATCGTCATCGACAACGAGGATCTTTTCGTTTGCCATAATGATTCCATCCTTTCGGCGGGGTTCTCATGCCACCCCAGTATATAATTATAGTATAGCGCAAAATTATGGACAAAGAAAGAACAGAATATAGTTTTTGTGCGAATTTTTCCGGATTTTACTTAAGGCAATACCGCATAATTCTAAGTGCCGATACGGCGAGCGAGGTGCGGCA
>ERZ772897.4044-NODE-4044-length-10082-cov-2.759948_pt1 | contig 10082 bp, 6 predicted proteins | sample MGYA00512125_ERZ772897 | MGnify/ENA primary metagenome ERZ772897 (study PRJEB29015, sample SAMEA2737660) | human gut metagenome | biome: human gut; feature: human-associated habitat; material: faeces | place: China | collected 2012 ... | reverse complement strand
GAACGGGGTCGGGCTGACGGCAGGCGTAGGTGTCGCCGGGCAGCACCAGCAGGGGGATGTTGTTGGCGGTGGCGGTGCCGCAGGCGGTGACCATGTTGGCCGCGCCGGGGCCCACGGAGGAGGTGGCCACGCAAATCTGCTTGCGCTTCATCTGCTTGGCGAAGGCCACGGCCGCCTGGGCCATGCCCTGCTCGTTCTGGCCGTGCCAGATCTCCAGGTGCTTGGCCTCCTGGCTCAGGGCCTGGCCCAGGCCCACCACGTTGCCGTGGCCGGGGATGATGAATACACCGCGGACGAAGCGGCTCTGTTCGCCGTCCACTTCGATATACTGGTTCTCAAGGAAACGGACCAAAGCCTGCGCCATGGTCAAACGAACGGTTTTCATGGGGTGATTACCTCCTGTCAGTGATTGGGATAGATGTGGTCGTTGGCATCGGCCTTCCACAGCCAAGCGTGCTCCGGATCGTCGATGCGGGTCTTGTCCCAGGGATCCCCCTCCAGGTGCCGGATGCCCCAGGCGTAGCACATGGCATAGCCCGGCGCGGCGGTCTGGGAGTGGAAGCCATGGTTGATGACGGCGCAGCCATTGTGCTGCGTCTTGAAGATCTCGCCGTTGGCAAAGCCCGCGCCGAAGCCGTCGGGATAGTCGAAGCGGTAGAAGTACACCTCCGGCTGGGGATGGTGGTGGGGCGGATAGGAGCTCCACTTGCCGGGCAGATTCAGCACCTCGCCCAGGACCATCTTGGAGAAGGGGGCGTTGTCCAGGTCGAAGAAGGTCTTGATCTCCCGGGACATGCAGCCCATCAGCTCGCCGCCAAAGCCCTTGTGCTCCACCTGGACCTTGTCCGGGGTGTACATGACGGCCTCATAGGGCGTCTCGTTGACAGTGGCCTGGATATACAGCTCGCTGTGGGCCTTGGCGGTGATGGTGACCTTGGTGCCGCAGCCGGCCAGCAGGCAGTAGGCGTCGTGGTGGAAGCAGTCCGGCCGGTCGGCCTCCACCTTCTTCCCGTCCCACTCATAGGTGACAGAGCCGGAAAACAGGAGGATTGCCACCTCTTTTTTGGCATCCTCATAGACGTAGGTATCCCCCGCCTCCATCAGCAGCAGGCCCACGTCCATCTGGGTACCCATGTCGTCCACAGAGGAGTCAATATAGGCATTGTACCCGTTCTTCAGCTCGGCGTTCTTGTTCATATAGGCCATTGGAGTCATCTCCTAAATAAAGATTGTTGCTCAAATTCCATTCGCGCCAGCGGCGCGATGCATTTCAACCATTTTCGGCAGGACATGCGCCTGCCGAAAATACATTGACTTAGCCGCCCTGGGCGGCGCCCCCAGTGACCGACGTCACTGGGGAGGGGGGCGGTCGAGGGGGGGCGCAGTCCCCCTTCGAATTAGAGTCCCGTATGCTCCCGGATGTACTTCCGTGCCTTCATGGCATACTCCAGCGGATTGGCCTTGGCAGGATCCTGTTCCGCCTCCACCAGCAGCCAGCCCTGGTAGCCGGCATCCGCCAGCACCTTGAACACAGGATCGAAGTCCACGTCGCCGTCACCGGGGACGGTGAAGGCGCCATTGCGGACGGCCTGCAGGAAGGACCAGTCATTCTTCCGGGCCTCTTCCACCACGGGCAGCCGCATATCCTTCAGGTGGACGTGGCCCACCCGGTCCACGTACTTCTTCAGCATAGCCAGGGGGTCCTCGCCGGCGAAGGTGAAGTGGCCGGTGTCATAGCACAGGAACACATACCGGGGATCGGTGTTGGCCATCATGCGGTCCGTCTCCTCGCTGGTCTGGACCACGGTGCCCATGTGGTGGTGGAAGCACAGCTTGAAGCCCCGGTCCGCAGCGATCTTGCCCAGCTTGTTCAGGCCGTCGCACAGGAGCTTCCACTCGGCGTCGTCCATCACATGCTTGTGGCCACCGGTGAGCACGGGTACGTCCATCTTGCCCTGGATGGAGTAGCTCTGCTCGCTGACGTTGATGCGGTTGGCGCCCACAGCAGCCAGGAAGTCCAGGTTGGCGATGAAGTCCTTCTCCTCCTCCTCAAAGGGGCGGGTCAGGAGGAAGGATGAGTACCAGCGGCTGGCGATGCGCATGCCGCGCAGGTCCAGGGCCTTCTTCAGCTCGGCAGGATCCTTGGGATACTTGTTGCCGATCTCGCAGCCGGTGAAGCCCGCCAGTGCCATCTCGCTGACGGTCTGCTGGAAGGTGTTCTCCCCGCCCAGCTCCGGCATATCGTCGTTGCACCAGCCGATAGGTGCAATGCCCAGGAATACGTGGTTGGAATCAAACATTGGAATTTCCCCCTTGTGAAGCCTCAGAATTTTTCCAGCGGTCCCGTAAGAGCGGGGCCGCATGTTTTGCACACTTCTCTCCATTCTGTGTTCGTTCACAGAAATACGGAAAGCAATCACACGCCTCTCTGCGTGCTCTCTTACAAACTATCATTTTTAGGGAGAAAAATCAACTTCTTTTCCAGGGCCTCCGCCATTTTTTCTATTTTAGCCAAACGGCTCCTCTCTTTTTCGTAGATATAACCGTACTGTCTCCAACCCCCGCAGCGGATGTGCCCGATTTCTCCCTCGTTTCGTCCACAAAAGACTCCGTCCGCCGAAAATCCGGCCCCCAAAACATCATGGAGAAATTGCAGCTGGCTGTACGCTCCCGGAAAAAGGCATCGGCGAAATCGACACTCTGAAAACCGGAATGTCACCCGATAGTCGGCGGCACATTCGCGCCATACCCCCGAAAGATTGCTGTCCCCAAGAGTACGACAGGCACGGAAAACAGTGAATGAAGGCCGCCCGTCCGGAGCCTTTCTCTGTTCAGCAGAATCTACGTTTTCTCTATGGAGTAATAAATTTTTCTAAAATCGGAAATGACTTCTATTTTGCGGTAATGTGCATAAACTAACAATGGCCTCTTGTCATTTGCCGTTGCCAAAATATAGCCATGCAGCTCATCTAAAGACGCTTTCCCGCAAGGCTTCCGACATCACGTTGCCAGTCCGCATACTGGGGAAATCGAACGGAGCTGCCCGAAAAATCCTCCATACCGCAGTTCCGATTGGCCACTGACCTTGAGTTTGTGGCCACGCACACGAGGTTCTTCACGAACGCCTTGGCAAGGAGCTCCATCATCCGCATACCGGATGGGAACTGTTGTTTCCGGCGTTCAGCATTGTGCATGCCTAATCAGGGAGGATGGGAAACGGATAATTTTTTTGAGGGGGACGTATCATGCAGCTGCTTTGGCATATATTCCGATGGTTCTGCGGCGGAGTCGTTTTCTGCGCTTTACAGCTTCTTTTGACCGGAAACTGCCATTGGACCGATCTTGCCGTATTCTCCCTCCTGTGTATCCCTTTGGACGCTGTCAACGAACGAATGCCCTGGACATTTCCGCTGTGGCTCCAGGCAGTTTTGGGAGGGATCGTGCTGATTGTTTCCCAGTTGACCGCCGGGCTGGTTTTCAATGTCTGGCTTGGTTTGGGGCTTTGGGATTACACTTCTCTTTTCGGCAATTTTTTGGGGCAGATTTGTCTCAGATATGCGCTTTTATGGCTGCTGTTGGCCGGCCCGCTCTTGATTCTGTTTGATATGATCGGATTCCGATCTGGCGGTCCCTGGCCGCACTATAAGCTTATTTGAAAGAGCACGAAGCCCGTTGGGGCTTCGTGCTTACATCTGGAATTCTTTATGGAGAAGCAGCGCTTTGCTTTTCACAATTAAAATGCAGCTGGCCCAAACCATGCTTCCCAGAAGGACACTCATGGCTATAGATAAAAGTCCCGGGATCAAGCAGCAACTATGCAGCCCCGCAAAGAAGACCGCTGCCAGCGCAGCAGTTGACACCGATACCGTGATCGAGCGCAGCAGCGGCCATCCCCGCATTGCCAGCGTCAGGATAGTCATCAGCCCCAACAGCCCCGCTGTTCCCGCATATAACATCTCCTTCATAACAGGAGAGATCCCCTCTAATACAGCGATCTTTCCGGCTGCGTCAAGCGTTTCCCAATTTTCCAGGAACCGCTGACAGAGGCGCTCAAAAACCGGATGGCTGAAGGCGGATTGTGTAAGGTGCGGCAGAATACAGGCACTGAGAAGGCCAATCCCTGCGGGCATCCATGTTCGGATTGCAGACAGCCGGCGCCGGTCTCTTCGCGCGGCTCCTACCCATCGCAGTAGAAACCAAATACCATACGCGATTGCGGCTCCCGCCAAATCGACCGCCACATCTCGTGCAGCTCCACTGCGCCCTGGAACAAACGTCTGATGAATCTCATCCAGGGCTGCCAGGACGGCACAGAAAACTCCCGCGGCAGCAGACCGGCGCAGGATGTTCCGGACAAAGGGCGCAAGCGCCGCTAACAACAGGATGACCAAAAGGAAATACAAAAACATGTGGGCGGCTTTTCTCTCAAAAAACGAGAGCACCTCAACAGCTGCCCCCTGAATATCGGCCTCGGACCGGGCATACGCAGGCGACAGCACAATTAAGATGCGATGCAGAAGTCCATCAGATACTTTCCCGGAGGCAGACGCTGTCTGGGCGGAAAATCCCCAAATGATTCGATACCAGAGCAATGGAGGAATCCAGAGCAGGAATCTGGCAAGGGAAAAATGATTGGTCATAGAACTCTCCTTATATCGTGTAGGAAATCTGTCCCGAAAAAACCGCCATGCGAAATGTCAGCGCATGGCGGTTTTTTGAAAATTCTGATCTTTATCTGAAAGCAGCCTGTTGCGGAATGCGGACCTCGGCACCTTGCCCGCAGTTCACCTCTTCCGGCTCATGGAAAGTTGGTACAACCCTGTGCAGCGCCTCCCGAATGCAGGAGGAATCATCCTTCTCCAGGGCCTCCTGGAGAATCTCCAGCTTCTCTCTCAGCTCACCGGGAGTAATCGCCGGCTGCCGCTCGATAAAAATCTGGCTGTTCTCCGTCTGCTCAATGTCCCGGCTGGCAATCAGCAGCTCCTCGTACAGCTTTTCGCCGGGCCGCAGCCCCGTCTCCACAATGTCAATGTCCCGATACGGCACATACCCGGAGAGTCTGATCATATTTTCCGCCAAATCCAGGATTTTTACAGGTTGTCCCATATTCAGAACAAACAGCTCGTTCTTCCGGGCCATGGCACCGGTCTGCAGCACCAACTGCGCAGCTTCCGGAATTGTCATAAAATAACGGATAATGCGCTTGTCTGTTACCGTGATCGGTCCCCCCGCGGCGATCTGCCGCTGGAACAGCGGTACTACGGAGCCGTTGGAGCCCAGAACATTTCCGAATCGAACCGCCACGAAATCAGTGCCGCTGTGTCCTTTCATGGACTGGAGAATCATCTCGCAAAGCCGTTTGCTGGCGCCCATTACAGAGGTGGGATTGACCGCTTTGTCTGTGGAGATCAGTAGGAACTTCTGAACGTGGAACTCATCCGCGGCCCGCACGAGATTCAGTGTGCCAAATACATTGTTGCGGATCGCCTCCTGAGGGCTGTTTTCCATAAGCGGCACGTGTTTGTGCGCAGCGGCATGAAAAACCACATCCGGCCGGTATGTAGCGAAGATCTGCCGCATCCGCCTCCTGTCCCGTATAGAAGCGATCTCCACTTTCAGATTGAGCCGCCCACCATACTGGTACAGCAGTTCCTGCTGAATATCATAGGCGTTATTCTCATAGATATCCACGATCACCAGTTCTTTGGGATCGTGCTTGACAATCTGTCGGCACAGCTCTGAACCGATAGAGCCGCCGCCTCCAGTGACCAATACGGTTTTTCCAGAGAGATACGCATCCACAGGCGCTGGGTCCAAGTACACCGGCTCACGGCCCAATAAGTCCTCAATGCGGACCTCACGCAGTTGAGAGCGCATCGGCTTTTGGCGGATCATGTCCAGTGTACTGGGCAAAACAGAAATTTTGATCCGCTCGAGGCCGGACAGTTTCTGTAAAATCTCGTGGCGGCGGTTTTCCCCCGCAGATGGAATCGCCACAATGATCTCCTGAATATCCATCGCGCGCAGGCGCTCCTGCACTTGGCTGATCGTCCCCTTCACTTCCACGCCATGGATTCGTTTTCCCAGCTTGCCAAGGTCGTCATCAAAAAAGCATTGCACACTGTATCGGCTGTCTGGATTGCTCTGGAGCTCATCCAGCAGCTGAACGCCAGCTGCTCCTGCACCGACAATGGCCACAGGGATTTGATGGCTGCCCTTACTAAATAGTACCCGACTGCGGTAAACACGGTAGGCAAAGCGCAGCAACAGCATTCCCAAAACCCAGAGGCTGGCCACACAAGTCAGGAGCATAAAGGAAATTATGCTCTGTAGAAAAATGCGGCTCAAGACCTCGTAGAGGAAAAATCCGCAAAATGCAGCCATGAGCAGCGACAGGTATTCCTTACTCTCAGCGTACCGCCAAAGGCTGTCATACGTGCGGAATAAAAGTTGGAAAAGCACTGTGCAGGCATAAAGCAACGCAAAATTTTGAATCAGCTGAACGGATTGTCCAACCGCATCCATCAGATTATACCGCAGAGAAAACCACGAGAAAAAAGTCGAAAAAACAATTAAAATCAGACTGTCACACAAAAAGAGAATCTGTTTTCGCAGATGATTCATCTTGCCCATACGCTCCTAATTGCATTATGTGTCGTTCCCCGCTTAATTTAGGTTACGATCATATAACAAATTATACAGCGTTATGGCCCAAATTTAAAGTGGCAAATATATCTTTCTGCCATCTACTTTTCAAATCCATTTTTCGGCTAGATCTTTCTAATTTTGTGTTTGTTATAGAAAAACGGATAAAATGGCGCAAAAAATCAAGTGTAAGCAACTCTTGCTATCGGAGTGCGCATAGGAGGACGTGAGTTTGTTTAGCGCCCCAGCGTGGAACTTTTCATATCCATTTTCAATTAACAAAAGTTCCTAGGCGCCACTCATTTTTTGCTTTTTTACCGCTAAGGACATTCTGTAATTCTGCTTCTACACTTCTGTAGTCAGTAACTTATTTTTACTTTTAACACTGGTCATGTAGGCCTCCCCTTTTGTTTATCAGGATACGATTCTATATCAATATTCGCGCCAAAATGTGAAACAGTCTCCACCAACCGAAAAACTATATCAAAGCAATTTTTTCCTCTGTAATGCTCAGTACTTATGGCACATCAAACTGCCGTGCAAAAAGTTCAACTGTTAGAAATTTATAGCTAATTTTTTAAGGATCTCGTATCGGCGACTTTTGTTAGCGGAAAGGACTGCCACTATGATCTCTTGAATGTCCATAGCCTCCATCATGTTTTCACCCAGCTAATCGTTCCCTTTACATCAATAACATGGATTTGCTTGCTGACTTTAATGGGATCATCAAAAAGCACTCCACTTTACATCGGGCTATCCGGATTACTTTAAAGCTCATCCAAAGGCTGACCTCCTGCTGCGCTGATGTCCACGATTGCCAAGGGAACCTTATGTGTTCCTCTGGCAAATTGCGCCTAGCTATGATGCACACGATACGCAAATCGCATCATCAGTATCCCAATATCTAGATGCTAGCCACGCATGTCAAAAGCATAAATGCAATCACGCCCTGTAGGAAGATACGACTCAGGGGAGCTCATAGAGGAAGGCGCCGTACACTGCTGCAAAAGCAACAATAGGTACTGTGTTCTCCGCATACCGCCAGAGACTATATAGGCTCGAAGGAAAAATGAAACCAAACTATGCAGTTGTAGAGCAGTATGAAGTTTTGAAGAAATTGAGTCAAACTTCCAACTGCACCAGTCAAATTATGGCGCAGTAAAACCGAAAAATAATAATCTTATTTCAAAAATATCACTGTTGCGCAAAAAACATCTACTTTTCAAAGAGCCTCACTTCAATCAAACTCTTCTAACTGTACTTATTTGTCAAACTATTTGCAATTTAAAATACATCGCAAATTACGCAGCATTCCGTTTTCAAAGTAAAGTGTTAAATTATAGATAGCAATATTTATTTATTTCTAAAATAACGTAGGTTCGAACTTAATTTCCAGAGCAAAGGGGAAATTATTACGCCATATACCAAAAAAACACAGATACTAGTTAGGCATAGTTGGACAAATGCATGAGAATCTGCTAGTAAAGCATTACACTTAATGCAAAGGAATACAGATATCCCCCCTCCGACACATAAAAATGGTAGTATCTGAAATAGTGGAGTCATAGAAAGCCCCGGCATACATTGCTGGGCTGTAACCATGTTGAGCACTCCCATCACCAGAGTAGCAACACTGCTGGCAAGGGTAACTCCTAGTACGCCGTATCGGGGGCAAAGCAGAATACTCAGCACAATGTTTACAAGAATCCCTACGATACTGTTGCGGGTTGGCTGCCGGGAGTTCTGGTATCCATATTGTACCCGGGCGTAGATCTCCTTCCAAGCCATCGGGATAAATGCACAGCCGTAACCAGACAGGGCTAGAGCCGACATTTGGATCTCCTCCACGCCAAACGCTCCCCGTCCATAAAGCAAGGAGATTATATCCTCCGCCTGACACACAGTAATGATTGTCACCGGTAGCAGTATTAGTGTCAGAATAAGCACCGACCGCTGTATCAGATGCGCTGCGGCCTCCGTTTTTCCCTGAGCGATAGCTTCCGCCATATGGGAGTAGAGCACTGTGCACAAGGACGCGATCAGGGTGCTGATAAGGTCGGTGAGGGTACTGGCGTACCCCACTGCTGTGACCGCACCGCTCTCCAGTCCGGAGATCAGGATCTTGTCTACGATTTGGTTCACGTAAATGGCGCCGTATCCAATTAGCAGCGGACCGATCATGGTCAGCAGAGAATGGATATGCGGACTGCGCAGAGGATTGGTTCCGCTGGGCAAGAAATACCGCCGGGCCTGAACACCGGTAATGACGGTGCTGACCAGGATATAGAGACAGAAGCCCACCACCAGGGCGTTTACTCCCAGACGGGCTGAGAAAAAAATCGCCATAGCCATGATGATGATGCTTTGGTAGAGCCGCTCCAGCTGGCCGGGAATAAAACGCTTGTTGGCATTAAGTGCTCCATGGAAAGCGGCCATCCACACCAGCGGAATCAATGTCCAGGAAAACGTCCGCAGGTATGCGCTCAGTCGGGCCGTCATGACCGGGGTGTAGGTGGGGGCCAGCAGTCTGGCCAGAAGTGGAGAACAGATGAACAGCACCAGGGCGATGGCGCCGGAGATCAGGGTGCCGCTCTTGAGCACGTCCGTAGCGAAAGAACCGGCGGAGGACGGCTTTTCCTCCCGCAATCGCACATAAATGGGGACCATAGCGGTGAGCAGCGCCTGGGTCAAAACATATTGGGCATTGCCCACGAAACTCTGGGACAGCGTCACCAGATCGGTGTCTGCGGTGGCGCCGAAGACGGTCGCCACCACCATCTGGCGGACAAAGCCCAGGATCTTGATGAGGATTAGGACCCCGCCCACGGATACCATGCTCCCCACGATCCCCCAGCGGCGCTTCACGCGGTGCCTTCCTTCTTTTTCAGCGCCAGACCGTAACCCAGGACGAACAGCAGCGGCGCACAGGTCCAGACTGTGCCGCTGATATTAGCTGCCACGCCATAGGGTAGCAGAAAGAAAAGCATCTCCAGGTTATGGGAAGAGCGGAAGAAAATGCGGATCGCGGCCAGGATTAGCAGCGCCAGCAGCAGTCCGCAGCCCACGATGCCGGTCTCACTGAGCAGTTCCAGCAGCGCGCTGTGGGGATACATATCGTATTTTTCGGTAAAGCCCAGAGGACCCATTCCGGTGATGGGCGCATTGCGGAATTCTTTCCAGGCCAGCTTGAACAGCGTGCCCCGGTTGCCGATGTCTACTTCCTCCTCTGGATCCTGTGCCTGTTCGGGCGGCGTCTGCTCCGTATCGGAGGGGGTCTCCTGCTGCGCCGGCGTATTTACCAGGGAATCCAGATCCTCTTCCGTGAGAACGTCGGCATGGGAGGAGGTGGTGAGCTGGCCGTTTGCCAGGCCCTCCAGGAAAGCGGGCATGGTGTTGGACAAGCGGCCCATGCCGGGGAGGGTGATGACGAAGAGGCT
>ERZ772897.4042-NODE-4042-length-10086-cov-5.598445_pt1 | contig 10086 bp, 4 predicted proteins | sample MGYA00512125_ERZ772897 | MGnify/ENA primary metagenome ERZ772897 (study PRJEB29015, sample SAMEA2737660) | human gut metagenome | biome: human gut; feature: human-associated habitat; material: faeces | place: China | collected 2012 ... | reverse complement strand
TAATTAAAGTCTGCAACACAAAGTTTTCGGTTAATGCGCCTTTGAATTCAGTAAACAGGCGGTTTCCTTCTCCAAAGGCAGTGGGAGCCAACTGTGCCAGACGGCGGAGCAGTCCCACATCTACCAAATAAATCTTGAAAGCAGACAAGTCATCGTAAGCTGCAATCGGCAAGCCGGGAGCTGAGCTGCGATAAATTTTATGCACCAGACGGGCATCCACCAGCCATTGCAAAGCATCCTCGTACTCACGGGCTCGTGCACCTTCCTTGACCACTTTATAGATGAACTTCTTGTTCTTTCTTGCCAGTTGAGAAGGAATGGATTTCCAGATCATTGAGATTTTCGGGAACTCGCTGAGATCAGGATGTTTGGCAAAATCACGCTCATAGGCTCCGATGATTCCGGACAAGGCTTCCTGCATGGCAGAAACATCCCGTGCCTCCGTCCACATCAATACCGGCTCCGGCATACCACCGGTAACATAGTACATCTTCAGCTTCTCATATAATGGATTAAAGAAGGCGTCAGGAATAGGTTCAAGGGTGTCCACCTGTTCCAGATACTGTGCCAGATTTTCATCACCGTTGGCAAGCAGGAATTCATTAAAGGTCATCGGGTCAATCTGCATAAAGTTGACCTTACCTACCGGAAAAGAGGAAGGTTTCGCCAGAGCAATCCCCAACAGAGAACCGGCGCAGGCAACATGGTACTGCGGTGCATTCTCACAAAAATATTTCATGGAGTTAATGACTTTCGGGCAGTCTTGTACTTCGTCAAAGATGATGAGGGTCTTTTCCGGTACTATCTTTTGACCGCTTGCCATCATAAGGTTTTGTAGAATCCGCTCCACATCCTTTGTTGTCTCAAAAAATTGCTTATATTCTTCATTTTCATCGAAGTTAAAGTAGGCTGTATTTTCATAACAGCGTCTTCCGAACTCTTTCAGAATCCAAGTCTTACCCACCTGACGTACGCCCTTCATAATTAAGGGCTTGCGGTAGGGAGAATTCTTCCAATCCAGCAGTTTTTTTAAGATAAATCGTTCCATAGAATCACTCCTCACATTTTTATTGGAGTTTTATGCTTTATAATCACACTTTTATTATATGTGAAATTCATGAAAATCACAAGCACAATCACATAATTATTTAATTTTAATGCCATACAATCACACTTTTATATAAAATAATGAAGAATAGTTTCTATAAAAATAGCCATAGCCTTCGGCAGGATTGCTTATGATGCGCAAAAGAAGTATGTCATGCTTTGCATGATGCGCATATCGCAGCAAGAATGCTTCGGCATTCTTGAATACATCTTATCATTTCTTTTCCATTACGGATAGGGAAGGAAAAAATCAGTAACACTATAATTTATTCTAACCTCCTGCAGAACAGAGCCCTGTCCTGACAAAAACAAACTCCGCACAGTTTCTCGTGCGGAGTTCTTGTATTACCCGTTTTTCAATTGTTGTTCTCTACCCGATCAGGCTCATTAAGTATCCTACAAATGCGCCGCCCGGTGTTCCAATGATATTGCCGAGAAGGGCCATCAGGATACCGATCGGAACCAGTGCGCTGCTGTATGCACCTGCAAGTACCGGCGCTGTCGCAGTTCCTCCGACATTCGCCAGAGAAGCAACCGCACAGGTAAAGATATCCAGTCGGATCAGCTTTGCAAGGATTACCATAACCGCTATATGGATCAGCAGGATCAGGAATCCGGCAGCCAGCCATACCGGTGCATTTCCCATAGCAGAAATATCTGCTCTGGAAGCGATCATTGCGATGACAATGTAAAGCATGATATTGGAAACTTCTTCCGTTCCCTTAATCTTTCCAAAAGGAGTCATTGCTACGATCAGACCTACAGCTGTTACAAGAAGAACTGTCCAGGTTGCCTTATCAAAAACAGGCAGAACAGACGCAACCATAACACCGGCATCCTTGGACAGAGAGGATATAAAGAAGGATACGCCGATTAAAAGAAGCATGTTTTTCCAGGTAAGAGGTCTCTTGTCCTCCCTTGCCTCTTTTTCCAGAGATGCTCCTACTTCATCGATCAGACGTACATCTGCCTTTGTCCAGGAGTTGAATTCCTTAGAGAAGTTGATCACCCACAGAAGGAACATAACATAGATTACTGCACAAACCGAATCCATTACCAGCGAATATGCCAGACTTTCTTCACTTACATCCAGAATTGCCTGAATCGCCAGCATATTACTGCCGCCGCCTAACCAGCTTCCGCACAGTGCTGCAAGTGCTTTCCAGCTTTCCGGACCCAGTAATTTATGGAAAATACCATAGCTTACTACAAAACCAACACCGATTGAAATACTCGCTGAGAAGAAACCGATCAGCATTTTCGGTCCTAATTTAATGATCTTTTTCAGATCACAACGCAGCAGCATTAAAAACAGCATTGCGTAGAGTAACGGATTTTTGATCGATACGTAAATGGCTGACGTATCCTGCAGATCCCATACTTTCATAGTACATAAAAGCATCATGCCCAAATAGATCAGAACGATCGGCGGTGCAAATTTAAAAAAGGTCTGTGCGCCTTTTCCCCGCAGGTACACGGGAAGATTGACCAGAATTGCTGCTAACAGCATTAAAGTGGCCAGATAGATAAATCCATCATGAATCATTTGAAATGCTCCATTCCGCCACCGGATATCGGTGGGCTTTATTTTCTTATTCAGAACAAGTCAAAACGGGCGGTTGAAATTTTCAGCTCCCCCTTCCTTCTCCTTTTCGATACCTTTTCACAAACCGCAAACCAATGTGGGAACAGCATAGCAGTGTACTGTTTCTCCATAGAATTTCCTCAGAAGGCTAAAAAAAGGGTCCAGAATTATGTTCTGGACCTTTCAATGACCTCTCGAATAGTGTACTGCCCTTCCACATTGCTGTTTCTTTTTTTGACTTTTCCTCTACGTAGTATAAAGGGTGTCAGCAAAAAAGTCAATTTTCAGACATAAATATCCTTAAATGTAATTTTCATGCAGCTCCTTATTGCAGCTTCTTATATTTCCCAGTTTTCGGGGAAAAATTTCTTTTTTAACAAATCACCTGACATACTAATGGATGCCTTAATGGTGAGACTTCAGGAAATTTTAAATCTCAGCGATGAACAACTGACTGTATTTACATATTATTTGACATTGATTCCGAAATCATTTTCCATATCGGCAGGGATGTAAAATGTTTGTTTGACATTTATGCCGAAAACAAATATTGCAATTCATCGAGGATCGCTGGAAAAGATAGTAGACGTAAATGGAATTATTAAGTGTTCTTATACATTATATGCCCGTAAGAACACCCACGCTGCTTTTCACACGGGATTCTGACGAATTCTCCCCTATCTATTGACATAGCGCCCTAAATTAAGTTTGAAAAACGGCACTGCCTCTTTCTCAGATGTAAATACCGATGGAGCAGTGCCGTTCCTATTTTTTATTTCATCCAGGCTCCATTCGAATCTACTTTGTATCCGTCTGGAGTGACTGTATTCACGAACAAATGTCCCTTATTCTGACCAGAAACTGGTTCTAAATAATACCATTTTCCATCAATCTTCTTCCAGCCTGTTTCCATTCTGCCAAACCAGCCATCAGAAATCGGATTCAGATAGAAATAGCATCCATTCCATTTCAACCAGCCAGTAACCACATAGCCATTCTTGTCAAAATAGTACCACTCTTTTCGTCCCAAATATTCCAGTTCGCACCATTCATCATGTGGCCATGTACCATCTATTCTCTGATACCACCAGCCTTTTTCATTCTTTATCCACTTTCCTGTTACTCCTCGTTTCGGTATATAGGAGGTATCATCACTGTCATCTGAACTATCCGATCCACTATCTGATGCCCCTCTTACCGTAAATTTGGCAGTAAAGTTCTGCTCTTCCAATACTCTGAATCGGAACTCAAGTTCTTTTGATACACAATTGCCATCTTTATCATACCAGCCGACAAAACGATATCCACTATCTGGCTTTGCTGTTAATTTTGCAAAATCACCACGAATTGCAGCTTTGCTTCCTTCAACAGTGCCATGTCCTTCTGCCGAAGCATTGATCAGATAACTTGTCAATGTATCCTGATATTCAGCCAACTCAATCTCTGTATTTTCTTTCAGAAGACGATATGAATTATGCTCTTCACCATTATAGAACATTGATTCCGTAATTCCATAGAAATGATCCGCCTGGTTAAGTGTCACAGCGCGATAGTCCGTCTTTCCAATCAAACCCGAACCATCTGACGCAAACTCAGCAACAGAATAATCCATAGTTCCTGCAGCACGGGCAATAATCTCCAGTTTATATTTGCCACTCTGTGGAACGCCAACGATCTTCTGTCCCGCAGAATCAACATATACGTCGATTTCATCATCCGTCACATTTTGCACCTGATCATTTACAATTTTCCCGACCATATTGTCGTTTTCATCGTAAATAATAATATCTACCGGGCAGTTGGTTGCGTATCGGATTCCGCCTTTATCATAGAACTTATGGTTTGGATCTGTATCCGTAACTTCCGAAAATCCACTCTTTTCTCTGTCGTAAGCACCATCAGGTCCATAATACCGGTAGTCTTTTGGTCCAATTTCGATCCGGCTGTTTATTACTTTCCGGCCACGATTTACTCCTGAATTTGAATCATAATAATATTCTTTGCCATTGATCTCAATCGGTCCAGTCTGCATTGCTCCACGATGATCCTTGTTATGTTCTGAGCCATCACCGGTGCTGAAGTAATATTCCCCTTCTCCGGTTTCATCCGTGATCTTCTGTGTTCCGACTAAAACCCGACCATTCTGATCAAAATAGTACCGTTTGCCATCAATGTAGGCCCATCTGTTTTCTATGTAAAATCTCTCATCCCCATCTGTTGCATAATAATATTTTTCTCCAGATTCATCCCATGAACCGGCAAATGTCAGTGAAGCAAACTCATCTTCAAAATAATTTAATGGCGTGATTCTCTGAAGCTTGTCAATTTCTTTCTGTAAAAAATCCACTTTAAATTGCTTCAGACCATCTCTGCTATATATAGAGTCATACACTTTTTTCATATTCTGATATCTCAAAATTGTTATGCATCTCATAAATTCAAAAGCATTTAAATAGTCTGCTAAGCTTTCTGAATCTCCATCTATTAAAAGTTTTTCTTCCTTTTCCCACAGAACATCATATGCTACAGTATAAAGCATCTGCGTTTGTGCAATCGTATTAACTGCTTCCGGTCTTCCGTCGATAGTCTGGATCGTAGTGATAGCTTTGCTAAGTCCCTTAAGTAACGGTAAACTTCCTTCGCCGAGATCTTTTATAACATCTGCTACAACCTTAGACATATTGTATTTTGTATTTTCTTTGAAATCCCAACCTGTCAACGGTCTTTTTTCCCCGGTCAAAACTTCATTCCATGAATTTCCCTGCTCTATTACCGCAAAGCAGGTATCAAATACTTGAAGTTTTATCCGTTCTTCATAATTATTTCTTAATTCTGAAACAGCATTCTTTAAATTCTGGATATTTTTTATCTTGCCAGAATCAATCTTATCGATTGACGCTTCCAACTCATTCAGATAACTTATTTTTTCTGAATGATCCCGAAGCGCATCTGACCAACCGTTTACCTGTTCCATGATTGTATCAAATAATTCATAATTCTTTGCTGCAACAATGCCTAAAATTTCTTCAGCATCTTCTCCATTACTCTCTTTTTTCTTTACTTCTTTCGCCAATTCATTAAATGAATCCGAATATTTTTCTTCGTTTTTCAATGCATCACTAACTTTTTCTATTATGAACTTGATATACCCCCTCTCATCTTTAACTTCGTCCCAAGCTTTAGCAACCACCTTCGGATCCGTCCACAGTTCTATACTGTCGTCTATCTTTTCTCCCTCTACCGCAAACTTTACGTCCAGTACTTTTGCCAGAATTTTTCTGTTATTTGACTCTGTCATTAAATACTCAACATTTATGTCATCAATATCTATAAAGCCGAGTTGTTTTGCCAACCTCAGGAATGCATCCCCCGTCAGTTTCATCCAACCATCATCGATCTTAGCTGAAAGAATATACGAAAAATAATTCATATCATCCATATATGTTGAAATGAACGAATATCTGCTCAGTACTGTCGATGGACGGATATGCGACTGATTGTATTCTTCTTTCAAGATTCCGTCTAATCCTTTATCTGGAATGCACATTCCATATGGATATAATCCATCTTCATCTTCGCAATAATACAAGCCATCATGCATGCCCGTCATAACATAGCCATTTTCATTAAATTTCCATCTACCATTGAAAATTACACCGTTCTGATCCGTGTAATTTAACTTATAAATGCCTGATTTCAGCAACTGGCACTGATTATTCTCAAGAATATAATATCCAACTTTACCATTTTTAAATTTTACCCAGCCTAACTGCTCATCGCTGTCTGGTATATCTGGATTGTCTGGCTGTTGCGGAACATCATTTTGGAATTGAAGGACTGGATATGGGTATGTTTCCTCCCCCATTACCCAAACATTATCAAAATCAAATTCCTCAAAAGTGCTCTGTTCTTCCATCTCACTCAAAGTTACTTTTACAACATTGTCCATCCGTTCATTTTTATTTCCTACGGCTGTATTAATATAATAACACTTCTTATCGACTGCACGTAAAAGTAATGCAACTTTTCCATCTGTACCTGTCACTGCAGATACACCATTTTGGGTATATCCAATAATATCTCCAGCATAAGATTTTTTGTCATTTGATTCAGTTTCTACGCTTCCAATATTATAGCATCTGCTAATAGATCTGGTTGTCTGATTATCATATCCAATAATTCCACCCGCATATCCTGTTACCACTTTTACGTTGCCTGCATTATAACAGTTTTCAACGAAAGAGCTATAAAGCTCACCAACAATTCCTCCTGCTACACCCCTATCAAGTCTTGAGTCTGTATATACCGCTTCATAATTGACACACATGCTAACTGGTAATGCCATTCCAGATGCTCTGCCTGTAATTCCGCCCGCAATAATTTGAGATGAAGCAGTTGCCGTTATATTTCCAGAATTAACGCAGTTCTTCATCTGGTTCCTTGTTATTCCTGAAATTCCTCCTACATATGATGCACTCGAAAAATTCCCTGATGAAACAACATTTACACTACCTGCAAATATACTATCACTTATTTCATATGCACTGCCGGCAATTCCGCCCAATGTCAGCCTTGAATATGTACTACCCTTTATCGTAGAATTATCGGCTTTACAATTTTTTATAAATGATGTTCCTGAAGTCTTTCCGGAAAAAGTACCCACATTCATAGCAGGTATTTCCAAAGTTGTTCTTAAATCTATTTCACAATTCTGAGCTACGCAATTTTCAACTGATCCGCCCGTCAAAGAAGCCGCTAATATACCAACATCAATAGACGAAATAGCATTATTACTTATATGATCATCGTCTACCTCAAAAACAGAATCTGTAATTTTCAAATTCTTTACAGTTCCCAATAATTCTGTAAATATGCCATATCCAATATTTAAATTAGAATCCCTATAGCTTTTCCCAGCTTTCAAGCTTAAATTTGATATGCTAAAATTCTGTCCATCCAATGTTCCTGTAAATCCACGGAGTTTTTGCTTTGTGTCTTCACCAATCGGTTTCCAGCTAAAATCAGACATATCAATATCATTCATTAATTTATAGTTGCCCGCCAGATCATTCTGTATGTTCTGCAAATCTCCTGCCGTATAAATCGGAATCCATTCCTCTGCCTGCGCCACCGCAATTCCATAAACCGAGAACCCTACCGACTGGCAGCTAATTTCCTGATCTCCTTCTACTGTCTTCGGAACAAATTCAGCAACATCTTCCCCATCTTTCACATGGAAAATTTCTGACTCATCGACTTGTTCCCCTGTCAAGGTATTCTGGAGTTTAAATATTACCTTCACTCCATCAGACGGTTCAAACTCTTCACCATCACTCCAGAATGAAATATCATAAGCATAAATCTGGTCAAGTTCTTTTTGGTTTTCCTGCATTGATGAGCGCACAGAATCTGTGATCTCAGATCCTAAATCGACCTTTTTCACCTGGATCTGTGTGTTTTCCGGCAGAATGACATCCTGTGAATCTATCTCAACAATGATTCCATCTTCTGTCGTAAACTGTTTTTTTAATCCTGTTGTTTCAGTTGGTTTATTTGTTGTATTTTCTGTTGCCGCATTGCTTGATGTCATAAGCTCTACCGCGTTGCTGGGTGTCAATAAACCCAACTCATCCCACAAGCTGCTCTCTTCCTTCTCCACATTGGCTGTTTTGTCCTGATTCGTATTTTCAAACGCCCAGGAAATTCCGCTGTTTCCAAATATGGTTCCTATGGACAAGCTTATTGCCAGTCCCCATGCCAGATATTGTTTCTTCATACAATTCCTCCCTGTGGTCCACTTTTTTCGTTTAAACACAAATTGTAGTATAACAATTGAAGAAACTAAAAAGCAGGGGTGCAAAGATTCCACTTCACACTCCTGCTGTCATTTTCTGTACAACAAATAAACTCCTACCCCATTTCCATCTTGTCTATTATTATTATTTCGACTATAATGGAATGGCATAGTAGTGGCGCAACCATTGTGAGAAGTGTCCCTTAAACACTTTTCACATCTGCAAGGGTGTTGGTAGCACCCTTGCAGATGCTATGCTTTTTAGTTTTCTATGTTCATTCTAACACGGACGTAAAACATATTCAACTATATTTATCTATGTTGCTTTCCCGATTATTTATGCAATTTATGCTAAATTGGCGATGCTGGAAACGAAATGTCCCATACGAAATACGCCAATAGAAAAAAAGCCCCTGTGTGATCTCTCACATAGGGGCTCGAATGATGCTTCAAATTAATTAGATAAAACCTTACTTTATCAGTGAAAATCCTTATTCTAAGGAATTATTCACATGTGTACGGCATAAGAGCAATATGACGTGCTCTCTTGATAGCTACTGTTAAAGCTCTCTGGTGCTTTGCGCAGTTGCCTGTGATTCTTCTCGGGAGGATTTTTCCTCTCTCGGATACGTATCTCTTTAACTTGTTTACGTCCTTGTAATCGATCTCGCCGTTCTTATCGCCGCAGAATACGCAAACTTTTTTTCTTCTATGCATGCCGCCTCTTCTTACTCTGGAAGAATCGGACTTGTCACCTTTATTGAATGCCATTTTAAATTACCTCCTGTTAGTTTCGTTGTCTGTAACCGTCCAACACCTGTCCGGTCACGTGCAAACTCAGTCTACTCACAGCGAATTAGGAGTAACGCACTGTATTGTCTCAGACTGGTATTTAGTTGAATGGAAGTCCTTCGTCCTCGACTCCATCCGGGATATTCATAAATCCGTCGCCGATGGCACTGGACGGAGCAGGTCTTGTCCCCTGCTGGTAGCCGCCGCGGTTTCCGCCGCCGTAGCTGTTGCCGCCGCCAAAGCCGCTGTTATCGCCGCCCTGACCCTTGCTGTCAGCGAATTCCTGGTCATCTACAATAATATCTGTTGTATAGACCTTCTGGCCATCCTTATTTACATAGCTTCCGGTCTGGATTCTTCCGGAAACCAGTACACGCATGCCCTGACGGAAATATTTCTCCGCAAATTCACCGGCACGATCAAAAGCTACGATGTTGATAAAATCGGCCGTCTGACCCTGATCGCCGTCCTGGCTTCTTCTGCCTCTTCTGTCAACTGCAAGCGTATATCTTGCGATTGCCATCATTCTCTCTCCCTGGGAGTACCGAACTTCCGGATCCCGTGTCAGTCTCCCCATCAAAATCACTTTGTTCATGTTCTTCTCCTTTCAATGACAGCCTTGTGACAGGTTTATGACAACTTTTCAAAATAACCTGTCATTCACTTTATCCTTGTTTTATCAGGCTTTTCTGTTGATTATTTCTTTTAATGACAGGTATGACAGGTAAATATGATCCGTAATACATACGTGCGCGCACATGCGAGAGTGAAAAAAACCTGTCATTCTTGTCATTCCTGTCACTAAAAA
>ERZ772897.4035-NODE-4035-length-10099-cov-5.687077_pt1 | contig 10099 bp, 8 predicted proteins | sample MGYA00512125_ERZ772897 | MGnify/ENA primary metagenome ERZ772897 (study PRJEB29015, sample SAMEA2737660) | human gut metagenome | biome: human gut; feature: human-associated habitat; material: faeces | place: China | collected 2012 ... | reverse complement strand
CGCCTGCAATGGAGCAGGACATTCAGAAAACAGAAGAACACCAGAAGGAGGTGCGAGAGCATGAACATCGGAGGCGGTGAAGCGGCGGACCAGCTGGTACGCATGATGCTCTCCGGCAGCGAGGTCGCTGTCCGGCTGAGCGGCTCCGCCATTAAAAATATGCTGGCGCTCACCATGGCGCTGGCGAAAAAACACAAGACCATTTCCGGCAAAGTCAATCTGGCAAAGATGCTGAAGGAGACCCGCGATGTGCGGCGGTTCGCCATGTCTCCGGAGCAGTATCAGCAATTCAGGCAGCGGGCAGGAAAACAGAAGATCCTGTTCTCTGCCATCCGTGATTCGGATAACAAGGGAAAAGTCGTGGATGTGATCATGCCGGTAACGGAGATCGACCGCGCCAATATGATCTTTGAGCGCATCCGATACACCGGACAGCCAGAGCGGGCGCGGCAGGATGCCCCCTCTAAGGAGCAGGAAGCCCGTGTGGGACAGGAGGCGCCGCAGTGCGAACAGGAACGCCCCCGGCAGGAAGAAACGCCTGTAACGCCGCCTGTGGGCGAGCGGCAGGAGGTGACGCCAAAAAAAGGATCTCGGTCGGGAACAGACTTGCCAGATACCAAAGGCAGATCGACCTCATCCAGCGGCAGGGAAACGGCTGCCGGGACGATGACGAATGAGCGGCCTTCGGTTCTGGAACGGCTGAAAGGCTATCAGGCGCAGTTGGATACCCGGCAGAAGTCTGCCCCGGCCAAAGAAAAGACCCGTCAAAAAGTACGACCGGACAGGACAAAGTAAGAAAACCGTTTCGTCAGCAAGGCCGGCAGAGTGGAATGCTCTGCCGGCCTTGTATTTTTTACGCAGGAGGTGATGCGGCTGAAAAAGACATCCCAAACAACGGATCTGGTACTTGCCCTGTTCCTCTATATCCCTGTGGTATGGGCGGCGCTGCTGATCGCCCAGTCCCTTGGCGGCGGTCTGCCGGAGCTGCTATCAAACTTAACCGCCGCGCTGGAACAGCCCTTCCAGATCCAATGGACAGACAAGAGCCTGTTGTCCATTCTCGTCTGCACCGGCGCGTATCTCATGGGGCTGTGTCTCTATGCTTCCGGACAGGGCAGGACACGGGACGGAGAGGAACACGGCTCCGCCGCATGGGGCTCTCCCCGGCAGCTCAACGCGCAGTTCCGGCAGAAGCAGAACAAGATCCTCACCCGCCATGTGCGGCTGGGGCTGGATACCCACAAGCACCGGCGCTCCCTCAATGTGCTGGTCATCGGCGGCAGCGGCGCCGCTAAGACCCGCGGCTATGTCAAGCCCAACATTCTGGAAGCAAACAGCAACTATGTGATCACGGACCCGAAGATGGAGGTGCTGACCGCCACCGGAGGGTATCTGAAACGGCAGGGTTACGACATCCGAGTGCTGAATCTGGTGGATCTGTCGCAGTCAGACGGCTATAACCCGTTCCGCTATCTGCGGGACGAGAAGGACGCACTGAAGCTGGTCAACACGCTGATACAGGCAACGACGCCCAAGGGAAGTCACGAGTCCGATCCGTTCTGGTCGAAGTCCGAGACAGCACTGCTGCAGGCCATCATCCTCATGCTGTTCCAGGAAGCGCCGGAATATGAGCAGAATTTTTCCATGGTGATGCGTGTGCTGGAATATGCCGAAGTGAAGGAGGACGATGACGAGTATGTCTCCCCGCTGGATCTGCTGTTCCGGGCAATGGAGTATGAGAACCCGGAAAGTGTTGCCCTGCGGCAATATAAGGTTTTCAAGCAGGCGGCGGGCAAGACGGCAAAATCGATTCTGGTGTCTGCCGCTGTGCGGCTGGCACCCTTCAATTTGCCGCAGATCAAAGCTGTCACCGACCATGATGACATGGATCTCTACACGCTGGGAGAGCGAAAGTGCGCTCTGTACGCCGTCATCCCGGATAATGATACGACCTTCACTTTTTTAGTGAGTCTTCTGTACTCCCAGATTTTCCAGACCCTTTACTACTGCGCAGACCAGATCCATCACGGAGCCTTGCCCTGCCACGTGCATTTCATCTTGGATGAAGCGCCATCGGTCAATCTGCCGGGGCTGCCGCGGGAGCTTGCGACCATGCGCTCACGCAACATCTCCTGCAGCACCATCATCCAGAACATGGCGCAGATCAAGGAGCTGTATAAGGACTCATGGGAAACCATCCCCGGCAACTCGGACACGCTGCTCTATCTGGGCGGTAACGAGGCAAGCACCCACAAGTACATTTCCGAGGCACTGGGTAAGTCCACCATCGACACCAAGACCCACGGGCAGACCAAAGGGCGGTCCGGGTCTTACTCCACCAACTTCCAGATCAGTGGGCGGGAACTGCTGACGCCGGACGAGGTACGGATGCTGGATAACCGGTATTGTATTCTGTTCATCCGCGGCACACGGCCGGTGATGGACGAAAAGTATGAGCTCATGGAGCATCCCGCCATCCGCTATACGATGGATGGCGGCGGACCGCCCTACATCCACCACGGGACGGCGGAGCCTCCTATTACGGGAGAGCCGCTGTTCCAAACTGATTTTGACAATGAAAAGGAGAATGCTGCAGCATGAAACATGATTTGAACAACAAAAATTTCGAGAGAAAGGCAAAGCGGATCTATTCCGTCTTTGCCTGCGTTGCCTTGCTTCTGGTCGCCACCGCAGTGCCTGCGCTGGCGGCAGATGACCCGCTGACGGTGGTCAACAACCTGTCTGATTTCATTTTCTCGCTGATCCGCGCCATTGGCCTCATCCTGCTGGGCTTCGGTATTTTGCAGGTGGGCCTGTCTCTCAAGAGCCATGACCCCTCCCAGCGCGCCAACGGTATGCTGACGGTGGCAGGCGGTATCGTCATTACCTTTACTAAGGAGATCCTCTCCCTCATCACCGGCTGAAAAACGCGGCAGGGTGAACGGCATGATACCGTTCACCCTGTTCTTCCCGTAGGAGGTGATTTTGAATGGGAAGTGGAAACTGGATCGTAGACAATTTGAACTCTGCGCTGGAAATGTGGAACGGAAGGCTGGCAGAGATCTGGCAGCTCATCAGCACCTCGCCGGAGTCCTTCAAGGGCGGCGGTGTCTGGAATGTCATCGTGAACATCAACGATGGATTAAAAGCTGTGGGGTATGCGCTGTTGGTGCTGTTTTTCGTAATGGGCGTGGTCAAGACCTGCGGCAGCTTTACCGAGATGAAGAAGCCGGAAGTGGCCTTCAAATGCTTCATCCGCTTTGTGCTGGCGCAGGCGGCGGTATCGTGGGGCATGGAGCTGATGACTGGCGCGTTTCGCGTTGCCCAGGGCATGGTGACGACCATCATGGATTCCTCCGGGCTGACGGCGATGTCTGCCACCACATTACCGGATGAACTGGTGAGTGTCATCGAGGATGTGGGCTTTATTGACTCCATCCCCCTTTGGGCGGTGACGCTGCTGGGCTCGCTCTTTATCTGGGTACTTTCCCTTGTCATGATACTGACGGTATATAGCCGCTTTTTTAAGCTCTATATCGCAACGGCCATCGCACCCATCCCGCTGGCCAGTTTTGCGGGACAGCCCTCCAGCAGTATCGGCGTAGCCTTTTTGAAAAGCTATGCCGCCATCTGTCTGGAGGGCTGTGTCATCGTATTGGCCTGTGTGATCTTCTCTGCCTTTGCCTCGTCCCCGCCCGCCATCGCGGACGATACGCTGGCGGCAGCCACCATCGTATGGAACTATGTGGGTGAGCTGATCTTCAATATGCTGGTGCTGGTAGGCGCGATCAAGATGAGCGACCGCATCATCCGAGAGCTGATGGGCCTTGGCTGATTCAGCGCCACAGGCCCTCTGTGCTGACGGTGTCTTCGCCGTTCTCCCGTGCTTTGCGAACACGGTAGGAGAAATACTCCATAGCGGCAGCGTCATCCCGTGCCTGCATAACAAGATCGCAGACAAAGCGGATCAGCGAAAGCAGCCAGGACAGCACTACCAGCCCTACAAGGGCGAACAGGATGCGGTCTGCCAGCACGGTATGGGCGCGATACCAGCCGTGGAACACCGTCAGCATGGACACGGTGTACAAAAGCGGGATGGTCATCCGTGTCAGCGCGGCCAGCCGGGAGAGAAGCGCCAGGACGCCAAGCCCGGCGATCATCAGAAAAGCGATCATATGTCACGACCTCCTTCATCGGGTTTGTGGCATAGTACCATGACTGCACAGACAAAGCAAGAGTCTGTTCAGCAAAACTCAGAAAAAACTCGGAGGTGATCCATTGGAGGTCCGCATCAACAAAGAAGTACGAAATTACCAGGAGAGTCTATTCTTCGGGCTGTCCCTGCGGCAGTTGCTGTTCGCACTGCTGGCGGTCGCCGTGGCAGTGGGCGTATATTTCGGCCTGCGCCCTGTGCTGGGGAATGGGGAGATTGGCTGGGTCTGCGTGCTTGCAGCCTTTCCCTTTGCCCTGGGCGGCTTTTTTCAGTATAACGGCATGACGCTGGAACGCTTTCTGCTCGCGTATATCCGCTCGGAATTCCTGTTTCCCCGCAGGCTCGTGTTCAAATCGGACAACATATACGCCAAAGCTCTGGAAAATTCAACGATAAAGGAGGCTCTCAAACTTGATTAAAACTCTGCAAAATACACTGAAGCAGGACAAAGAAAGATTTACGGTTCCGAAATCTGTACAGGACATCATCCCCATCCGCCGCATCTGGCCGGATGGGGTCTTTCAATTTGGCAGCAAGTATTCTAAAACACTGCGTTTTAGCGACATCAATTATGCCATTGCCTCGAAAGAGGATAAGACAGCCATGTTTCTCAGCTATTCCGAGCTGCTGAACGCGCTGGACACCGGCTCTACCACGAAGATCACCATCAACAATAAGCGCCTGGACCGGCGCAATTTTGAGCAGGAGATCCTCATCCCGCCCAAGGGAGATGATCTGGACGGCGGACGCAAGGAATACAACGCCATGCTGCTGGATAAGGTGACGGACTCATCCAACAGCGTGGTGCAGGAGCGCTACATCACATTGTCCGTCCACAAGAAAAATGTAGAGGAGGCTCGCGCATTTTTTGACCGCACGGTCCATGACGCCTCTTCCCGTCTGAACCACATGGACTCCCACTGCGAGGAGATGGATGCGGCAGACCGCCTCCACATCCTGCATGATTTCTACCGTGTGGGTGAGGAAAGCGAGTTCCGCTTTGACCTCCGGGAGAACATGAAGAACGGGCGCTCCTTCAAGGACGCCATCTGCCCGGACAGCATGGAATTCAAAAAGGATCATTTTATCATGGGCGGTAAGTATGGCCGGGTACTGTTTCTGAAGGAGTATGCCAGCTACATCAAGGATTCCATGATCAATGAGCTTACCAGCCTGAACCGCAGTCTCATGCTGTCCATTGACATCATCCCTGTCCCTACCGATGAGGCGGTGCGGGAGATGCAGAACCGCCTGCTGGGTGTGGAGACCAATGTGACCAACTGGCAGCGCCGGCAGAACGCCAACAATAACTTTTCTGCCGTTGTCCCCTACGATCTGGAGCAGCAGCGCAAGGAGACCCGTGAGATGCTGGACGATCTCACCACCCGCGACCAGCGGATGATGTTTGCCGTGGTGACGCTGGTACATCTGGCAGACAGCAAGGAGGAATTGGACAGCGACACGGAAACGCTCCAGTCCATCGCCCGCAAGCACCTCTGTCAGCTCACGACGCTGAACTGGCAGCAGGCGGACGGGCTGGTGACGGCGCTGCCGCTGGGCCTGCGCCGCATCGATGCCCTGCGCACACTGACCACGGAGGCACTGGCTGTTCTCATGCCCTTTAAGGCGCAGGAGATCTGGGACCGGGGCGGTGTGTACTACGGGCAGAACGCCATCAGCAAAAACCTCATCGTGGCGGACCGCAGGCAGCTTCTCAACGGCAACGCATTCATTCTGGGCGTCTCCGGCTCCGGCAAATCCTTCAGCGCCAAGAAGGAGATGGTGTCACTGGCGCTGTCCACGCAGGACGATATCATCGTCATCGATCCGGAGTCGGAGTACCGGCCCCTCATCGAAGGGCTGGGCGGTCAGGTCATCAACATCTCCGCCACCTCACCCAACCATATCAACGCCATGGATATGGAGCAGGGCTATGGCGATGGCGAGAATCCTGTGGTGCTGAAATCTGAATTTCTGCTTTCCCTCTGTGAGCAGCTCATCGGGGCGGGCAAGCTGTCTGCCAAGGAAAAATCCGTCATCGACCGCTGTACCGCGCAGGTGTACCGGGACTATATCCGCAGCGGCTATCACGGCGCGGTCCCCACCTTGCAGGACTTCCACGCCGAGCTGCTCCGCCAGCCGGAAAAGGAAGCACAGGATGTGGCGCTGGCCATTGAGCTGTTTACAGACGGCAGTCTCAACACCTTTGCCAAGCCCACCAATGTGGACACCAATGCCCGTATCCTCTGCTACGATATCCGGGACCTTGGCAAGCAGCTTCTGCCGGTGGGGATGCTGGTGGTGCTGGACAGCATCTTCAACCGCATCATCCGCAACCGTGGGCTGAAGCGCAACACCTGGATCTATATCGACGAGATCTATCTGCTGTTCCAGCATGAGTACAGTGCCAATTTCCTGTTCACCCTCTGGAAGCGTATGAGAAAGTATCAGGCTTGCGGAACGGGGATCAGCCAGAATATCGAAGACCTGCTCCAGTCTCACACGGCCCGCACCATGCTGGCCAACAGCGAATTTCTCATCATGCTGAATCAGGCGGCAACGGATCGGGAGGAATTGGCGCGCCTGCTGAACATCTCGGATAATCAGCTCTCCTACATCACCAATGTGGACTCCGGGCGTGGGCTCATCAAGTGCGGCAGCGCCATCGTGCCTTTCGTGGATCATTTCCCCAAGAACAAGCTCTACCGCTTAATGACCACAAAGCCCTCGGACCTGGCTGCGTGATAGCCCATGGAGAAAATTAAAGAAAAACCGGCGATGGGTGAGCGTGTCAAAGAGAAAGCTGTATCCGCGCCAAAGGAACTTTTGCGCAAGGGGCTGGATGACGGCTCGGAGCGTCTGCGGACTCAGCTCCGGGATACCGCCCAGCAGGGGCGGCGGGATGAATATGGCGGCGACGCCATTGAGGACACCGCCGCCAGCGGACTGCGTCGGGCAGAGAAGGAACTCACCCGGCAGCGGAAGAAGAAACCGCAGGAGCAGCCGCCGGAGGGCGGCGCTCTTACTGCCGATGCCACAGAGCAAAAGCCTTCTGCTATCAAGGGAAAAGATACCACTTCTGCCGGGCCGCAGCCGCAGAGCGCTGCGGAGCGTGGACGGCAGCAGGCGCGCCAGAACGCCGCGCAAAAGGCCGCCAAGGTCAAGACAAAAGATACCTATATCGGCGCACAGACAGAGACACAGGTCACAGTGGCAGCGGAACCGCAACGGCAGGGGCAGAGAGTATTCATGGAGGAACGCGGGCGCAAAGCTGCCCGATGGCAGGCAGAGCAAAAGCGAGCCGTATCGCGCCGCCGAATCAAGACGGCACAAGCCTTACATTCAGACAGGGGCGGCAGCGCCATGCCGGACAGAATGCGTTCGGAGCAGATACCGCACATCAAAGAACGGGCTGAAACCAGCTTGCCCAAACCAGCGAGGAAAAAGCACTTGCCGATGGAGCGTGACATCGTCTCTGATTCGCCGCGTTCTAAGAAGATAGCTGATACAGCGAAAACTTTGGAGTCCGCACAGAAGCAGGCGGTCATGCTGCAAAGCAGCGCCCGCACCGCACGGGAAGCAGCGGTGCAGACAGCGCGGTATCAGCAAGCCGCGAAAGCGGCGCAGACCACCGCGCAGAAAGCATCCCAGGCGGCAGGACGGGCGCTGCGGGCCATCCTGTCCGCCGCCAGAAGCCTTGCGGCGGCGATGATGGCGGGCGGCAGCACGGTCCTCTCAATGGTGCTAGTCATCTGCCTGATTGGGCTCCTGATCGCGTCACCGTTTGGGATCTTCTTCTCCGGTGAGGACAGCGGCACCGGATATACGATGCCGGAGGCTGTGACGATGCTGAACACGGAGTTTACAGACCGCATCGAGCAGATCAAGGCGGAGAACTCCTATGACGAACTGGATATGGACAACGCGGGCAGTGCCGCTATGGTGGCGAACTGGCGGGATGTGCTGGCGGTCTATGCTGTGCGGACCACCACGGACAACGCTTCGCCGGACGAGGTGGCGACGCTGACGGAAGAAAAGCTGGATATTCTGCGGCAGATTTTCTGGGATATGAACGCCATCTCTTATTGGGTGGAAACCATCTCAGGCGACAAGGATGAAAGCGATACCGTCATCCTGCACATCACTGTCACAGTCAAGGATCATCTGCAAATGGCGGACGAGTATCGGTTCAACGCCGAGCAGCACAAGCTGTTGGAGGAACTGATGCAGCCGGAGTATCAGGAACTGTTCGCGGCGCTCACCGGTAGCTACCAGGACATTGAGCTGAGTCCCGACGAGGTAGCGAAGATCATGGAAAACCTCCCCGCCGATCTCAGCGAGGCACGCAGAGAAGTTGTGCTGACAGCATATCAGCTCTTGGGCAGAGTCCATTATTTTTGGGGAGGAAAATCTTTGGTAATCGGCTGGGACAGCCGCTGGGGAATGCCGATGAAAGTTACAGCCGAGGGTAGTTCCACCACCGGCACTGTGCGGCCCTTCGGACTGGATTGTTCGGGAATGGTGGATTGGGTATTCTACAACCAGAGCGGTGGACAATACGTCATTGGGCATGGCGGCGGGGCCACTGCGCAGCACAGCTACTGTACGCCTATTGCTTGGAGTGACGCCCAGCCGGGAGACCTTGTCTTTTATCCGGGTGACAGCCATGTCGGCATTGTTTGCGGCTTTGACAGCGGCGGTAATATCATGATCATCCACTGCGCCAGTGGCGCGAACAATGTGGTGGTTACCGGCAAGGAAGGATTTACTGCCGTTAGCAGACCATTTTACTACAGTAAATAGCGTCAGGGGCTGTCTCAGAATATTTGTTCTGGGACAGCCCCTGTTTATTTTGATGTACCGCAGCACGTTATTGTCCTATGTGTGTCCAGCCGCCCTCAGCTTTGACGGTATAGGCGTCGAGTGTAACTAACCGCCAGGGATATTATTGCTACCGCCACCACTACTGACTCTGCCGCTGCTTACCAATTTGGGAATGCTCTCCGTCTTTGTGGCCTTGCAAATCCCACAGGTGTAAGTTTTGACGCCTGTTTTTTCGTGGGTAGGTGCAGTTGTCACTTTACCCTCGCCTGTATAGACGCCGCTGGAATTGACGCTTACGTTACCGGGTGGTTACTGAGCACTTACACAGCTTACCAAAGAACGGCGGCAGGGAATCATTGATTCCGAGCCGCCGTTCTGATTCACTTTGGGTTACCCGTCAGTCGCTTCCCTTACTTGCCCTGATAGGCACGGAACAGGAAGGTCACGATCTGGGCGCGAGTGCAGCCGTTGTCGGGGCTGAACGTAGAGTCCGTCGTGCCGTTGGTCACGCCGTTTTCCACAGCCCAGGCCACTGCATCAGCATAGAAAGCATCAGTCGCCACATCGGTGAAGCCGTTCGCCGTGCTGGGCGCGGTGCCCAGCGCGCGGTACAGGAACGTCACACTCTGGGCGCGGGTGCAGGTGGCATCGGGGCTGAAGGTGCCGTCACCGGTACCCAGCGTGATGCCATTCTCCACAGCCCAGGCCACAGCCTTGGCGTAGTAGCTGTCTGCGGGAACATCCGCGAAGCTAACCGTGCTCTTAGGCTCGGGAGAGCCAGCGGCGCGCCACAGGAAGGTCACAATGTGAGCGCGAGTGCAGGGCTGGTCGGGGCCAAACAGACCACCGCCGATACCGCCGGTGATGCTCTCCTTAGCGGCCCACTTCACAGCGTCATAGTAATAGGCGCTGGAGGGAATGTCCACGAAGTCCATGGCCTTGATCTCAGCGAATTCAGCGGAAACCGTCACCTTGGAGGCGGGCATGGTAAAGGTAAACTTGCCGTTGCCCTTGTCCTTCACCTTGATCTTGCTGCCGCTGGCGTCCTTCACGGTCAGGGTG
>ERZ772897.4024-NODE-4024-length-10131-cov-3.085054_pt1 | contig 10131 bp, 8 predicted proteins | sample MGYA00512125_ERZ772897 | MGnify/ENA primary metagenome ERZ772897 (study PRJEB29015, sample SAMEA2737660) | human gut metagenome | biome: human gut; feature: human-associated habitat; material: faeces | place: China | collected 2012 ... | reverse complement strand
CTTTTGCGGTATTTTTCCAGAATATCAAATTCTGTAAAGCCCAAAGTAGGGTGAATTTCTGAAATATTTTGTATCTTAGCCATATCTTAGTCAGGGTATTTCCCCCGTTTTGGCTTCCAAACCTTATTTGCGGGGGAATACCTAAAGATACAAAAAAGCCAACTAATTCGCAATATTTTATGTATGAATTAGTTGGCTGATTTTATAGTATTTACTGAATGTCCCTATGCAGTTTTTAACTGTTGGCACCGTTCATTTTTTATTCTTGATTTTCTTATAACCTCTTTACACATTGAACATGGTTCTAATGTAACATATAAATCACAATCATCTAATCTCCAATTATGAAGCTTTTTAGATGCCTTTTTTATAACTAATATTTCAGCATGATCTAATATATTGTTAGATTTATTAACTTTATTATAAGATTTTGATATTATTTTATCATTTTTTACTATTAATGCTGCGATAGGAACTACGTTCTTATCTTTTGCTTTAGTAATAAGTTTTAATAATTCTTGTTCAATTTTATTTATTTCCATAACTTCTCCATAATAAGCGTACATATATTTGTATTGTATTTTTCTTACATAAATTAATGTATAAAAAAATGCACACACGAAAAGGGAATGTTAAGGCTGCTATATTTCTATCCTGACCTGGTTCCAATATTTCCGTTGTGCAATTAAAATATATAATATTTTTCTATATTTGTCAAGTCTGTTATATTAGTTAAATATGTTTGTGTTTTGTTTGAAAATATTTCCCGGGAAATATTTTGTTCGTTTTTTGTACGTTAAAATATAAAAAGAAACCGTTATTCAACAGTTTCTTCAGTATTTTCTTCTTCATTTTCCTCTTTTGTAGTAGCAATTGTTGTAACTTTTTGATTTTCTTTTAAGTTAATTAATCTAACACCTTGTGTTACCCTACTCATTTTAGATACTTGATTCATAGGTATTTTAATAATAATTCCACTATTTGTAATAATCATTAACTCTTCATCATCATTTACGTTCTTAACAGCAGCTAAATTACCATTCTTTTCTGTAACATTTAATGCTTTAACACCTTTACTACCTCTATGAGTTAAACGATATTCTTCAATATTTGTACGTTTTCCATAGCCATTTTCTGTAATAATTAATATATCGCTTGTTGGATCAACCTTTTCAGCACTTACACAAATAGCATCTTCTGGTATTTCAATACCTTTAACACCACTTGCAGTTCTGCCCATAACTCTTATTTCATTTTCATTAAATCTAACTAATCTTCCATTTGATGAACCTATAACTATTTCATTGTTACCATCAGTTTTTGTAACGAACAATAGTTCATCATCTTCTTTTAATGTAATTGCGATTTTACCGCTTTTTCTAATTGAATCAAATTCTTCAATTTTTGTTCTCTTTACTAATCCTTTTCTAGTAACAAATGTAATATAATCACTATTATCATCCTTTGAAATTCTTAATATTGAATTAATTTTTTCATCTTTTTCAATTGGTAATAAGTTAATTATTGGTAATCCTTTTGCTTGTCTACTAAATTCTGGTATCTCGTAACCCTTTATTTTATATACTTTTCCTTTATTTGAGAAGAATAATATATAATCATGAGTCTTAACTGTTACCATCTTTTCAACGAAATCTTCTTCATTAGTAGACATACCTTTAACTCCTACACCACCTTTATTTTGTACTTTATAAGTGTCTGTAGTAAGTCTTTTTATGTAACCTTTGTTCGTTAATGTAACAATTATATCTTCTACAGGTATTAATGATTCATCTTCTATATAATCAATAGCTGTCATATCAATACTTGTTCTTCTTTCATCAGCATATTTATCTTTAATTTCTAATAATTCTGATTTAATTATACCGAAAATTCGTTCGTCTGATGCTAAAATTGCTTTCAAATCTTTAATTTTTTCTAATAAATCATTTAATTCGTTCTCAATTTTATCTCTTTCTAATCCTGTTAATCTTCTTAACTTCATTTCTAGAATCGCATCTGATTGAATTTCACTTAAACCAAATTTGCTCATTAAACCAGCTTTTGCTTCCTCATCTGATTTAGAGCCTCTAATTAATTTAATTACTTCATCAATATGATCGAGTGCAATTTTTAAACCTTCTAATATATGAACTCTTTTTTCTGCTTTATCTAGATCAAATTTTGTTCTTCTTATAATTACTTCTTTTTGATATTCAATATATTTTGAAATAATATCTTTTAATCCTAGTGTTTTTGGAACACCTTTATCTAACATTAAGAATATTATTCCAAAATTAGTTTGAAATTGTGTATGTTTATATAAATTGTTTAATACAACTTGTGCATTTGCATCTTTTTTAAGTGTAATAGTTATTTTTACACCATTTTTTAAATCTGTATGATAATCTGCTATACCTTCTATAGTTTTATTGTGGACAAGTTCTGCAACTTTATTTTTAAGTTCCATTGTATTAACACCATAAGGAACTTCATCAATAATTATATAATGTTTACCATTTTCTTCTTCAATTCTTGCCCTACTTCTTATAGTAATGGTTCCTCTACCAGTTTCATAAGCCTTTTTAATACCACTATTTCCTAAAATAATACCACCTGTTGGAAAATCTGGCCCTTTAATATGTTCCATTAATCCAAGTGTATCAATTTCAGGATTATCTATATAAGCAATACATCCATCAATTACTTCACCTAAGTTATGTGGTGGAATATTTGTTGCCATACCAACAGCAATACCCATAGTACCATTTACAAGAATATTTGGAAATCTTGAAGGTAATATTTCAGGTTCTTTTTCTGTTTCATCAAAGTTTGGTATAAAATTTACTGTATCTTTATTAATATCTCTTAATAATTCTAGTGAAATCTTTGAAAGTCTTGATTCAGTATAACGCATTGCTGCTGCACCATATCCTTCTATATTACCAAAGTTACCATGTCCATCAACAAGCATATTTCTATAACTAAAATCTTGTGCCATACGAACCATTGCTTCATATATACTTGAATCTCCATGTGGATGATATTTACCCATAACATCACCGACAATACGTGCCGATTTTTTATGAGGTTTATCTGGTGTATAACCTGATTCATACATTGACCATAAAATTCTTCTGTGAACTGGCTTTAAACCATCTCTAAGGTCAGGTAACGCACGGGCTACAATAACACTCATTGAATACTCTAAGAATGATGTTTCTATTTCACTTACTATGTTATTTTCTTCTAATCTATCTCTACTATGATCCATGATTTACCTCCTATATATCCAAATTCTGTACATACACAGCATTATTTTCAATAAATTGTCTTCTAGGTTCTACTTCTTCACCCATTAATTTAGAGAATGCTGCATCTGCTTCTATTGTATCATTAACTGTTATTCTTCTAAGAATTCTATGATTTATATCCATTGTTGTTTCATTTAATTCTTCTGCATCCATTTCTCCTAAACCTTTCATACGTTGAATTAAAGGTTTAACATTTGGATTTAATGTTGCTAAATATGCATCTTTCTCATCATCATTTAATACATATTTAGTTACTTTACCATGTTTAATTGAATATAGTGGAGGTTGAGCAGCATATACATGTCCTGCCTCTACAATTGGTCTAAAGAAACGATAGAATAATGTTAATAATAATACTCTGATATGTGATCCATCAACATCGGCATCAGTCATTATTATTATTTTATGGTATCTTAATTTACTTAAATCAAATTCTTCACCAATACCAGTACCAAATGCAGTTATTATTGTTCTAATTTCTTCATTTGATAAAGCTCTATCTAATCTTGCTTTTTCAACATTTAATATTTTACCTCTAAGTGGAAGTATTGCTTGTGTCATTGAATTTCTACCTTTAATGGCAGATCCTCCAGCAGAATCCCCCTCTACTAGGAAGATTTCACAAACAGATGGATCTTTTTCTTTACAATCAACAAGTTTTCCACCGAAATTAACTACATCTAAATCACTTTTTCTACGAGTTAATTCCCTTGCTTTTTTAGCAGCTACTCTAGCTCTTGCAGCAGTCATTGTTTTATCAACAATTATCTTTGCTTCTTCTGGATTTTCCATTAAAAATCTTTCGAAACCTTCTGCAAAAACATTATCTGCTATTTTTCTAACTTCTGAATTACCAAGTCTACCTTTTGTTTGACCTTCAAATTGTGGATTTGGATGTTTACAAGATATTATCATTGTTAATCCTTCTTTAACATCATCACCTGTTAAAGCTGCATCTTTATCCTTTAAGAAGTTATTTTTTCTAGCATAATTATTAATAATTCTAGTTAAGGCTCTTCTAACACCTTCTTCATGTGTACCACCATCATGTGTATTTATATTATTTACAAATGAATAAATATTGTCTGTATATCCTGAATTATATTGCATAGCAACTTCAAACATAATTCCTGCTTCTTCGCCTTGTAAATGAATTATTTCTTCATGAATTGGTGTTTTATTCTTATTTAAGAACTTAACATATTCACTAATACCACCTTCATAATGGAAAGTTTCTTGTTTTTCTTCTCCTGATCTTTTGTCAGTTAATGTTAATCTTAAACCTTTATTTAAGAATGCAAGTTCTCTTGTTCTAACTTTTAAAGTTTCATAATCATATATATCAGTATCAAATATATCTGCATCTGGCTTAAATGTAACTGTTGTTCCTGATTTATCTTCTTCACAAGCACCAATTACAGTTAATGGTTGTACTGTTTTCCCACCATTAGCAAACTTTACCTCATATACTTTTCCTTCTTTATAAACTGTTACTACAACCCAGCTTGATAAAGCGTTTACAACAGATGCACCAACACCATGAAGTCCACCAGATACCTTGTATCCTCCTCCACCAAATTTTCCACCTGCATGAAGTACTGTATAAACAGTTTCTACTGTGGATATTCCTGTTTTTGGATGAATACCAACTGGTATTCCTCTTCCATTATCAACAACTGTTACTGAATTATCTTTATTTATTGTTATTTCAATATGATTACAAAAACCTGCTAAAGCCTCATCTATTGAGTTATCTACTATTTCCCAAACTAAATGATGTAATCCTTTAACATCTGTTGTTCCAATATACATACCTGGTCTTTTTCTTACTGCTTCTAGTCCTTCAAGTACTTGTATCGCTGAAGCATCATAATTATTCTCTGCCATCTTTTTCACCTCGTTCATATACTTTTGCATTTTCTACATAAAAAACGTCTGCTTTTTCTATTAATTTTGTATCTATATTATTTATATCCGTAGATGTTATAAAAACTTGTAAATCATTATCTATATATTTAATAATATTTTCTTTCTTTTCTTTATCTAATTCACTAAATATATCATCAAGAAGTAATATTGGTTTAACATACTTGTTTTCCCTCATCATTTCTATTTCTGATAGTTTAAAGCAAAGAATTGCTATTCTATGTTGACCTTGTGAACCAAAATTATTAATTTTAACATTATCTAAATATATAGAAAAATCATCCCTATGTACTCCAATTAAAGTAGTCTTTTGTTGTAATTCTTGATAATACACTTTATCATATTTTTCTTTTATTAAACCATACAAATCTTTACTATTCATATCAACAAAAGATTCATATTTAACCAAAATATCTTCTTTCTTAGTTAAATCTTTATAAATCTTCTTAATATGATAATTTATCTTATCAATATAGTTCTTTCTAAAATTAAGAATTTCAATATTTAATCTTATTAATTCATTAGTAAGTACATCAAAATATACTTTATCTATTTTATTGCTTGTTTTTAGATACTCATTTCTATTTTTTAAAACTTTATTATAATCATTAATATACTTTAAATAATTATTATAAAATTGACCTATTTCAACATTTAAAAAGTATCTTCTACCCTGTGGTGGACCTTTTAATATTTCAAGGTCATCCGGACAAAACATAATAGTATTGATATTTGATAAATATTCACTCATTTTTCTAAGTGGAATATCATTAATACTTACTTTTTTACCTTTTGAATTAATTAAAACTTCATAAGACTTTTTTAATGAGTTTTCATGTACAATTTCACCAGTTATTTTAGTAAATAATTCACCTTGTTTAATTAAAAATGAATCTTTACTACATCTATGGGATTTTGTAATAGATAAAACATATATACTTTCTAGGATATTTGTTTTACCTTGAGCATTATTTCCAATAAAAATATTTATCTTTTTGTCAAAATCTATACTAATTTGTGAATAATTTCTGAAATTTACTAAAGAAATTTTCTTTAAAAACATTTTAAACCTATTTTTATGCCCTTTACTTCATTTTGACTCATAAATAATGCTCCTATACATACATACTAATTATACCACAAAAAAGGTATTTTTTATAGGATTTTTAGAAAAAAACAGACTAATTTTCTAACTTTTTTCTGCTTCTTAATATATACTCAAGTTTAGTTGCACGAAGGTATTGATTATCAAAAGATCCATATGAAATATTTATGAAAATCTTCCTTCCATTTTTGAAAAAAACTAAAATTTTTCCATTAACTTCTCTATATTCTTTTATCTTATCTAATGCAATCCAAATACATCCAATTAATCTTGGTGATGTAGTTGGAAAATAAATCATATTTGTACTTTCCTCAATTATAATTGGTGATTTATGACTAATACCTGTTAAAACCTTTGTTCCTGTTCTTCTTCCCATATAAGAACTTCCAAAAAATTCACAACTTTTTTCAATTATTTTCATAGAATTCATATTTATCATAAATTCATTATCTTCTTCTAATACATTTGTAAGATTTTCACCTACTGGTACTATTGCTAGTGTTCTGCTATTAATTTCATAATTTTTCATAATTATCCCCCTAAATTTATTATTTTCCTTCCTTTTTCGAAAATAATTTCTTCTATTAATAGCAACTTTTTTTAAAAATCTTGTCGAAATAAGCAATATAATGAAAAAATTAATAAAAAAAGAGCATTGAATTTTCAATACTCTATGTTATCTATATAATTTTACCAACCTGTTCCTGCATTAATAGTTCTATTACCATTTGCATCTTTTATTATTGTTACACACGCAGTTTTATCGTAAACCCAATCTCCAGATTCTGTACCATTTCCAGCATCTTTAGAAATATCTTTTAATCTTATTGAATAATTTACTAAAGAATATATTTCAATACTAGAATTATTTTCATACATTTGTGCAAGTTCTTCTCTTTCAGAACCTGTATAAATTTTAATATTATCTATTCTATATTCAATTAAATTATCACCATATATATTCTTTAAATTTTGAATAAATAATTCTTTTACAATATCTGAATCAGATTTTTGTACTGTATTAGTATTTGAGTTATCACTTGAACTAGTACTTGTACTAGTATCATTAGTATTTGTACTTGTATTTTGTTTTTCATCTTTTTTTGTTGTTGAATTGTTATTTTTCTTTATTTCGTCTTTTGCTATATTTTCTGTCTTTTTGTCGTTTTTATTATTTGGGATATATTGACCTAATATAATTCCTAGTAATAGTGCAACTATAAATACTAATATTATTATTACAATATTCTTTCCTTTCTTCTCTTTTTGTAATTTTAAAACTTCGTTTTCACTATTATCCATACTATCCTCCTATAATACACCTTAATTTTAACAAAAATGATCATTATATACAATGTATTAATTATCAAATTGTAAACAAATTTTACAAAAAAAAAGAAATTTCTTTCTTTTTTAGTATGTTTTTATTGGTAATAATAATTGAATTAAATTTTCATCTTCATCAGTTTTAAGAATTATTGGTTTTATATCAGAATTTAATAATATTCTAATATCCTTACTATTTATTGTTTTTAATGCTTCCATCATAAACTTAGAAGAAAATGCAATTTTTATTTCTTTATCATTATTTTTAGTTATAGCAAGTCTTTCTTCAACACGTCCTATTTCAGGTGTATTTGAGCTTACTATAGCCTCGTTTTCATTAGTTTCGAACTTTATTACATTCTTTTCCTTTTCACTTGTTAAAAGAGCTGCTCTATCTATTACACTATATAATTCATCTAAGTCTGTTTTAATTTCAAGTTCAAAAGTATCTGGAATTAATCTAGAAGTATCTGGAAATGTACCATTTAAAAGTCTAGATTGGAATAAAATATTATCAAACTTAAATAAAATTTTATTAGAGAAAATATGAATTTCTACATTTTCGTCATTATCATTCAATATTTTAGCAAGTTCTCCAATATTTTTACCAGGTATAACTATATTAATTAAGTTTTCCACAGCACTATCTAATTCAACTATTTTTTTAGCAAGTCTATAAGAATCAGTTGCGATGCATTCCATCTTATTTCCTTCTATTTTTAAGTTGATACCTGTAAGTATTGGTCTTGATTCTTGCATTGAAGTTGCAAATAATGTTTGATTTACTATATTTTTAATAACTTTTTTACTTAATATAATAGGATTTGTTGATATATCTAAACTTATATTTGGGAATTCACTTGAATCAATACCATTTAAGTTAAAGTTAGAATTTTGTGTATAAATTAATATCTTTAATCCATCTATTATTTCTATATTAATAAGACCATCAGGTAATTTTCTAATTATTTCAAGTAAATATTTACCTTGAATAATAATTGTTCCTGTGGAAACTATATTATCTATATATTTCTTATCAATAAAACATTCTATATCTATATCATTATTAGTAGCTGTTAAAAATAATCCTTCATTTGTTAAATTAAATTTAATTCCTCCAAGTACAGGTATTACATTTTTAGTAGATACTGCTTTTGATACGTTATTTAAATTTTCTAATAATATTTCTTTTTTTTGTTTAAGATTCATAACAGCAGGGATAAGATATTCATCATTAATAAAATAAAAAATATATTCTCCATTAGGAGATATTTTCAAATTTGCAATTTTATCATGATTTATTTTAATATCTTCTGAATTATAATTAACATAAAAACTATTATCCTTAAAAAAAGTATACGTATTAGAAGATAAATTATAATTATTTATTATTTTTCCATTTGTATCAATTTCTTTATAAACGCCTTCATCATTTTCATTAAATGTTTTATAATTATCTTTCTCATCTACGAAGGCACCTTGCTTTAACAAAATGCCAGTTTCATCTTTTTTCTCATCTTTCTCACAACTAATAAGCATAACTCCTAATACCATAATTTGAATTACTACTAATAATTTTATATATATTTTTTTAGTCATCTATTTTTCCTCATTTTTTAATATGCTCTTCCATCACAAATAAAGCTTGCATCTCCAATCATATAAATTGAATTATCTTCAATTTCTATTCTTAAATCCCCACCTGGAACTTTTACATTTACTTTTTTCTTTGTTAAATTTAACTTATTGGATACTACAACTGATGCCGAACATCCAGTTCCACAAGAATAAGTTGCTCCTGCTCCTCTTTCACATGTCTTTACTATAATATTTTCATCATCAACTACTTTTACAAAATTTACATTTGTACCTTGTTCAAAAAGCTCATATTTTTCAATATTCTTTCCCTCACTAACATCAAAATTTTCATCATCAACAAAAATAACTGTATGAGGAACCCCAACTAAAATAGATGTTGCATTATACTTCTTACCGTTAACATTAATTTCTTCATCAATTAATTCTGATTTATTTTTTAATGGTACTAATAATCCATCAAAGGATATTTCACCCATATATACTTTTACTCCTTTAACAATTCCATTTGTTATTGTAAGTTCAAGTTTCTTTATACCATCTCCAGTTTCAACTGATATTAAATCTTTTGTTACTATATTTCTTTCATATATATATTTACCAAAACATCTAATAGCATTTCCACACATATTAGCTCTTGACCCATCACTATTAATTATAACCATTTGTATATCTGCTACATTTGAATTTCTAACAAGAACTAACCCATCTGCTCCAATTCCAAATCTTCTATGACAAAGCTTTTTAGCTAAACTTTCTTCTTGTCCAACATATTCATTATTCAAATCTAATAAAAATATAAAATCATTTCCTGTTCCATGCATTTTTGTAAACTTCATAATATATCCTCTCCTTCATTTTACCGTT
>ERZ772897.4013-NODE-4013-length-10167-cov-3.381032_pt1 | contig 10167 bp, 9 predicted proteins | sample MGYA00512125_ERZ772897 | MGnify/ENA primary metagenome ERZ772897 (study PRJEB29015, sample SAMEA2737660) | human gut metagenome | biome: human gut; feature: human-associated habitat; material: faeces | place: China | collected 2012 ... | reverse complement strand
TATTTTCATTTACACTCGTATTGTTTCCGCGTATCATCGCCATTGGCATCTCTATGCGGACACTAATCGGGCGAAACGAGGCAAGCCGCACGCTTGCAGCACTACGCAATCTGCATCTGCCGGAGCGGCTCATTATGATTGTCGCCCTGATTTTTCATTTTTTTCCGATGTTGTCCGGCGATATGAAGCTGCAGCAGCAATCAGTCCAAACCCGCGGCACATTTGTGACACTGTGGCAAAAGCTGCGTGCCCTTCCTGCCTACATTGAGATCCTTACGGTTCCGATGGCACTGCGTGTCATCCGCATTGCGGAAACACTTTCCGCCTCCGCTGAAACACGGGGAATAGATTTAAAGCGAAGTAAGAGCAATTATCTTTCGCTTCGTTTTTCCGCATGGGATATGATATTCTGTGTTCTGTTGGCAGCCTCGATCACCGTCGGTCTTATTCTGTGACAGCTGCCCGAAAAGTGGCTTTCAAAATAAAAATACACATAATATAAAGGAGTTTTTTGCCTATGAAAACCGCAAACACAAACAAACTGAAAATCAAGGACATCATTACCGTTGTCCTGCTGGCACTGATCAATGTCGTGATCTTCTTTGCAAGTTTCCTTTTGTATGCAACGCCGATTACCATTATTCTCATGCCTGTGTTCTTCTCTTTGCTGGAAGGCGTTATTTACTTTATCATCGGCACAAAGGTCAAAAAGCCCGGTGCTTTCTTCATTTACAGCGTTGTCCGTGCTATTATGGGCGGATATTTGCCGTATATCCTTCTGTTTATCTTCTCCGGTGTTATCGCAGAGCTGCTTTTGTGGAAAATCGGTTATGGAAACGGAAAGGCTCTCACCGTAAGCTACATCATCAATCAAGTGTTTGCCGCTTTTGGAAGCACCGTGATTCCTTACGCCATTGCTGCAAAAGCCATGGCAGATCAGGCTGTGTCCGACGGCCGTCAGGATAACATTCTAAAGGCTTCCGAAATTCTACAGTCCTGGTGGTCAGTTGCCCTGATTGCAGGAGTGATCGCTGCCGCATTTATTGGTGCAACCATGGGCAAGCGGGTCGTAAAGAAGCATCTTACAGCACAATGCACAATGGAGGAATGCAACGATGAATAAAACCTCTGAACCAAAGCAATCCGCATTTTCATGGCTCATGGAGCTTGCAGAAGGCAGACGGGGCGAATATGTATTCTCGTTGCACTGGCAGGCGTTGCTTGTTCGCTCTTTCCTTATTTTAGGCAATACCGCACAAAGATTGTGCGACAGATGCGTCGTCAAATTTTCCGTCAGATGAAACAAAAAGCGGAGTGAATACTGGATGTATTCACGAGCATTTTTGTGAAATATGACGGGAAATTTGCAAGCAGATGGCGTGCAAAGTCGCCAGACGCTCTTTGTGCGGTATTGCCTTTATTCACATGCATGAATTCCACGGACATGCCGCTGAAAACTGCCGGCATTCTCCCGTTTCGGGATCGGAGAATTCCAGCGAATCGCAGTGCAGCATGTGGTGGGGAAACTGTTCGGAACTGGTGCCGTACAGCCGGTCGCCGGCGAGAGGATACCCCAGATATGCCATGTGTACCCGTATCTGGTGGGTGCGTCCCGTTTCCAGCCGCAGGGAAAGCAGCGTGTAGGCGCCGTCGCTCCGCAGCGGCATGTAATGCGTCACTGCGGGCTTGCCCTCCGGACGGACACACCGGCACAGCACGGAACCCTCTGCTCTGCCAATGGGAGCATCTATCGTGCCGCCGGTGGAAAGTTCCCCGCAGACCAGTGCCAGATAGGTCTTTCGGGTGCTGCCCTGTAGCTGTCCCGCGGCGTAGGCGGACTTGGCAACCAGACAGATGCCACTGGTGTCGCTGTCCAGCCGGTATACCGGACGAAAGGGCAGCTGCGGAAACTGTGCCGCAAAGCCGTTCCCCAGCGTGTCCCCGTGGTGTCCCTGTGAGGGGTGCACCGGCATGCCGGCAGGCTTGTTGTAGACAATGTAGGAATCTGTTTCTCCCAGCACAGGGACGGCTGCCGCAGAGGGGGCGAGGGCGGAGGGAACTTCGCAGTCGGTGAGCACGATCTCGTCCCCGAACTGTACCATGTCAATGGTGCGGATCTGTCTGCCGTTGCAGCAGATGCCGTTGGGAATTCGCTTCAGCCGTACCAGCATGCGGTGGGAAACACCCTTGTGCCGCCGGAGAAACTGCTCCGCAGTCATGGGCTGGGAGAGATGCATGGTGAACCGGAGTTCAGCCAAAGAAACCACGTCCTTTCGCATAAAAATGAAAATCGGGGGAAAAATAGGCGTAGTAGAATTCGTAAGGTAACACCGCACTGATGCAGTGTTTCCATAGAGAGGAACCGTCATGCAGATTCGTCAGAACCAAAGCTTTTCCGCCCAGACGCTCCGCACCCACCGGCATTTGTTCTGGGAGTGCTGGGGCGTGGTGCTGCTGGGCGTGCTCCTGTGGCTGCTGGAACTTTTCGCAGCGGCACTGCTGCTCCGGATACAGGACACTCCGCCGGCATCTCTGCTCACGGAGCAGGCAGTGCTGTGGCGGATAGTGCAGGCATGCTGGCTGGTGCCGGCGTGGCTGGCGTGGACGGTCTGCCGCTGGCGGCTGTGGTATCACTGTACCGGAGCCGTATCCCTGCTGCCCCGCTGCCGTCCGGCAGGAACCGGAAAACGGCTGATGCTGGCGTTGCAGAACACCCTGCTGCGGACGCTGCTGCTGCAAGCCGTGACGCTCTGCCTGTTCGGGGCATACCAGCTGGGGCAAACCGCCGCCCACCGCACAGAGGGTGCTCCGTATCTGTTCTGGGCGGTGCAGCTGTTGGTGCTGGGGGTGCTGTGTCTGCTGGGCTGGATTTATGTCTGTCTGGGGCTGTGGTGTGTGCCCTTTGTCTGCTTTGCCCGTCCGGAACTGCCGCCTTGGAAAGTGCCCGTTGCCGCCATGCAGATCATGCACGGCGGTCGGCGGGAACTGCTGGCACTGCTGGGGTGGTATGCCTTGCAAATGCTGCCGCTGGTGACGATCCCGTGGGTGCTGCCGAAAGCGGTGCTGTCGGTGACGGTGCTCTGCAATCTGCGGTGCCGTCTGTGGCGTGATGCCATAGCAAACGGCACATACCGGTCGTTGCCCCGATATGTGCCGTCTGACAAATGAAAGGTGGAGAAGATGTCATTCGCTCCTATTGTTCAAATTTGCGTTTTCCAATAGGACGTTCAGCTTTTCCACAAGTGCCTTGCACTCGGCAATAGAAACCTCACCGCCGCCAAAAGAGAGCAGACCGCGGATCGGCATATATTTCATCATGGCTTCCATCATGTCTGCGGTGCTTTCGCCCATGGCATTTTCATCGGAAGAACCGCTGGAAATGCCGAATGCACCGGCGTATTTTTCCAGTTCCTTGTCCGCATGGGGAATCCGCAGCACGTCGCCTATGGTCGTGTTCAGTGTGATCTCCGCGGGGAGTGCTTTCTCCCCGTGAATAGTAAGCATTTTCTCTGTGGTCAGGTGGTCGGAGGAGTTGCCAGCTGCCAGCAGATACTCGCCGGTTTCTACCACCCAGCGTTTTTTCTGGGTACAGTAGTAGGCAAACGCACTGTTGGCGTGGAGGGTGAATGTCACCGTTTTGGTTTCGTGGGGAGCCAGTTCCACCTTTTCGAAGTCCCGCAGCTCCTGCACCGGACGCTGTACCGAGTCGGTCTTGGTCTGGGGCAGTACATACAGCTGTACCACTTCTTTTCCGGCACGGTCGCCGGTGTTGGTCACGTCCACAGAAACGGTGATGACATCATGGGACTGATACTCGACCTGTGCCGTCCGCAGATTGGAAACGGCAAAGGTGGTGTAGCTCAGTCCGAACCCAAAGGGGAACAGCACCGGCATGTTCTTGGTGATGTAGTACCGGTATCCCACGAAAACGCCTTCCCGATATTCGGTCACGTCGCCCTCGCCCTGATATGCCACATAGGACGGGTTGTCCTCCAGCTTTATGGGGAACGTTTCCGCCAGATGTCCGCTGGGGTTGACATCGCCGTACAGGATCTGCACCGTGGCACCGCCCGCTGCCTGCCCGCAGAGGTATGCTTCCAGTACACCCCTGACCTGATGCAGCCACGGCATTTCCACCGGCGAGCCGCCGTGCAGGACAACGACTGTGTTGGGGTTTGCCTTTGCCACGGCTTCGATCAGGGCATTCTGGCAGTCCGGCAGCCGCATGTGCTCCCGATCGTAGCCCTCGGACTCAAAGGTGTCCGGCAGGCCGGCAAATACCACGGCGACTTTTGCCGCCTTTGCCACAGCCACTGCCTCTGCCATCAGGTCTTCCCGTACCACATCGTCCGAGGTTTCATAGCCCTTGGCGTAGAGGACGGGGTAGTCTGCCGCCATTTCCAGTGCAGACTCCACCTTGTGACAGTTGATATGAGAACTGCCGCCGCCCTGAAAACGGGGGCTTTCCGCAAACTTGCCGATAAAGGCAGCGGTTTCGGTTTTCGAAAGCGGCAGGATATGGTCTTCGTTTTTCAGCAGCACCATGCACTGGGACGCGATTTCCCGTGCCAGTTCGTGGTCTGCATCGCGGTCGAATACTGCATCAGGATTCCGTCCGTCCAGATACCGCTGGACAATTCGCAGGATACGGGTGACGGCTCTGTCCAGTACGGCTTCCGGCAGTCTGCCGCAGCGAACCGCCTTGACGATTTCTGCGTCCCGCATGCCGAAAGAGGAGGGCATTTCCAGATCCATGCCGGCTTCCAGGTCAGCCACGCGGTCGTTGACGGCACCCCAGTCGCTGACCACAAAGCCGTGGAAATTCCATTCGCCCCGCAGAATGTCCGTGAGGGCTTCTTTGTTTTCGGCGGCATAGACCCCGTTGATGCGGTTATAGGCACACATCACCGTCCAAGGCTTCGCCTTGCGAATGGGACGTTCAAATGCGGCGAGGTAAATTTCCCGTGCCGTGCGTGCGTTCATCTCGGAGGAGCTGCTCATGCGGCGGTGTTCCTGATTGTTGGCATAAAAGTGCTTGATGCTGGTGCCCACATGCTGGCTCTGTACGCCCTGAATGAACGATGCTGCCATTTCGCCGGCAACGTAGGGATCTTCCGAGTAATATTCGAAGTTTCTGCCGCACAGAGGCGAACGCTTGATGTTGACTGCCGGCCCCAGCAGAACGCCGACATTTTCCGCCTGACACTCGTTTCCCAGAGCCTTGCCCATGCGTTCCACCAGACCGCGGTCAAAAGAGGATGCAGTGGCACAGCCCGCAGGGAAGCAGACCGCCTTGATGCTGTCGTTGATGCCCATGTGGTCGCCGGTTTCGTCCTGCTTTCGCAGACCGTGCGGGCCGTCGCTCATCATCATGGCGGGAATCCCCAGCCGTTCGATGGCTTTGGTATGCCAAAAGTCACCGCCGGAACAAAGGCTTGCCTTTTCCTCCAATGTCAATTGCTGTAACAGTTCCGGAATGTTCATATGTCGTATTACCTCCTATTGCTCCATGAAAGCATGGGCACTTTTCCATGCTTTTTCGTCTGAATACACAAAAAGCGTGTTCGAATCCGCTTGATTTTTGACACTTTTATTGTAACACATTTCGAAACAAATAGCAAGAGGAAAATTGCAATTTGGGGGGCAGAACGCCGGTGCAGGCGAAATTTTTGGCGGTTTGCTGTGAACGGGCAGGCGGAATCTGTCTAATATCCACAAAAATCAAGGAAAGTTCTGGAAACCGACACGAAGTCTATTTTTGTGTGAAAAAACGCCCTTGTGGTTTTCAGCGGTTTTTCAGCATGGTTTCACGAAACGAACACATTGGGCGTGTATACTAAAACCATGCTCAAAGAGAGCATGTAACATCCTCTGAACCACTTCGCGTACACCCCGATGCGAAGTGGACAAATCCCCAATAATCCCTATATCATAGCAAAAAACGTCCCTCACCCCGGGGCGTTTTTTGTTTTTGGCGGCGGTATTGCCTTTTCTATAAAATTGTGCTATAATAGGAATATTCTCAAAGGAAACGAAAGGACTTTACTTCATGAAACGTGTGGTTTTTCTCGCTGCGGCGGCGGCAACGCTGGTGCAGTTTACAAAATATGACCTCACTGCCCTCCAGACGCTGGGTTGTGAGATCCATATGGTCTGCAACATGCAGGAAGGCAACATCTCGCAGGCAGCCCTGCAGGAGTACAACCAGATGTTCCCCCAGCTGCACTGGCATGACCTGCCCTTTTCAGACAGTGCGGGAGCCGTTCGCCGGAACCATGCCGCCTATGAAAAGCTGGTGCCGCTTCTGAAAGAACTCCAGCCCGATCTGCTGCACTGCCGCGGCACCATTGCCGGCTGGTGTGGTCGCCGTGCCGCACAGGAACTGCAAATACCGGTGTTCAATACTGCTCACGATTTCCGCATTTTCCACGGCTGCCTGCTGGCAGAACGGCTGTGGTTCTCGGCGGTGGAGCGAAAATACCGGAAACAGACCAGCCGCTTTTTCGCCGTCTGTCCGGAAGATGCCGCCTATGCCAGAAAGCACCTGAATCTGGAGCAGGTGACCGAACTGCCGGACGTGGGGCTGGACTGCGACAAGTACGCCACCCCTGCCCGCACCAGAGAGGACATACTGCGGGAACTGCACATTCCGCAGGAAGCCACCGTGCTGCTGTCTGTGGGAACACTTCGCATGCAGAAGCGGCTGCGGGTGGTGATGCAGGCAATGACACGGCTGCGGACACAGGAACAGCTGCACTACGTCATCTGCGGCGAGGGGCCGGATATGGTGTTTTTGCAGAAGCTGACGGAAAAACTGCATCTGGAAGAACGGGTGCACCTGCTGGGCTACCGCACGGACATTCCTGACCTGCTGGGGGCGGCGGATATTTTCTGTATGCCGTCCCGTCGGGAGGGTTGCGGCATGGCGGCACTGGAAGCCATGGCAGCCGGTCTGCCGCTGATCACCGTCCGGAACCACGGTACAAAGGTCTACGCCGAAAAGGGCGAGAGTGCCTTTTGCCTGAAAGGCGATCTGGTCACAGGCTGTGCAGATGCCATTGCACAGCTGGCAGAGAATAAGCTGCTCCGCCGGCAAATGGGTGCCCACAACCGTGCCGCAGCAACGGCATTTTCCGACAAGGACAGAATGATGCAGCTGCGGGCGTATTATCAGGAAGTATTGCCGTAACATTCCGCGGTGTGTCTGCATAGGATAGGAACAGGAGGAGAAAGCAATGTCTTCAGAAAAACCTGTCCGACCGCTGCACACGCTGGCATACGGCGAAACGGCGATGATTACCAGTATGTATCTGCACGGGGCGATCCGGCAGCGGTTACAGGATCTGGGCTGGATCACCGGCACAGCCGTCCGCTGTCTGCACACCGCCGGTGGCGGAGATCCTACCGCATACGCGGTTCGCGGCGGCGTGGTCGCCCTGCGAAAGTGCGATGCGAAAATGATTTTGGTACAATAGGAAAAAACTGCACAGAGATCCGTTTTTGTTGGGATCTCTGTGCAGTTTTTGTGTTTTGCGGGGTGACTGCTATTGTGCAGTGCATTGCCTTAGGCGGCGAGGTACGAGCGGACTTGCCCTGCTTTCACCTAAAGAAGCACATCACGCTTCCTGCCGCACCGCTTCTGCCAGTGCCCGCAGGTGTTCCTCGTCCTCCGGCTTGACGGCGGAGCGAATGGTGACGGTCGGCTCCAGTACAGTGATCTGCTTCATGGTGTCCAGCACTGCCCGCATGTTCTTTGCGGCACAGGGTGCCCATGAACCGTTTTCCACCAGTGCGACGGTGCGGTTCTGGAATGCCTTATATTGCAGGTGGAGCAGGAATTCTTCCATCGGCAGGAACATGCCGCCGTCATAGCTGGACGCAGCCAGCACCATGCGGTCATACCGGAACGCCTGTGCCACCGCTTCCGCCATGTCGCACCGGCACAGGTCGATGACTGTGACCTTTTCACCCAGAGCCTTCAGCTGTTCTGCCAGATACGCCGCCGCTTTGGCAGTGTTGCCGTGAATGGAAGCGTGTGCCACCAGTACGCCCTTTTCCTCCGGCGTGTAGCTGCTCCACGTCTGGTACAGGTGCAGATAGGGTGCGAGGTCGCCGGTCAGCACCGGACCGTGCAGCGGGCAAATGGTCTGTATGTCCAGTTTTGCCGCCTTTTTCAGTAAGGTCTGTACCGGTGTGCCGTACTTGCCCACAATGTTGAGGAAATACCGCCGTGCTTCGTCTGTCCACGGTTCGTCCGTGCACAGTGCCCCGAACTTGCCGAATGCGTCCGCGGAGAACAGCACCTTTTCGGCAGACTCGTAGGAAACCATGACTTCCGGCCAGTGCACCATTGGTGCCATGACAAAGTGCAGGGTGTGGGTGCCCAGTTCCAGCACGTCCCCTTCTTTGACGGCAAGGGTGGGGTTCCGGGGGAGATTCCGGAAGAACTGGGGCAGCATAGCGAGAGCCTTTGCGGAGCCTACCAGTGTCATTTCCGGATAGCGTTCCGCCAGAGCCTGAATGCTGCCGGCGTGATCCGGTTCCATGTGGGAGATCACCAGATAATCCGGAGCCGTGCCGTCCAGCACTTCCGCCGCCTGTTCCAGCCACTGCTCCGTGGCACGGGGGTCTACGGTGTCCAGCAGAGCCGTCTTTTCGTCCCGAATCGCGTAGGCATTGTAGGAAACGCCGTGGGGAACGGGGTACTGGTTTTCAAACAAATCAATCGTGGTGTCATCTACGCCGATGTAAAAAATCGAACTGTCAGGGGAAATCGGTTTCAGCATGGAAATACCTCCTCAAAAATCTGCACGCAGATTGCGTGCAAAGCCGTCAGGCGGGCTTTGTGCGGTGTTGCCTTAAATCAGGTTTTATTCAGTGTTTCCTTTATTTTGGATCGGGGAAATACCGCAGAGGCAGCATTTCTTCCCGTGTACAGGAATCGCTAAGAAGTTCTACCAATTTCGTTTCGGAAAACTCCGAATGATTCTGAAAGATTCTGGAATACACTTCCTGCACATCATCCTCTATATTATCAGATTGAAAGCAATCCAGATAATCCACGATAGAGCAATGTACTGTGTCGCCATACATATTTTTGCGTTGGGGTTCGATCATCCGGCTGACGTAGTTCTCTGCCTTTTGATAAGCTTCATCAAAAGAGCCGGCATCTACTTGCAAGATAGATTCCTCGTAGAAAATCTGTTCCTTTACAGTGTATTTCAGAAGTAGTTTTACATGGTACATTGTTGTATTTCCTTAATCTACCAGTACCGGATCAAAATTCTCAGTCCACGGCAGCCCCCACTTGTTCAGTGCGTCCATGAACGGATCCGGATCGAATTCTTCTACATTATAAACGCCTGGTTTTTTCCACTTGCCGGTCATTACCAGCATTGCACCGATCATTGCCGGAACACCTGTGGTGTAGGAAACTGCCTGAGAGCCAACTTCCTTGTAGCATTCCTGATGATCGCAGACGTTGTAAACGTAGTAGTTCACCGGCTTACCGTCCTTGACACCCTGACAAATGCAGCCGATGTTGGTCTTGCCCACAGTACGGGGACCGAGGGAAGCCGGATCCGGCAGAACTGCCTTGAGGAACTGCAGGGGAACGATTTCCTTGCCCTCGAACATGATTGGCTCAATGGAAGTCATACCCACATTTTCCAGACACTTCAGATGCGTCAGATAACTCTGACCGAATGTCATAAAAAAGCGGATTCTCTTGATACCCTTGATATTCAGTGCCAGAGATTCCAGTTCTTCGTGGTGCAGCAGGTACATATCCTTTTCGCCAACCTGATCGAAGTTGTATTCTCGCTTGATTTCCATAGGTTCGGTTTCCACCCATTCGCCGTTTTCGATGTAGCTGCCCTTTGCGGAAACTTCTCGAATATTGATTTCCGGATTGAAGTTGGTAGCGAAAGGATAGCCGTGGTCACCGCCATTGCAGTCCAGAATGTCGATATAATTGATTTCGTCAAAGTAGTGCTTCTGGGCATAAGCACAAAATACGCCAGTTACGCCGGGGTCAAAGCCGCTGCCCAGCAGAGCTGTGATGCCAGCTTTTTCGAAGCGTTCCCGATAAGCCCACTGCCACTTGTACTCAAACTTTGCCGTATCTTCCGGTTCATAGTTTGCGGTGTCCACATAGTCCGTCTTGGT
>ERZ772897.4011-NODE-4011-length-10168-cov-4.719866_pt1 | contig 10168 bp, 7 predicted proteins | sample MGYA00512125_ERZ772897 | MGnify/ENA primary metagenome ERZ772897 (study PRJEB29015, sample SAMEA2737660) | human gut metagenome | biome: human gut; feature: human-associated habitat; material: faeces | place: China | collected 2012 ... | reverse complement strand
TCTACGTGCCCTGCGAGGTCTGCAAGGGCGCGCGCTACAACCGCGAGACGCTCGAAGTGCGCTACAAGGGGAAGAACATCTCCGAGGTGCTCGACATGACGATCGATGAAGCCGTCGAGTTCTTTAAGAACGTGCCGCGCATCGCGCGCAAGCTCCAGGTCATCCAGGACGTCGGCCTCGGCTACATCAAGCTCGGTCAGAGCGCGACGACGCTCTCCGGCGGTGAGGCGCAGCGCGTCAAGCTCGCGACCGAGCTCTCGCGCCGCTCGACAGGACGTACGCTCTACATTCTCGACGAGCCGACGACGGGACTGCACACCGCCGATATCCACAAGCTCCTCGATATCCTGCAGCGCCTCGTCGACGGTGGCGACACCGTCGTCGTCATCGAGCACAATCTCGATGTCATCAAGACGGCCGACTACATCATCGACCTCGGCCCCGAGGGTGGTAGCGGCGGCGGCACCATCGTCGCTACCGGCAGGCCGGAAGACATCGTGAAAGTTCCAGCATCCTACACGGGGAAATTCCTCAAGCCGCTGCTCGAGGAGGCAGCGCAGCAGGGAGAGAACAAAGATCAGGACTGATCCTAGGAATAGGAAAATGGGCCGAGGCTCAGACCTGGTGCAGAAATATGGAAAGGAAGCGTTTGCTTTATGATGAAGAATACGATGCGTATGGCGGGAATCCTAGCAGCAGAGATGCTTTTTGCCACAGGGATGGCAGGAGCGGCGGCTCCAGTGGAGGCAGTAGATCATACGGCGACTGCCGCACCAGGCGCAGCAACGGCTGCAACGCAGCAGGTGCCCGCTGAGACGGGCGCATCTGCTGAGGCGGAGGCATCCAAGCAGGCGCTGCTGCAGGAAAAAGAGCAGGCTGTGCCGCAAGGAGAAGAGCAGGCCGCGTCGCAGGGAGGAGCGCATGCCATCGACATCCAGATGGATTATTTCGAGGGGCGCTTTTTCAAGGAACGCAACATCGACCTCTACAACTTCCACGTCTTTTGGCAAAACCGCACGGTGCATCACATCAAGACCTACTACGGGCTGACTGTTGAGCGCGCCGTCGGCTGCACGACGAAAGACGGCATCTACCGCGACTCCGAGGCCGTCGGCCTCGGCCCGGCCGTCCAGCTGCGCTGGGAGCGCCCGCTCGGCGGGAAATTCACAGGCAGCATCGACGGCACCGGCTCGCTGCTCCTCTACAATCACGCCCATCCCGCCGACGGACGCGCCTACGGCTTCCTCTGGCGCATCGGCCCGCGCCTCACATATCACTATACATCTCGCGATGCCGTCAGCCTCGCCTACATGTTCCATCACTCCTCGAACGGCATGAAGGATCATAACCCCGGTTACAACGGCGTCGGGTTCTCCCTGGGGTATATGCATCGGTTCTGAGGAAAAACAGCAAGCAAGTCAACGCGCTTTCTTGCATTTTTCGCGGTACTTTGCTAAACTAAAGAAAATATCATAAGATTCCACTAGGGGAGCTTTTGCTGAGAGGCCTGTGGGCCGACCCTTGGAACCTGTCGGGGTAATACCTGCGTAGGGAAGTGGCACACGTTTGACGTCAGACGGGGGTTACCACCGTCTGGCGATTTTTGTTTCTAGGAGGCTTTTCCATGGCAACGCAAATGCAGCTGGCCCGCGAGGGCAAGGTCACGGACGCGATGAAGCGCGTGGCGGAGGAAGAACGCATCCCGGTGGAGACGATCCGGGAGCGTGTGGCGAGAGGCAGCATCGCCATCTGCGCGAATGTCAACCACGAAAAGCTCACGCCGCGCGGTGTGGGCGAGGGACTCAGGACCAAGGTGAACGCGAACATCGGCACCTCGAGCACGTTCCCCGAGATCGAGCCGGAGCTCAAGAAGCTCGATGAGGCAGTGCGCTGCGGCGCGGATGCCGTCATGGACCTCTCGACGGGGAACAACATCGACCTCTCGCGCAAGCGCATCATCGAGCACTCTCCCATCATGGTCGGCACGGTGCCGCTCTATCAGGCGACCGTGCGCTCCATCAAGGAGCATGGCGCGGTCGTCGAGATGACGGACAATGACATTCTGAAGACGATCGAAGCGCAGGCGAAGGACGGTGCCGACTTCATGACGCTCCACTGCGGCGTCACGCGCGCCGCGATCGAGAACATGCGCCAGCAGGGTCGCGTCATGGACATCGTGAGCCGCGGCGGCTCCTTCATCGCGGGCTGGATGCTGCACAACGAGCAGGAGAACCCACTCTACGAACATTACGATGACATCCTCGACATCTGTGAGAAATACGACGTGACCATCAGCCTCGGCGACGGCATGCGTCCTGGCTGCACCGCAGACGCGACGGACCGCGCGCAGCTCACGGAGCTCATCACGCTCGGAGGCCTCGTCGACCGCGCCTGGAAGCGCGGCGTGCAGGTCATGGTCGAGGGTCCCGGCCATGTGCCGTACGACCAGATCGAGGCGAACATGAAACTCGAGAAACGCCTCTGCCGCAATGCTCCCTTCTACGTGCTCGGCCCGCTCGTGACGGATGTCGCACCGGGCTACGACCACATCACGTCGGCGATCGGCGGCACGCTCGCGGCCGTTTCCGGCGCGGACTTCCTTTGCTACGTGACACCGGCGGAGCACCTGGCGTTGCCAGACATCGAGGACGTGCACACGGGCGTCATCACGGCGCGCATCGCCGCGCATGCCGCCGACCTCGTTAAGGGCGTGCCGGGCGCGCGGGGATGGGACCTCAAGATGGCCAAGGCGCGCAAGGAACTCGACTGGGAAGCCCAGCTCTCCCTCGCCATCGATCCGGAGCTCGCGCGGGCGAAGCGCGGCGCGCGCAACCCGCAGGAGGAAGGCGCCTGCTCGATGTGCGGCGATTACTGTGCCGTGGAGATCATCCACAAATATTTCGACAAGCGCGAATGCCCGTGCAATGACTAAGCTCGTCTCTGCTGGTGACAGGAAACGGTCGGATGGGAAAAGGTCAAATTGAAAAATAATTCCCGCGGATGAGAGGACTTTCCGATTCTATCGCGAATATTCCTAGTATAAAGAAAAAGAAACGCGCGAACGCGGGCGATGAAGCCTTGCGACGCGCATATGAGAATCACTGGCATCATGAGGAGGTTGTTACCATGGGAAAGATCAATAAGATTCTCGTCCCGGTCGATGGGTCGGTCAATGGCTGCAAGGCGACGGATGAGGCAATCTTCTTTGCCGAGAAATGCAAGGCGGATCTCGATTTCGTCTATGTGGCAAGCAATATCAACAAGGATATTCCGAGTCATATCGTCTTCGACCGCATCTGGGAGAAGCTGCCGGAGGACCTCAAGGCCTCGAAGCATGTGGAGACGGGCAACATCCCGAAGGCGATCCTGCGCGTCGCGGCGCAGGAGCACAGCGACATGATCATCATGGGCAGCCGCGGCCTCGGCTTGTTCAAGGGCGCGCTGATCGGCTCCGTGAGCCAGAAAGTGGTAGAGGAGTCTCCGATTCCGGTTATGGTCATCAAGTAACGCGACAGCAAAAGAGCGGGGGTCGGCACGTGAGTGCCGGCCCCCGCTTTCGCGTGGCGCGCTGTCGTTTGCTATTTCTCCTTGCCGCGCAGGTTCAACCAGCGGGAGCGCTTGATCTTTTCCCGTTGCAAGGTGCGGTCGTGGTAGATGTCCTCGATGACGAGCTTGCAGATGACGATAAACGGGACGGCGAGAAACATGCCCGCGGGGCCGAGGAGCTCACCGCCTAGGATGATGCCGAGGATAATGGCGATGGGGTGGAGGTTGAGTGTCCTGCCGATGAGCGTCGGGTATACGAGGTTGTGGTTCACCTGCGTGAGGATGAGGTAGAAGCCGATCGTCTGCAGTGCGAGGAATGGCGAGACGGTCGCCGTGAGGATCGTGCCGAACGCTGAGGCGACGGTCGGGCCGAGCACGGGGATGAACTCCGAGACGCCGGAGACGACGGCAAAGACAGAGGCGTACGGCAGTCCGCGCATTGTGAAATAGAGGAAGACGATGGTCGCCGTGATGCAGCAGATGATGAGCTGGCTCACGATGTAGGCGCGCAGGGACTTCAAGATTTCGTTGAAGAGATGCAGGACGCGGCTGTAGTCGCGCCGCGGGAAGCGGGAGGCGAGATACGTCTTGATGGTCTCGCCGTCCTTGAGAAGGTAGAACGTCACGAAGAGGATGATGACGAAGTCGATGGCCTTGCTGAAGAGCGAGATGAAGACGGCAAGCGAGCCCTTGAGCGCGTCGACGCTCGCGTCCTTGAGATCGACCCAGAGGTTATCGATCTCGTCCTGCAGGATGGGAGAGTTCTTGAAGAGCGGCATTTCCTGTACCTTCTCGGAGATCTCAGGGAAATCCGTCACGAAGCGCGTGAACGTCGGCAGGATGGAGCTCGAGACGAGCGAGAGGAGTCCGAAGAGCACCAGGAGCAGCAGGAGCAGGGCAAGGCCGGCGGCGAGGCCGCGCGGCAGACGCTTCTCGAGCGATTCGACGAGGGGCGAGAGCAGGAGGTTCAGAAGGAGCGAGAGGAAGATGATGAAGGCGAACTGCGGCAGGTACCAGAACGTCGAGAGCAGCAGGGTGAACGTCACGCCGAGCAGGATGGACGTGCGATAGGGGCGAAGGGACATGGCGAGGCTCCTTTCCAAGAAATTACGCCCATTATATCATAAACAGCGGCAGGCGGCAGGAAAATTCCGCCGTTTGCAGAATAGGGAATAAGGAAAACAGGGAAGGAGAGATGGACATGGTGATCGAGGCGGAGCTGCGCGGCGGCGTCATCTATGGCGATCAGGTGAACGGGGAGTACGTCTACATGCCGGCGAGCGAGGTCGGCGCTGTGCCGCCGCTTTGCGTTTATGAGACGCCCGCGGCGCGCGTCGATGTCGATATGAAGGAGGCGCTGCGCCTCATCCGGGTGCGCAGTCTCAAGCCCGCGCGTCATCCGCGGCTGGGGGAGAGCTCCTTTTAAGGGGGCGGCGCTGAGATCATCCCGTGCCGCTCAGAGCCTCGGCAATAGCCAGCCGAAGGCGTGTACGAAGAGCGAGCCGAAGCTGAAGCCCGCATCGATCTTCTCCGCCGTAAGGTCGACGGCGCCGACGGGCTGGCCGTCGTAGTTGAGCACGAGCCTGCCGACGACCGCGCCCTCCTTGAGCGGGGCGTCGACGATCTTCGGCAGGTCGTACGTCACGGTGTAGTGCTTGGCGTCCTCACCGCCGATGAGCGGGTAGTTCACATCTGAGACGGGATGCACGGCGACCGTCGCCTGCCTGCCGCCCCGTACCCAGACGGATTTCTGCAGGCGGTCCTTCGAGAGGCCGCGCTTGAGCTTCGTCTGGGCGAAGCCGTAGTCGAGCAGCTTGATAGAGTCGTTCCACATGTAGACCGAGTCGAGCACGACGGCGACGAGCTGCAGGCCGTCCTTCTTCGCGCCCGAGACGAGGCAGCGGCCGGCGGCATCCGTGTAGCCCGTCTTGACGCCGTTCGCACCGCGGTAGAGCCAGAGCATCTGGTTCTCGTTGCGCAGGTGATGCGACGAGTCCTTGACCCAGTCGAAGTCGATCTCCTTCGTACTGACGATTTTCTCGAAACCCGGCACGCGGTAGCCGTAAGCCGTGATCTTCGCGAGGTCGTAGGCCGTCGTGTAGTGGTCGTCGCGCGGCAGGCCATTGGCATTGGCAAAGTTCGTGTTGACGGCGCCAATCTCGTGCGCCTTCTCCGTCATCATCACGGCGAACTTGTCGACAGAGCCCGCGATGTGCTCGGCGACAGCGACGGTCGCATCGTTGCCGGAGTGCATCATCATGCCGTAGAGCAGGTCGCCCATGCGGATCTTCTCGCCCGCTTCGAGCCAGAGCGTGGAGCCCTCCGTGCCGGCCGCATTGCTGCTGACGGTCACCATGTCATCCATGTTCGAGTGCTCGAGCGCCAGGATGAGCGTCATGATCTTCGTCGTGCTCGCCGGGAAGCGGCGCTCGTCCTTGTTGCGCTCGTAGATCACCTGGCCCGACGCGGCGTCGATGACGACGGCCGAGCGCGCCGTCAGGTTCTGCAGCGGGTCATCGGGGCTGATGACGAGCCCCGGGATATCCGGGCGCGGCATCTCTTTGATATCATAGACAGCCTCTGCCTGAGCAGGCGTGGCGGTGAGCTGCGGCACGATGAGTGCCAGCGCAAGCCCGCCCGCGAGCAGGAGACGGCCGATAGTCCTCTGTTTCAATATCGTTTCAAACTCCTTATGTTCCCTCATTTTCCCTCAAGAGAAGGACAAATCATCCTTATTCTATCATCCATTTCCGCTTCCCGCAACAAGGCGCGCTCAGCGCTTCCGGACTTTGCTCGCACCGACGATGGACTCGAGCCGCTGGAATGTCTCCGCCGCGTCATCGAGCCAGAAATTCTCGCGGGCCTTCTGCCAGTGGCCGCCCGAGTGGAAGAATGTCGCGTATGCGCCGTGGTGCGCAACGATGAGCTGCTTCATCTCCTCACGCTTCGTCTCCGGAAGGCCGCCCGGTGGCAGCTCGATGTAATAGGCAAAGCGGTAGTCCTTGAGCGCCCAGACAGAATCAGCGATGATCTTGACCGACTCGTCCGTCATGTCGATGCGGCCCTGCACGACGACAGGCGTATCTGGCACGAGCAGGTTCATGTTCTGGTAGAACGTGCGCGGGAAGACGGTGACTTCGACGGAGTCGGTAAAATCCTCGACCGTCGCAAAGCACATTGTGTCCCCCTTCTTCGTCGTGATGCGCTTCGCCTCCGTCAGCATGCCGCCGATGCGCACGACCTGTTTGTCGCGCACGGCATCCGGCTGCAGGCTGCCGATGTGCGGCAGATTCTCAAGCTTCGCGGCGTACTGGTCCAAGGGATGGCCCGTGATGTAGAAGCCCGTCGCCTCCTTCTCCCAGTTCAGCAGCTCCGCCTTCGGCACCTCATCGATGTCCGGCAGCTGCAGCATGCCTGTCTCCTCGATCGTCTCGTCGGAGAACAGTCCCATCTGGCCGCTCACCGCGTCCTTCTGCTGCTGGGCTGCTTCCATGACAGTCTGCGGCAAGATGGCCAGGAGCTGGCTGCGCTTCGCGCCGAACGAGTCGAACGCGCCGCACTTGATGAGACTCTCGATGACGCGGCGGTTGACAACGCGCATGTCGACGCGGCGGCAGAAGTCGGAGAGCGAGCTGAACGGGCCGCCGTCCTCGCGGATGCGCGCGACGTTCTCGATGGCCGTCTCGCCGACATTGCGCACGGCAGCGAGGCCAAAGCGAATGGCTGCCCCGTCGACGCTGAAGTACGCAGAGCTCGCATTGATGTCCGGCGGCAGGATCTTGATGCCCATGCGGCGGCAGAGCTCGATGTACGTCGCAACCTTCGGCGTGTCCATGATGCTCGTGAGCATCGCCGCCATGAACTCTGCCGGGTAGTGCGCCTTGAGATAAGCCGTCTGCCAGGCGACGAGCGCATACGCCGCACTGTGCGACTTATTGAAGCCGTAGTCGGCAAAGTGCGTCAAGAGATCGAAGATCGTGTTGGCAAGCCCTGCCTCGATGTGGTTCTTCTCGCAGCCGGCGAGGAAGTTCTCTTTCTGCGCCATCAGGATCTCGTGCTTCTTCTTGCCCATCGCGCGGCGCAGGAGGTCTGCCTGGCCGAGCGTGAAGCCCGCGAGCACCTGCACGATCTGCATGACCTGCTCCTGGTAGAGCACGACACCGAACGTCTCCTTGAGGATGGGCTCTAAGAGTGGGTGCATGTAGGTGACTTCCTTTTCCCCGTGGCGTCCCTTGATGAAATCCTCGACCATGCCGCTGCCGAGCGGGCCCGGGCGGTAGAGGGCGACGAGCGGGATGAGGTCGGCGAAGTTCTCCGGTGCGAGATCGCGCACGAGCTGCGTCATGCCGGCCGACTCCATCTGGAACACCGCCCCCGTCTTACCCTCGCAGAGCATTTTCGAGGTCAGCTCGTCCGTCAATGGGATCTTCTCGATGTCGACCGTCTCGTGGCGGCTCTTCTCGATGTTCGCGATCGTATCGCTGATGACCGTCAGCGTGCGCAGGCCGAGGAAGTCCATCTTGAGGAGGCCGAGCTCCTCGACGTGGTCCTTGTCGTACTCCGTGACGAGCGTGCCCTCCGAGATGGAGACCGGCACGTAGTCCGTCAGCGGGTGGCGCGCAATCACGACACCGGCGGCATGCGTCGATGAGTGACGCGGCAGGCCCTCAATCTTGCGCGCCAGGTCGATGAGGCGGCGGATGTCCTCGCTACTCTCGTACGCTTTGCGGAAGTCGGCTGACTCCTGCATCGCCTTGTCGAGCGTGATCTTGAGCTCGTTCGGCACAAGCTTCGCGATCTCTGCGACCTCGGCGTACGGCAGGTTGAGCACGCGCCCGACATCGCGGATAGCGCCCTTCGCCGCCATCGTGCCGAAGGTGACAATCTGCGCGACGTGATCGTAGCCGTAGCGCTCCTTGACGTAGTCGATGACCTTGCCGCGCTGGATGTAGTCGAAGTCGACATCGATATCCGGCATCGTCACGCGCTCCGGATTCAGGAAGCGCTCAAAGAGCAGGTCGTACTGCAGCGGGTCGAGGTCCGTGATGCCGAGCAGGTAGGCGACGATGCTGCCTGCGGCCGAACCGCGCCCCGGACCGACGCCGATGCCGTGCTCGCGCGAGTAGTTGATGAAGTCCCAGACAATGAGGAAGTAGCTGTCGTAGCCCATGCGGTGGATGATGCCGAGCTCGTACTCGAGGCGCTCACGGATCCTTTCCGTGACCGCCCCATAGCGGCGCGGCAAGTTCTCCTCACAGAGGTGGCGCAGATACGCTTCATCGTCGGCATACGGCGCGGGGATTGGGTAGTACGGCAACTGCAGCTGGCCGAAGGTGAAGTCGACCTCACAGCGCGCGGCAATCTTCTCGGTGTTGGCGATGGCCTCCGGAAGGTCCGGGAAGAGCGCCGCCATCTCCTCCGGCGATTTCAGATAGTAGTCGTCGCTCGGGAAGCGCATGCGGTCGGGGTCGTCGAACGTCTTGTTCATCTGGATGCAGAGCAGGATGTCGTGGAACTCGCTGTCCTCGCGGTGCACGTAATGCAGGTCGTTCGTCGCGACGAGCCCGACATCGTACTTCTTCGCAAGCTCGACGAGTGCGGCGTTTGCCTTGCGCTCCTCCGGCAGGCCGTGGTTCTGGATCTCGAGGAAGAAGTTCTCGCGGCCGAAGATCTCGAGGTACTCGCGCACGAGCGCATCGGCATGCTCGAGGTTGTCCTGCAGGATGGCGCGCGGGATCTCACCGGCGATGCAGGCCGACAGGCAGATGATGCCCTCATGGTACTGGCGCAGGAGATCCTTGTCGACGCGCGGCTTGTAGTACATGCCCTCGATGTTGGCCAGCGAGACGAGCTTAACGAGATTGCGGTAGCCCGTCTGGTTCTCCGCGAGCAGGATCAGGTGGTAATAGCGCACACCATTGACCTCGCGGTGTTCCTGGCGCGCGCCCGGGGCTACGTAGACCTCGCAGCCGATGATGGGCTTCACGCCCTGCTTCTTGGCTTCCTTGTAGAAGTCGATGACGCCGTACATGGCGCCGTGGTCGGTGATGGCGATGCTGTCCATGCCGAGCTCTTTCGTCGTCTTGATGAGCTCCTTGATGCGGCTCGCACCGTCGAGCAGGCTGTATTCCGTGTGGACATGGAGGTGGGTAAACGGCATGCTTTCACTCCTTCCCGTTTTCCTCTTGTGATACGGTCTATGTGATACAATCAGCAGAAAAGCCGGAGACGCAGCTCCGGCTCAGATTCCATATGGTACGATGGTACGCTCAGACTTCCATGATGATTGGCAGGATCATCGGGCGGCGGCGCGTCTTCTCGAAGAGGTAGCGGCCCAGCGCATCGCGCACATTCGACTTGATGGCGGCCCACTCCTTGACCTTCTCGTCCTCGCAGCGGTCGAGTGCCTGCTGCACGCGTGCCGTGGCCTCGTCCATCAGCGCTTCAGACTCGCGCACATAGACAAAGCCGCGCGAGACGATGTCCGGCCCTGCGACGACGCGGTGCGTCTGCTTGTTCATCGTGACGACGACGATCAGGATGCCGTCCTGCGAGAGCTGGCGGCGGTCGCGCAGCACGATGTTGCCGACATCGCCGACGCCGAGGCCATCGACCATGACCA
>ERZ772897.4003-NODE-4003-length-10192-cov-4.017362_pt1 | contig 10192 bp, 14 predicted proteins | sample MGYA00512125_ERZ772897 | MGnify/ENA primary metagenome ERZ772897 (study PRJEB29015, sample SAMEA2737660) | human gut metagenome | biome: human gut; feature: human-associated habitat; material: faeces | place: China | collected 2012 ... | reverse complement strand
CAAAGCTATCGCCAGTTTTAATGAGCACGGCGAAGTTCAACCGCTTTATTTTAAACTCCGCCATCACGACGTTGATGTCACACTCAAAGTGTTGTATTCTAAGATGATTGACCAAAATGATTTCTATGCAATGCCAGGTAAAACCTTCAAAACAATCTGTGCGCATGATGGTCGTAAGCACGAACTAACTGTTATGTATGATGCCAAAAGCACTATCTGGAAGCTGAATGTAGCACAACTTATTGGTATCTGACATTCAGATCAAGTCTCCATTTCTGAGCATCTGCTGATAGATCTCGGAAATAAATTTCATGCTTTCTTCGGTTTGCCCATTTTCCATGTCATTATCCTTTAAGATTTTTTCATAATCTTCATAGGTTCTGAATATCTCATTAAAGGCTTCTTTGTTTTGCTTTTGCTTGTTTGATAGTGTAGCACAGAAATCTAAAATGTTTTTTCGCTTTGTTTCTATCGTGTTCTTCAATAGCATTTTCTGAATGCACGATAGGGTGGTTCTGATCTCAGACAAATCTTGTTTCATTTCCTCCTGATGCATTTCGAGGTTTTGCTGATTCTTGTCCAGTTTTTGCTGATTTTTCTCCAACCCATCCCTGATCCGAATAGATTGCTGGTGATATTCTTCTTGTTTTTCGAATAGTTTTTTTGTTTTTTCCTTCTGTTCTCGTTCTTTACGCAAAGACTTGGGTTCAAATCCTATAAAATCCCAAAATCCTGCCCATGATTTGCCAAGCTTGGGCCATGCTACAATAATCAAAAGTAAAGCGATGATTACTGTTTTTAAATCCATTGTGAATAACTGCTCAATTTCACCAATCATTACATATACACCAATCCCTTCTATAAACGTTTCTAATGAGTCTCTTCCTTTATCTGTTTTTGATTGCATAAGTATATGTTAATTTTACTTTTGCAACCTCTTTTGTCACTTCAGAGTAATTAAAATAATTTATTAAAAATTCGAAGAAATATTTACCATTTCCCGGACCCATGTGCGTAGAAAATACACTATATATAATATCAGACAAAAATTTGTTATTAGAATCATAACAATCGATAGCCTTTATGCCTAATAATATAGTGTCTGGTTTTGCAAATCTCGCAGTACCCATGCGACCGAGCGATCTGGCTCCTTTCATTGAATTAATTGTGCCAACGAAATCATAAGATGTTGCTTCATCTTCAATTATTGTATAATTAGTAACAAAATTATTTCCATCAAAAACAGTATATACTTTTCCCATGTTACGCCTCCTACATCTTGCAAATCTTCACAGACAGATCAATTGTAGGAGCAGAGATTGCCTCGATTATTAAACTTGTTCCGGATGATTGACCTGCGACAATATACTTAAAATTGTTGTTGTATTCGCTGGCTTTTTCATCGGATTCCGTACCGTCCAATGCGCTACCAATATAGTAATTGTTCAACCCAGAAATTCTGGTATCCATAATCGTTTGTACATACCGCCCAGAGGTCTCTTCGTATTTCCAATCGGCAGCAGCAAGAGCTGTGGTGAAATCTGGATTTTCCAAAGCATAAATAGAGTCTGGCTCCCCGCCATCAAGATCGATATTATATTCTGTATTATCAGGCTCTCCACCATCAAAATCTACTAATTTACCAAAATTGTTAAGCTTCGCAATAATAGCCTCAATATCTTTCACAGAATTAGATGACATAAATCCATCTTTCTGTTCTGTAGCAATGTCATGGGTGTGGTCTTTTTCAGCAAACCGCTCCACACATTGAACTAAAAATGTTTTCAACCTTTGAAGGCTGACAACTACAATTTCTTTTTTCATCCTTACCTCCAAAGAAGATGAGCGGTAGAGATATTACACCCTACCGCCATTATGAAATTATTCTGTGAACATTGCAGCAATCTGCTCGTCAGTAGCTTCCACATAAGTAACACCCTCGATTGTGTCGAGTCTACCTTTAATAGCTGTGATATCAGATGTGTTCGTTTCGATATTGGTCTTGTTGGTAGCAACCTGACCTTTCTCAAGAGCATCTACTGCAGCCGCAGCGTCAGTACCAGCCTTCTTAGCCGCAGCGATTGCATTTGCAGTAGCGCCACCCTCAGCCAGAGATGTCTTAACATCAGAAACATCAGTTCTAAGTGTAGCAACGTCAGCCTCCTGGAGTGCAGTGTCGGCCTTGTCAAGAGAAGCCTGAACTTCCTTAGAAAGCTTTGCCTTTGTAACATTGCCATCAGCGATCTTTGCAGTTACAACTGCAGCATCAGCTAACTCTGTAGCTGTTACAGAACCAGCAACGATTGTAGCAGAGATTTCTCTTGTAGCAGAATCAATTGCAATCTGTACCTGTGTTGCACTTGCCTTAGCAGTATAAATATCGACAAGAGTGCCGACATTTACATATACCTTATCCTCTGTAGCGTTAGCTAACGTAAGAACAAGGTATGTACCTGCTGGCTGACCTTTCGGATCCTTCTCAACAGCACCAGATTTAACAACCATATCTTTTGGAATGTCAATTGTAGCCACAGTCTTCGTACCCTGTTTAATTGTGTAAGACTTAGCCATACCAGCAGTAGTAGTTGTTGTATCAACTGTTACTTCTCCGGCCGTCTGAACATTGCCTACTGCAGATTTAACTTCCTCAAGAGCCTCTACAATGTTGCCTTTATTGGTTGTTGTAAGATCATCAAGAGTACCAATCTTTGCATCTAAAGCATCACTGGCATCTTTAATCTGCTTTTTAACGGAACCGTCTACAGTAACAGCACCATCAAGTTTGTCAAGAACATTTTTGTTTGATGTAGTCTGCTCCTGAAGAGCGTCCTTTGCTGTGCCAATTTCCTTGGTTACATCGGCAGATTTTGCAAGGTCAGCGAGTTTAACACCACCGTCTGCAACTGTGCCGTCTGCGTTTGCAATTACTACATCACCAGCAGTAGCATTCTGGATTTTAGAGATAAGACCACTGATGTCTGTCTCTGGAAGATCGATTGTAAATGCTGGTGTTGTGTCTGCAACCGGTTTTTCTACTGTATAGAACTTTAATGTGAAGCCGTCGATGCTAACTGCTTTGAAAGTCTTTGCAACTGCATCAGATACTTTACCAGTAATAAACGGTTTAATAAGGCTGTCATATTTCTGGAGTTTTTCAAGGGTGATAATTGTGTAAGATTTTGTTGCCATAATACATTTTCTCCTTAAGGATAAATAAAAAATTAATAGGTTTGTATATTAAAAAAACGATGTCATAAGCATCGTCATTTAATCGGCTATGAACATTCCATCAATCGCAGAATCCTCAGCTTCAGTAAGCTTTTCATCAAGCTTTTTGTCGATGGCGTCATTTAGTTTTGCATCCAAATATTCAGTTACCGTAGATTCGATATATTCTTTTGCTTCCGCCTTTGTTAAAATATCTAAAGCTTGCAGCTTTTGATCTACTGAACTGTTGGTTACATAATTATTTTCTTTAAGATAATCTGCTGTGATTATTTCATTTTCCTTGACGGCAGATCCGTCAGATAAATAAGAAATAATTTTTCTTGCAGAAATATCTCTTACAAGGGTTTCTGTCTCAGATTTATCGACCAAAAAGATATGATTTACAGAACATGAGAAAACTGTATCAACAGAGTCAAAAATTTTATACTGTCCTGTAATGGAATAAATTCCTACATCAAGATTACCGACAATTACTGGTTCGGATAATGTTCCAGACAAATTTATAATCGGTCGGTTTCCTAATGTGTTATAATCAATTTCTTGATTAGTATCCATTAGTAATTCAACGTCATATTGATTATCGACTAAATTTACAATATAAGCGCGGTATTTTTCACCAGACCGAATTGCCACAACCTGTCCTTCATATGTATCACTGGCGGCATTTAAATATGTTATTGCGGCAGCAATTCCATTAAATCTGTAAATTCTTGAATGCACAGAAACGGGAGTCAAATCTTCTGTTAATATATAACATTCATGCGTATCTTTTGTATAAATAACGTCATAGGCATCGAGTCTATTTTCATCGATACGAGCCTGAATATCATCATAATTTAAATAGCCCCATTTAACCCTGTTTTTCGTTTTATCAGCAGCCATTATTAGCCCTCCTTTCTGAAGAATTTTATGTTATCTTTTACAGAATAACCTTAATTAAACCATCCTCAGTATCATCAGCAATAGCGTCTCCAAGAGTATTAATTGAAATCTTATCTCCGATGGCTTTTCCATTTGCTGTCAGATATAATTCAGATGTTTCAGAATCGAGCTTAATATTGTCTGCTTTGTTCTCATCATAACTTGTGGCAAGTTTGTCTACAGCTTGCATTCGAGCACTTAACTCATCAATTTTCTGGGTTATTGGATCAAGAAGTTTGTCAGATACGAAGTGATAATAATCAGAAAGTGGAGAAATAGAAATGATATATTCGCCTGACTCCAAGCAATATTCCTTTCCTGCATCTATATCTATTTTTGATAGAGTTAGCTTTAATGTTATTTCACCAGAAAAACGCGTTAATTTCGTATCGATTGGGAGAATACAATTCATATAATCAGTGCGAGTCTCACTGGATTCGTCACGAGAAAGAATTTCAAGTTGAGCTTCATTCCCCTGATCAATATATTGCATTTGAATTATGAAATCTGTTAAATCGATATCGTTATATGTTTTTGGAACTAAGAAAACTAATTTGTCCATCAGTTTTTCTCTCTGATAAATTGTGCAGCGATTTGTAGCCACAAGACTTTTGTCATTTTGCAATAAAATTGTATACATATCATGCCTCCTTTCTAAGTATGATTATCAGTTTAATTTAAATCCAAACAGATGTCGCCATCTGCTGTGACATAATCTTTACTTCCTATCTTTTGAATCCATTGCCGGGTTTCAAGAGTTTTAAAATGTCCAGTGCCATTCTGATTTGTCCATAACCATTGCGGAGTAGACCATAGGGTAATTTTGGGACTAATCGTTTTATAAACATCCTCTCCAACACCGGCTTGTCCATGATGTGCCATCTGCACAATATCAGAAGATAATAAATAAGACGGTGTTTCGGCTAAAAGTTTTTCTCCACCTTCATATCCAAGATCTCCAAGATATAATATTGATGTGTCGTTAATAAATATTTTATAGACGATACTGGAATTGTTCACTGAATTTTGAGAGAATGTATATCTATCATTTAATACATAAATTTTTACCGATCCTACATGATAGATATCATTTTTTCTTGTCTCATGTGTATTATATTTTTGCAAAGTATTTTTTAATAATTTTACAAAATCGTCTATATCCGGAGAATTTTTGGCATACCAGTCGTCCGTTGCGAAGGAGTAATAAATTGTTCCTATCCCGACGCCATATCCACCCTGTAAGACCCGATATAAGGCTCCTGAATGGTCAGGATCAGGGTGTGTGATAAACCATGCATCTATTCTATTTCCGTATTTTTTCACCGTTGAAATTAGCCTTTCAGCGTCATAAGTCCAGCCACCGTCTATAACAATAATTTTATTTTCTGGTGTTACAATGACAGAAGAGAGCATTTGTGCTTCACCTTCAGATGTCAACATATACAACACAGGATCGGATGTTTTTGGTTGAGAAGAGGTGGGCATACACGGCACAATAAACACAAGAAGACATGATATAAGAAAAGATAAAAATAAATTTTTGTAATTCATAAAATTCTATATTGGAATAACAATTTGAGTAACAAATTTAAAATTACTGCAGATAATGGATACACTCAGCTATCTCAACTCATGGACGTTGGTGCATGGAGTGAGCCATTTGTGTTTGACATCCCGTATACGTCATCGCTTGCTCCTGCAAGTAATAATGCTGTCGGCATCGCAGAGAGAGGAATGCTTCACGCATTTGATTATGCGGGTAAACACTTTTACTGTATTGATGCTTCAAAGGGTTGGCAGAAATCGCCGTATGCTTTAAAGAGTGATTTGCTTAATCTTTCGCGAACTTTTGTGAGTGGGGATAGCTTTTCTGATGCGAAAGATTTATCAATCCCGCTAGGTATTTATGGGGGTCAATCCAGGACTGAAAAACATCCCTGAAAACACCTATGGCTTATTGGATGTTTCAGCTGATACCGTAAACAACTGGAGGTTTTTAAAATTTACTCCGACCAATATAAAATCCCATTATCTTATGTTCTATAATGGATATGATAAAACGTGGAGTGAATGGGCACATTTTGCATCCACAACATAACAACAGGAATAGTCATTTTTGTTAAACTATATATAATCCTCAACTTTTTCCAATTTTATACCAACTAATAAATTTCTTTTGCCAGATATTGCCAACCCATATTGCACTTTTAATGCGCGGCGATGATACAATCAAAGTGCCATATACGCAGCCATCCGTAGTATTTATATCTTCCCCAAGCAGTAATCCGTAGAAATCTCCAGTAGTATATTCTGTCATTGTCTCAGATCCAGCATCAGCATTGACATCTGCTGTCATTGTTGGTAATTTATAAAATCCTGCATGTTTCAACTGAGAAGGAAACGATAATGGGCTAATATCATCTAAAAAAGTGCTTCCTTTTTCATAATTTGCCTTGGTGGTATTGTACAAAGAGGTTAAATTGTCGAGAGCAGATTTGTTCGCCAGACGCTCCCATCCCATCCATATGCCATCCCAGAAATTTCCAACGTAAAATTCCTGAGACATGGAAACCGAAGTTTTATATCTTGGAGAAGTGAGAATGAGTGTATTATATTTAGAATTGTTCATTCCTAAACGAGTTATTCTAAAATCTCCTACATTATTTTCTGGCGCATTTCCAGATGGCGTTGTTGCAAATGTCTCAACAGAGTAGACGTTGACAGACAGGTCGGAAAAATCAGAGTAGTTCATGACGTAATTACTTCCTAATATTTTTCCGTTCAACTTACTCAAATTGTTACTCGTCATTCGACAAGTCTATAGTTATTCAGGTCTGGTGATTTTGTGTCCCATTTCGATTGATAGATTCCGTTTTCATCAATCCAATAATACAATTCCGAAGTTGGATCTTTTGATCTTATATAAGCACTGATAGCCATTTTTCCATCTGCATCAAAATAGTAATATTGCTCCTTATAAAGCAACCATTTACTTTCGTACATATAGCAGTCAGCACCAAAGTAATACCACGCATTTTCATACTGATACCAGTCATTAGAAATCGCAACTCCTGATCCGTTGAACCATGCCCATTTCCCAGTAGCATCTTTATACCAATCGTTTTTAATGTCAACGCCGTTATTAAAATAAAAATGCCAACCATCAGATTCTTTTGTCCAGCCAGATTTTACTGTCGGTTTAATTGTTGCAGAAATCGCACTCTTAAAGTTGTTCCAAGAATATTTACCTTGATTATAAACAAAAGGATTAGGGCAGATCTTCCCCGTCACATCATAATGTCGGATTACATGATCTGCAGGAATATTGTATTTTTTCATCAAGGATTTCGTCAGCTCTATCGCGGCTTTTACGGTCGCATCTTCAAAGTACCAATCACGAGATGTTGCAGATTTATTTCCTATGTTGCGAACACACAATTCTATACCGATGGAATTTTTGTTGCGACACTCAGGGTGAACATATTTCTTTGCTCCACAATGCCAAGCAATGTTTTTGTCTTCCACAGACTGCCAAACCGATCCATCAAAATCAACATAATAATGAGCGCTCGCATCGCGTTTATCCTGAGCATAATATTTGCAATTCTGTTCTGCACTTCCGGTTCCTCCAACATAATGGATTACAATATATTTGATTCTGGAGGTTTTACCGGGGTTATAATTGTATGGTGTTAATAGCTTATGTACATTAGAAAGAATACCATTCATTGTTTCACCTTCTTTCAGAAAAATTTATATCGTGGCTGTTCTTCGTGGAAGAAAATCCATCTGATATAGTCATCGAGAATTATTGCAATAGAACAGAGTGGTATCCATAAAATCGCATATGGAATACAGACCTGTCCTAAAACATTCAATGGAAGAGAAGAGTAATCCCAAATATCCCATTTTAAAAGAATATTTACGACGCATCCGGTAAAAAATTCTGCACAAAGTACAAATGACTCCACTTTTCCTAACTGTTTATAAAACGGATAATCCCATGTTTCGTATTCGTTCTGTAACCCAGCGTAAATGAAACATAATCCGCCAAGGATAAACATCGACCAATGAGAAAAACCTCTCCATAATATTTCAATAGAATAATAAAGAAAACCACCTATTAAAAATAGAAATAATTCCTTTATAGTAAAAGTTGCATATTTATTCACAACTCGCCTCCTTGTGAACAGAGGTTTATAAAACAATTTGTAACAATTTGGTCTATTTCATTCGTTGAAGTTCGTAAGTTTCTATCTACATTAAAAATATTTCCAGAGATAGTTAAGAGATAAGAAACTAAATTTTCTAAAGCTTCGCCTTTTAAGTTATGTAAATTTTTAGGGGCATTATCTGTAGGGGAAATGTCATGAAGCTGTTTGAATTTTTCAAGTAATTTTTTATAAGTGTTTTTTTGGGCTTCACTAATTTCACAAATTTTTTCATATCTTAATTTATCAGATATACTATTAAGGACATTTAATGCCTTAGAAATTTCTTTATCATCTGGCATAATATCAATCATCACGTACCACCATATATATTAAAAATGAATTTTCTATTGAGGAAAGTTCGCTATGGCAGAGTTCACATTCAAAAGTTTCTGGTAACTCATTAAACAAACGTACTGTCCCCATAGATTTTTGGCAATTACTACAATATAATTCATAATAACTTTGCAAAATTCCTTGCTTTTCCAATTCAGATAAAAAATCATAGATTTCAGGAATAGATAAGGAAAATTTTCTTTTCAAAACGCCAGGATAAATCCACATATTTTTTCTATAATTCTTGAAAAAATTAGTTAAGGCAATGCTATCTATATTTTTATTCATTTTGCGTTGTATCGTCATTTCTATGATTGACAATGTATTCGATAACATAATTCATTCGCTCCATTCCAATTAGCACATTACTATAGTAATATTGTATTAAGCAATAAGATTTATTCATGTAATTGAAAACGAACTTAACACGGTTACTTCGTGTTTTTATTTCGTTTTCCCATAATAATTCAATCCAAGGATAATCGGACATTTCTTCCATTTCAAACATAAATTGTTCTAAGGCTTCTCTGAAATCAGGTACTTTCTCTAATTCAGCCTGATTGTCATTTAATAGTGAGCGTAGTTCACCGATAAATGGTAATATATATTCTTGATTGTTACCAACATCCAGTTGTGCGTTTCCACCATTAGGTAATTTCATGGATTGAGCAATAAGTTTTACATTTTCATCACGTTTGCATACATTAACCATAAAGTCTAAATTTGGTGGAATCAAATCGCACTCAAAATGTTCTTTAAAATAATCAGACATTTCTGCAATTAAGTTGGAATATATAGTCGGTTCTTTTTTGTCGGATAAAAAGACCCTTTTTAAAACATCAAAACGGAATTCTATCAATTCTCCTTTTTCATGAAATACAACTAAAAAGGGATAATTTTGTTATAAAAACTTACACTATCGCAGGAAAAGCAGTTAATGCTGAAACTATCGCTGATTTTGAACCAAATATTGCTCTCAGTGGATATACTCCATTAGGTATTGTAGGAACGCGTCTAAACGCTTACGGAAGCGTAACTTTAGTACATGCAGATCTCGTTGACGACACAAAAGCAAGAGTACGTGTAAGGAATAATGGAACTGAAAGCGTAACTGGAGATAATGTAATAATTCGTGTGCTTTATTTCAAATCATGATTTTAAATTTCTTGATTCATCAAAGAACAAGTACCCGCGATCTATATCGTTTTCAAAAAACTGAATATAGTTTTTACCGTTTAAAGTATCAATGTAAAATGTAACAGTTGATTTTTCTGATGGACCAATAGCTGTAGGGACATTTTCTAAATCATTCTTTGTAACATACTGATCCCATCCCTTCCATTTTCCGTCCTCGCAACTATTAACCGCAAGCGGACAATTCTTAGAAATTCCGAACAGCAGAACTGTAGCAATTTTCCCCGTTGAGCGAACGCTAATTGTTGCACTCGAATACACATAACTGCTTTTAGGAAGATCTGTTCCAGTGTAACCAATAC
>ERZ772897.4002-NODE-4002-length-10194-cov-8.653615_pt1 | contig 10194 bp, 7 predicted proteins | sample MGYA00512125_ERZ772897 | MGnify/ENA primary metagenome ERZ772897 (study PRJEB29015, sample SAMEA2737660) | human gut metagenome | biome: human gut; feature: human-associated habitat; material: faeces | place: China | collected 2012 ... | reverse complement strand
CTACTGCGCAAATTTTTGACGCGAATCAGATTCAGATTTATCCAATACGCAGATAACGGATAAGAAAATAAAAAAGAAAATTAATGTATGTCCCGGATAGTGTCATGCTTCCAACAGCTTACGTCATAAAAAAATTCCACTTCCGTCGATTATAAACAAACCACTGCTAATTTTCGTAGATAATTATATCCGGTATCGTCCGTTTGAATCTAATCTGAGCGCGGCAAACCCGAATTTGAATTGTCATATGAAATAGTTTTGATTACCATATCAGATAGACTTGAAAAGCCTTGATTTCAAGGCTTTTCTTTTGTTTTTACCTATGTTATACTGATGTCTGTGCCAAACAGAATGTGCGGCAATTAAGATGTATGATCATAACAAAAGTGAGGGATATAATGAGCAAAGTAGTGATTATGACAGACAGCAACAGCGGTATTACACAGGCAGAAGCTGCTGAGATTGGCGTTGTGGTACTTCCGATGCCTTTTTATATTAACGGAGAGATGTTATACGAAGAGATCGACTTGACCCAGGAACAGTTCTACAAGAAGCTGACAGAGGGTGGAGAGATCAAGACATCGATGCCGCTTGTCGGTGATGTCACAGATAAATGGGACGAGTTGTTAAAAGATAATGATGAAATCGTATATATTCCGATGTCTTCGGGGTTAAGCAGTTCCTGTGAGACAGCAATGATGCTTGCGCAGGACTATGAGGACAAGGTTCACGTTGTCAACAATCAGCGTATTTCTGTTACGATGCGTCAGTCAGTGCTTGATGCGAAGATGCTTGCGGATCAGGAAAAGAGTGCTTCTGAGATCAAGGAGATCTTAGAGCGCGAGAAGTTTGAATCGTCCATCTATATCATGGTTGATACATTAGAGTACTTAAAGAAGGGCGGACGAATCACTCCGGCGGCAGCTGCGCTTGGAACTTTGCTTAAGCTTAAGCCGGTACTCCAGATTCAGGGAGAGAAGCTTGACGCTTTCGCCAAGGCGCGTACCTTGAAGCAGGCCAAGTCCATCATGATCGAGTCTATGAAGAATGACTTTGAGAAGCGTTTCCATGATCCGGACGGCAGGAAGATGCATCTTGAGATAGCATATACTTATGATCTTGAAGCTGCGGAGGCTTTCAAGAAGGAAGTGCAGGAAGCATTCCCGAATAATGAAATTGTACTGAATCCATTATCACTTTCCGTGTCCTGTCATATCGGACCGGGAGCACTTGCAATCGCATGCTCGAAGGTAATTGAGTAAGTTTTTTCGAATAATGAGTTTACATCTTGAGAAGAATCCATTATAATCAGAAAGTAAAAACGGATGGGTTTTTACGACCCGTCCGTTTTGCTGCGTAATAGCGCAGGATATCTAGCAGACACAAATAGGAGGAATTGAAGAATGGTTAAAGCAGTTGTTGGCGCTAACTGGGGCGACGAAGGTAAAGGCAAGATTACAGACATGCTGGCGAAGCAGGCCGACATCATTGTACGTTTTCAGGGAGGAGCAAATGCAGGACACACAATCGTAAATGATTATGGTAAGTTCGCATTACATACACTTCCATCCGGCGTATTCTATAATCACACAACCAGTATTATCGGTAACGGTGTGGCACTCAATATTCCGGTATTGTTCAATGAAATCAAGTCCATTACTGACAGAGACGTTCCGATGCCAAAGATTCTTGTATCGAATCGTGCACAGATTGTAATGCCATATCATATTTTATTTGACCAGTACGAGGAGGAGCGTCTTGGCGGTAAGTCATTCGGTTCCACAAAGTCTGGTATTGCTCCTTTTTATTCAGATAAATATGCAAAGATTGGTTTCCAGGTCAGCGAGTTATTTGACGAAGATCTGTTAAAAGAGAAGGTTGTCCGTGTGGCTGAGCAGAAGAATGTTATTCTTGAGCATCTGTATCACAAGCCACTGATCAATACGGATGAGTTACTGGATACCTTACATGAGTATCGCGACATGATCGCTCCTTATGTATGTGATGTTTCCTTATATCTTGACAAGGCAATCAAGGAAGGCAAGACGATCCTCCTTGAGGGACAGCTTGGAACACTGAAGGATCCGGATCACGGAATTTATCCGATGGTTACATCATCCTCCACACTTGCTGCTTATGGTGCAATCGGAGCAGGAATTCCTCCATATGAGATCAAGCAGATCGTTACCGTATGTAAGGCATACTCTTCCGCAGTAGGAGCTGGTGCTTTCGTCAGCGAGATCTTCGGAGATGAGGCAGATGAGCTTCGCCGCCGCGGCGGAGATGGCGGTGAGTTCGGCGCGACAACCGGACGCCCGAGAAGAATGGGATGGTTCGACTGTGTTGCCAGCAAGTACGGCTGCCGTATGCAGGGTACAACGGACGTAGCATTCACCGTTCTTGATGTACTTGGATATCTTGATGAGATTCCGGTATGTGTCGGATATGATATTGACGGAGAGGTTACAACAGACTTCCCTGTCACAAGTCTTTTGGAAAAGGCAAAGCCGGTACTCAAGACTTTACCGGGATGGAAATGCGATATCCGCGGAATCAAGAAGTACGAGGATCTTCCGGAGAACTGCCGCAAGTATGTTGAATTTATTGAGAACGAGATTGGATATCCGATCACTATGGTATCCAACGGACCGGGACGTGACGATATCATTTATCGTGAATCACCATTATCAAAATAAATATTGGATGAGAGGACTCCCCCGTTGCTGGTGCAGCGGGGGAGTTTTTGCGTGGAAGAAGAGAGATTCCCTCCATTCATGCGGGTCATCAGGACTCCTCCCACCTGCGGTGGGTCCCTCCTCATGGGTGGTCATCAGGACTCCTCCCACCTAACGGTGGGTCCCTCCTCATGACAATGTTCACATAATTAACACAATTTCACCATATTTTACACACGGGATCAGCATAGACTATACCGTATAGAGTGCCAAAGCCTTGTGGGGGTTAAGACACGAATCAGAAGAAGGAGGTTTTCACATTGATTGAGATTGACAACCTTGTGAAAAAATACGGTGAGCACGTAGCGGTAGATCATCTGTCGCTTACGGTGGAACCAGGCAAAATCTACGGATTCTTGGGCCCGAACGGAGCCGGAAAATCCACGACGATGAACATTATTACCGGATATCTCGGAGCGACGAGTGGAACGGTAACGATCAACGGTCATGACATTTTCAAGGAGCCAGAGGAGGCGAAGAAGTGCGTCGGCTATCTGCCGGAGATTCCACCGCTGTACACGGATATGACGGTGCTTGAATATCTGAATTTTGTTGCGGAATTGAAGAAGCTGGAGAAAGGCTTACGGAAACGTTATGTCGAGGAAGCGATGGAGACGACCGGAATCCTGGATGTCAAGAATCGTATGATCCGTAACCTGTCGAAAGGATATCGTCAGAGAGTCGGCTTTGCGCAGGCGATCCTCGGTTATCCGGAGATTATCATATTGGATGAGCCGACGGTCGGCCTTGACCCGAAGCAGATCATTGAAATCCGTGATCTGATCCGAAAGCTCGGTGAGAAGCATACGGTGATCCTAAGTTCCCACATCCTGACGGAGATCAGTGCGGTCTGTGATCACGTATTTATTATTTCCAAAGGCAAGCTGGTTGCCAGCGATTCCACGGAGAATCTTCTTGAACAAATGTCGGGCGCGCAGGAGATTGAACTGATCGTTCGAAGCGAGTCTGCACGCGCGCAGGAACTTCTTGAGGAGATTGAATATGTGGAGCATGTGCAGATCAAGGATGAGCAGGAAGGCAGAATCCTTGTCCGTGCCAAGACCGGAACGGACGTCAGAGAGGAAGTGTTCCGTCAGATGGCGGAGAATCATATTCCGGTACTTGAGATGCACACGGTTACGAAATCGTTGGAGGATGTATTCCTTCAGATTACGCAGGAAGGAGGCAATCAGTAATGTTTGCGATTTTTAAAAGAGAGTTTAAGGCGTACTTCCAAAGCGTGATCGGCTGGCTTTTTGTCGCTGCTTTGCTTGCGGTATATGGTCTGTATTTTTATGCGTATAACCTGATGCAGGGTTATCCTTATATCTACTATAGTCTGAGTGCCATCACATTTATTCTGCTGATTGCAGTACCGATCCTTACGATGCGAAGCTTCGCGGAGGACCGTAAGAATAAGACGGATCAGCTGACGCTGACGGCACCGGTATCCATTGGAAAAATCGTGTTTGGCAAGTATCTTGCGATGGTTGCGGTATTCACGATTGATATTGCAATTTTTGCAATCTCTCCATTGATCCTGCGTGCGTTCGGCACGGTGCCGATGGGAGAGAGTTATATCTCAATTCTTGCATTCTGGCTGTATGGATGTGCGAGCATCGCAGTCGGTATGTTTATCTCGGCTTTGACGGAGAGCCAGGTAATTGCAGCGGTTCTGTCATTTGCAGCGCTTTTTATCAGTTATATGATGGGCGGCATCACAAATGTGATCTCATCGAGCGGAAATCTGCTGACGAAGATTTTAGGCTGCTTCGATCTCTATGCGCCTTTTGACAATTTCTCGGGTGGAACATTAGATATTACGGCAATCGTCTATTATCTGTCTGTGGTCGCAATCCTGAATTTCCTGACGGTACAGTCCATCCAGAAGCGCCGCTGGAGCATCAGCAGAAAGACGTTCTCAACGAGTGTATTTTCTGCATCCTTTATCGCGGTAGCGTTAGCTTTAACCGTGGTTGTCAATCTGGTTGTCGGCGCGCTGCCGAGTAAGGTAACATCAATCGATTGTTCGTATTCGAAGCTGTATTCGATCACGAGTGATACTAGGAAGGCGATGAAAAAGCTGACGGATGATGTGACAATCTATGCTTTGGCGGCAGAGTCCAAGAAGGATGCACAGATCGATAAAGTGCTCGGTCGTTACGAGGATCTGTCCAATCATATCAAGGTTGAGTATGTAAACCCTTCGACAAAGCCTTATTTCTATCAGGATTACACGGACAGCGCACCGGCGCAGAACAGTCTGATCGTTGTGAGCGGAAAGCGCTCGAAGGTGATCGATTATTATGATATTTATCACTATGAGTCGAATATGGATTATTCTTCGTATTCATATTCCAATGATCTGGTTGGATTCGATGCAGAGGGACAGCTGACTTCCGCGATCGAATACGTGACGATGGAAGCGGATGAACTCCCGGTGATCTACCAGATTACAGGACATGATGAAAGTTCGATCGGAAGTGATTTCCAGTCAGCTGTCGAGAAAGCAAATATGTCTCTGTCCAGCATTGAACTTCTCAATGAGGAGAGTGTTCCGGATGATGCGTCAGCAATCATTATCAACGCGCCACAGAAGGATTTCAACGAGGCAGATGCACAGAAGGTCATTGATTATCTGAAAGCCGGGGGCAAGGCAATCATTGTCGGCTCCTACACAGATGCAGATATGCCGAATTTTGATTCCATCCTTGCAGCTTACAATGTTCAGCTGACCCAAGGTGTGATCTCTGAAAATGATGCGCAGCATTACTATAAGATGGGTGGACCGTTCTATCTTCTTCCAGATGTGAACAGCGGTGATTACACAATGAATATCGGTGGAAATTATGTCTATGTTCCGGCAACTGTCGGCATCACTTATCCAGACACGGATGCCGAGACGGATAGTTCGAGCACGGATACCGAAGATGGAAGTGCCGCAACGGATAGCAGCGATAACAAGATCACCTATACGTCACTCATCGATACGACGGATCAGTCGGTTGCAAAGAATGATCCGAACAATATGAGTGATTATGCATTTGAAGACGGAGATGACAAAGGACCATTCTCCATCGGTCTTGCAGTCGAGCAGACGGTGGATGATGACAATACCACGCAGCTTGTTGTATTTGGAAGCCCATATATCTTCAGCAATGATGCAAGCCAGCTGACTTCCAATAATATAACGCTTTTTGACGATGTAACAACGAAGCTGATCGGAGAGACAAAGCTTGCCGCAAGTGTGATTCCGGAGAAAGAATACACGCTGAGCAATCTGACCGTTTCCGCAGTCTACACGATTCTGTTAGGATTGTTATTTACGATCATTATTCCAATCGTGCTGATCGTATGTGGCATTGTGATTTTCGTAGTAAGGAGGAAGAAATAGATGAAAAAGCAGAAAATACAGATGTTCGTCATCGTTGTGATCCTTCTGCTTTGCATCGTTGCATACTTTGCTGCTACGCAGTATGCCAAGAGTCAGGAGCAGAAAGAGAAGGACAGTGAGACGCAGGGACAGGTAAGCCTTTCCATTGCAAAGACGGATGATGTCGATGCATTTTCTTATATTGTGGATGGAACAACGTATTCTTACACAAAGAGTGGAGATGGATGGACCTGTGACAACGATGCATCGTTGAAGCTGGATGCGGATCAGATTACGACACTTCTCGATCATTTGAAGAAAGTCACTGCAGCGGAAGCAATCACGGATTATGATTCGTTATCGGATTATGGACTGGATCAGCCACAGAATACGATCACGGTAACTTGTGGCGATGAGACAACGACGATCGATATCGGTGATTACAATGAGATGCTGAGCGAGTATTATATCAAGGTCAGTGGAGATGAGAATGTCTATCTTGCGGATTCGACGCTTAAGGATGCGTTCTCGAAGACACCGGATACGCTGGAGAGTAGTGACACCGAAAATTAGGGTTTGTTGAAATCAATTCGGACGTAGGTTTTCTAACAGTGACGCCATCCGAACCATACAATTATTGTTTCAGAAAATTTGGCAAGTTAACTTCGCCAGCGATTTCGGATGGTTTTATTAAAAGTTGCTACTTTTCGCTATTATCCTAGCCAATGGAACGGCGAAGCAGTTGCCAAATTGTTCTGAAAAATAAGTATGGTCTCGTATGTCTGTTGGCTTAAGAAAACACCTCGACAAATTGATTTCAACAAAAATTTTCACAGTAGTAAAGGGTGGATGCCTATAGTGTAGCGGCATTCACCCTTTACTACTGCGCAAATTCTTGACGCGCATCAGATTCTCATTTTTCAATTACGCAGATACCGGATCTGTAAGTAAAAAAGAAAATTAGCAGTAGTTTTACCCAACCAACAGGACTTTGGATGATTTCAATGACGAGCACTTTCATGTTACAGGTGTCGAAGCCATACTTATTTTTGAAGGACAAATTTGCAACTGCTTCACCGTTCCATTATCTATCGATAATAGCGCATATCTCAGCCAACTATCCAAAATCGCTGGTGAAGTTAACTTGCAAATTTTCCTGAACAAAATAAACGTATGGTTCGATGCCGTAACTCTGAAAAAATCTAGTCGTTGAAATATTTCAAAGTCCGTTGATTATAAACAAACCACTGCTAATTTCTTAGATTACTATATAATCTGGTATCGTTTGTTTTAGAAATTAAAGCTGAGCGCGGCAACCCCGAATTTATGTATTAAGAAGGTGTTTCGTCGTGATCCCTATTTTTTGATAAATTGGCCTTATTTTTCAGGGATGCGTTGGAGTTGTTCTGCATCTCATCCATCTGCTCCTTATCATTCTTCTTGATCAGTTTGTAGATGAAGGAGTATGCCCAAAGAAGCACAGGAATGATAACAGTCGCCAGAATGGATGCCTGAAACAGGCGCATTGTCTCTGTATGGTCGATGATCGCACAGACCAAAGTGCTCAGGTATAAGAGAACGAGAAGGATAATGCCGATGATGGCAAGAATCTGTTTTACTTTTTTCATGAATTTTCCTCCATGCAATTACGGTGAAATATGCGTGCGCAATTGCGATATATAGTAAGTATATGGCTTTATGATAGCGGAAGAAACGCGATACGTCAACTGATGATAAAATTTGTCTTGACGTATCTATGGGGATACGTTATTCTTTATCTACAAAACTCAAATCAAACAAACTTGATGTGTAAACATTGGTTTGTCAAATCAATTAAAGCGCGGCTGTTCATGCGCTGAAATACCATGGGTTTTATAAAATGAATAGATTTAGGTAGGAAGTGTTGATGAAATAGTTGAGATAACAGAGACAAAGGATATCGTTTATATTGGTAATAAATTTCCAAATGAATATAGTGGATCTGTTTATACAAGAAAAACAAAAGGGGCTAGGGCGAAAGCAAAGGCAAATGCTGCGCAGGGCATTAGGGAAATGGTTGAAATAGCTACTAATAGAGTATATCGTGAGAATCATAAGGACAAGACAGAAAAAAAATAATATTTATTCTGCGTGTCTGGTTGTTAATCATGCAGCTAATGGTAAAATGTATCTATATGATGTTGTAAATATAAAAAAAGAAGCGAGTAACCCACTCATGACTACTATACAGCCAAGTGGTACAAAACCGCTTCCAAGTAAATACTAACATTAGTGAAGTTTTATGTCAACATATATTTTGTGATTTGGAAGGATATTCAGACTATGGATAATGATATGATACGGAAAAGGAATATAACACCGCACTGAAAGAACTTCAACAGGAGCAAAATATTCCTTGCAATCATGCGTGATTTCCGATAGAATAATAACAAATGGGGAGCTGACCAGAGTCGGCTGAGAGGAAACTGTATCGTTTCGACCCAAAACCTGATTTGGATAATGCCAACGTAGGGAGCGATATCTGTGTACAAAGAGATGCTTTCTGCATCTCTTTTTTGTACGAAGCAATGAGTTGAAAGCAGATGCAAAGCACAAGTGAGATAACATCCCTGATGGAATTGTCCATCGGGGATGTTTGGCTATAGGGAAATTCTCTATACGGACAAATAAACATGCAAAGATGCGTACACGTATTTACACAAAAGGAGAGAGAAGATGAGCATGTACACAACACAGATGGATGCCGCAAGAAAAGGCATCGTAACACCGCAGATCAAAACAGTGGCAGAAAAGGAGCATATGCCGGTGGAGAAGATGATGGAGCTGGTTGCAGAGGGCAAGGTCGCAATCTGCGCGAACAAGCATCATACATCGTTGAACCCGGAGGGCGTGGGTAGTATGCTGCGCACGAAGATCAATGTAAACTTAGGCGTGTCAAGAGACTGCAAAGATTATGATATCGAGATGCAGAAGGTGATGAGCGCTGTCAATATGGGTGCGGAGGCGATCATGGATCTGTCGAGCCATGGGGACACACAGCCGTTTCGAAGAAAGCTTACGAGCGAGTGCCCGGCGATGATCGGAACGGTTCCGGTGTATGACAGCGTGATCCATTATCAGAGAGATCTGGCAACACTGACAGCGAAGGATTTCGTCGATGTCGTAAGAATGCATGCAGAGGATGGCGTGGATTTCGTAACCCTTCACTGCGGAATTACAAGAAAAACAATCGAGCAGATCAAAAAGCATAAGCGTAAAATGAACATTGTAAGTCGCGGCGGAAGCCTTGTATTTGCATGGATGACGATGACCGGTGAGGAGAATCCGTTCTATGAATATTATGATGAGATCCTTGATATCTGTGAGGAGCATGATGTGACGATTTCTCTTGGAGATGCGTGCAGACCGGGCTGTCTCGCGGATGCGACGGATGTGTGCCAGATTGAGGAGCTGGTTCGTCTCGGAGAGCTTACAAAACGTGCGTGGGATCACAACGTACAGGTAATGGTCGAGGGACCGGGACATGTGCCGCTCGATCAGGTTGCTGCAAACATGAAGGTGCAGCAGAGCATCTGCATGGGAGCACCTTTTTATGTGTTGGGGCCTCTTGTTACGGATATCGCACCGGGATATGACCATATTACGGCAGCCATCGGTGGTGCAGTGGCAGCGATGAGCGGAGCTGCATTCCTCTGCTATGTGACACCGGCGGAGCATCTGGCTCTCCCGAACGTCGAAGATGTAAAGCAGGGAATTGTTGCCTCTAAGATCGCGGCTCATGCCGCGGATATTGCCAAGGGAATTCCGGGAGCGAGAGATATCGACGACCGTATGGCAGATGCAAGACGCGTGCTTGACTGGGACGCACAGTTTGAATGTGCCATTGATCCAGAGACAGCCAAGGCGATCCGTGACAGCCGAAGCCCGGAGGATGACCACAGCGATACCTGCAGTATGTGTGGTAAGTTCTGCGCTGTCCGCAGCATGAATAAGGCTTTGGCGGGCGAGTACATCGATATTTTATAATATTGCTATAAATGAGCAAGTTCGTGATTTTGCATAAAAGAAAGACACCTTGAATTCGAT
>ERZ772897.3999-NODE-3999-length-10203-cov-10.767442_pt1 | contig 10203 bp, 7 predicted proteins | sample MGYA00512125_ERZ772897 | MGnify/ENA primary metagenome ERZ772897 (study PRJEB29015, sample SAMEA2737660) | human gut metagenome | biome: human gut; feature: human-associated habitat; material: faeces | place: China | collected 2012 ... | reverse complement strand
AACTGAATGGAATGATTCCGAACAACGAACATAGGAAGCAAAGTAATTGTTAATTAGTAAATTGTAATAAAATAGAATGACTGCTCAAAGTAATATAACTCCTGAAAGTATTGTGGGCGATCTCCGCTACCTTCAATTGCTTTCCCGTAGTTTTCCTACTATTGCCGATGCTAGTACGGAAATTATCAATCTGGAGGCTATCTTGAATCTGCCTAAGGGGACAGAACATTTCCTGACAGATATACACGGTGAATATGAAGCATTCCAACATGTACTGAAAAATGCTTCAGGTGCGGTAAAGCGTAAAGTGAATGAAATATTCGGCAATACTCTCCGTGAAGCGGAAAAGAAAGAACTCTGTACGCTGATTTACTATCCCGAAGAAAAACTTCAACTGGTGAAAGCTCGTGAGAAGGACTTGGACGATTGGTATCTGATTACTCTGAACCAACTGGTGAAGGTCTGTCAGAATGTGTCTTCCAAGTATACGCGTTCTAAAGTGCGTAAATCGTTACCTGCCGAGTTCTCCTATATTATTCAGGAATTATTGCATGAATCGTCTATCGAACCGAATAAACATGCTTATATCAATGTAATTATCAGTACGATTATCACTACCAAGCGTGCCGACGATTTCATTATCGCTATGTGCAATCTGATTCAGCGTCTGACTATTGACTCTCTTCATATCGTAGGCGATATTTACGACCGTGGTCCTGGCGCGCATATCATCATGGATACGTTGTGCAATTACCATAACTTCGATATTCAATGGGGAAATCATGATATTCTCTGGATGGGTGCAGCTTCCGGTAACGACAGCTGTATTGCCAACGTGATACGTATGTCCATGCGCTACGGCAACCTGGGCACGCTTGAAGACGGATACGGAATCAATCTGCTTCCATTGGCTACTTTTGCAATGGATACGTATGCCGATGATCCTTGCACCATCTTCATGCCGAAGATGAATTTTGCCGACGCTCATTATAATGAGAAGACTCTGCGCTTGATAACTCAAATGCATAAAGCCATTACCATTATCCAGTTTAAGCTGGAAGCCGAAATTATCGACCGTCGTCCGGAGTTTGGGATGACCAACCGTAAACTGCTGGAAAAGATTGATTTTGAGCGTGGCATCTTTGTATACGAAGGAAAAGAATATGCTTTGCGCGATACCAACTTCCCGACCGTAGATCCTGCCGATCCTTACCGGTTGACGGAAGAAGAACGCGAATTGGTAGAAAAGATTCATTATTCATTTATGAATAGTGAAAAGCTGAAGAAACACATGCGTTGCCTGTTTACATACGGCGGAATGTATCTGGTTTCAAATTCGAATCTTCTTTATCACGCTTCTGTCCCTCTGAATGAGGATGGCAGCTTTAAGCATGTCAAAATACGTGGTAAGGAATATTGGGGGCGTAAATTGCTGGATAAAGCCGATCAACTGATTCGTACTGCGTACTTCGATGAAGAAGGGGAGGAGGATAAGGAATTTGCTATGGATTACATTTGGTATATGTGGTGTGGTCCGGAAGCTCCCTTGTTCGATAAGGATAAGATGGCAACTTTTGAGCGTTATTTCGTAGAAGATAAAGAATTGCATAAAGAGAAGAAAGGTTATTATTATACATTGCGTAACCGGGAAGATGTCTGCGATCAGATTTTGGCAGAGTTTGGCGCTTCCGGCCCTCACTCGCATATCATCAACGGGCATGTGCCTGTGAAAACGATTCAGGGAGAACAGCCAATGAAAGCCAATGGCAAGCTTTTCGTTATTGATGGCGGATTCTCAAAAGCTTATCAGCCGGAAACGGGAATTGCGGGATATACGCTTGTTTATCACTCTCATGGTATGCAGCTTGTGCAGCACGAGCCGTTCCAGTCTCGTCAGAAAGCTATCGAAGAGGGGCTTGATATCAAATCTACCAACTTTGTCTTGGAATTCAATTCGCAACGGATGATGGTGAAAGATACCGATAAAGGAAAAGAACTGGTGACCCAAATACAGGATTTGAAGAAATTGCTCGTTGCTTATCGTACTGGTTTGATTAAAGAAAAGGTATAATAGATAAAAGTGAACTGCACTCCTAAAAGTTAGATACAAAACTTTAGGAGTGCAGTTCAACTATAATAAGGGGAGATTTTCTTTTTAGGGACCATTCGAGTGCCCCTTTTTTATTACAAATCAATGGCCATTATATTCCATACTATACATATCATAACCTTTGGCCCAATAGTCTTTTCTTATTTCTTTCAATGTAAATCCCTGTTTTTCGTAGAATTTATAAGCTAATTGTGAAGTTCTAACAGTTATTTTTTGAATACCATTAATAGACTTTATTTTTTCAATTCTATATTTTAGTAATTGTGCTCCTAGTGATTTACCTTGGTGCTGGGGATGTATGATATCCCAACTTATTTTTCCAGTGGTTTTGTCATCTGTGAAGTTTATTCCACCACATCCGACAATCTCCTTGTTAAGCAAAAGAACAAAATACAGCTCACGTTCACTATCCAGATAATTGCTGAAATCAGCTTCTTCTTCCAGTGCAAAATATTCAGGTGTGTTCTGTCTGATTAAATCTATTACGGCATTTTTGTCTGTTTCCCGGTATTCTCTAATTACAGTCATGTACATCTCACGTTAATTGGTAAGTTTAGAAAAGAACAATACCCGCTTCGATAATAGCTCCCTTATCGTAATTGCTCGATTTATTATAGAATCTGGTTAACCCATATCCACCTGTTGCAAAGATGCCGAACTTCTTGGTAAATTGATATTCCAGATTTGCACGTGCCTGCAGTGCGTACAGGCGTTTCGGGATGACCTCATCTTTGTTGTCAAAAGCCTCGATATGCTGATATCCGAGGTCTCCGCTGATGGATAACCCCTTGTAAAGGGGGAAAGACAGACCGGCACGATAGGATGCGCTCGCCGAAAACTTATCATTCAATCCCTGATACATGGAACCCACTCCCAATATGGTATAAAACAACTGGTTCTTGAACCGTACCCCGATATTGGCAGGCGTTGCATTTCCACCGTATACCATCATTTGCACTTTTGTGTCAGGATTTGCATTCACCAAACCAAGTTGGAAACCTTTCATATCTTCTTTGTAGTAATTGACAAGACCAATTTGAAGTCCGCGCGCTTTCGTTGCGTAGTTGCATAATGCTACTTGCACTCCATTCAGCTTTGATGCGGTTATATTGGCAATTCCTGCTATCTGCAAACCGTTCATGTGTTCGCCTACTACATTTAAAAGTCCCGAAGCCATCAGACCACCGAAGCTCTGTCCGGTTATATTTGCTATTCCGGAAAAGTGTAAGCCCGAAGCCATATTGCCCGTCACATTCATGAAACCACTAATCATTAACCCCGAGTTGTTGTCTCCTCCGATGCTCGTTAGCCCGGATATGACTACTCCCTGTGCTTTGTCGCCGGTGATATTTACCAATCCGGCAGCAGAAAGCCCTACGGTGTTATCGCCGCTGATATTACTGATACCGGCTAGCTGAACGCCCCTCATAGTACCCCCTGCCAAGTTGGCTAATCCGGTGATTTGTACTCCGTTCATGTCACCATGAACCACGCTTCCCAACGCATTGATACCCACACCGTTCAGACGGTTCATGGTAGACAGGAGGCCGATGTTTATGTATGTCGTCTGTGTACTGTCATGCGGTTGCGTGCATATATCTTTCCAGATGGATATATTGATCCCTGCACTCTTGTTCTGTGCCGGTAAAGAAACGGCAGCCATTAGTATAGCTGCCGTGAGTATTGTTTTTTTTATCTTCATTCCTTTCTCTTTTTCGGTTTAAGTTATATCTTTCTCTATGCAGCTGACAATCTATCAGCCTTTTGCTTCCTGATACAAATAACGCTTGATGCTCTTCTTCGGTGTCTTTTCAAATTCTTCCGGATAGATTTTCATCTTGGATATTTGGCTGTATGCCGGTAACATAGTGTTCAGTGTCACGCGGTTTTCTTCCATTACTTGTTCGATGTCTTCAGTTTTCAGGCCGTGGGCGAACGCATCGTCGAAGTCGGGATAAACAAGTCCGACAAGTTTCTCGTTTTGCTGAACGATAATGCTTTCAGCCACGTATGGCAGGTTGTTCAACTTATCTTCAATTTCTTCAGGATAGATATTCTGTCCGCTGGAGCTCAATAACAGGTTCTTGCTGCGTCCTTTGATTGTAACATTACCTTCTTCATCCATCAAAGCCAAGTCGCCGGTATGCAACCAACCGTCCTTGTCGATGACTTCTTGAGTGGCTTCTTTGTTTTTGTAATAGCCCAGCATCACATTCGGGCCCTTACATACAATTTCACCAACAATATTTTCGGGATCAGATGACAATACCCGTACATCCATCCGTGGCACAGCCTTTCCGCAAGAACCCGGTTTGAACTTTCTCCAATCTTCGTAGCAGATAATCGGGCCACATTCCGTCATTCCATATCCAACTGTATAAGGGAAATCAATCATTTTCAAGAACTGTTCCACTTCCTGATTGAACGCTGCACCTCCTACGATGACTGCCTTGAAGTTTCCGCCAAATGCCTTAATCATCTCTTCGCGCACTGTTGCCTTTATCTTGTCATTGATAATAGGCACTTTCAGCAATATCTTCATCGCCGGAGTTTCCAACTTCGGAAGTACGCTTTTCTTGATTATCTTTTCGATGATGAGTGGTACGGCAACAATCAGACTGGGTTTCACTTCTTCAAAAGCCTGGAAGATAATCTTAGGGCTTGGCATACGGGTGAGGAAGTAGATGTGGCAACCTACGGAGAACTCATAAAGGAATTCAAAAGCCAATCCGTACATGTGTGCCATAGGAAGCATGGAAACGATTTTATCTCCGGCTTCCAGTTCCAACACTTCAAAAGCAAATTTGGTATTCGACCACAGACTGCGGTAGGGGAGCATTACTCCTTTGGAATAACTCGTTGTTCCCGAAGTATAATTGATAACTGCCAGTTCTTCCGGTTCGTCTTTGTGATAAGCGACATGCTCTTTACGGAAATTCTTCGGATATTTTTTGCCGAACATTTCGTTCAGATGTTCGCGTGCATACGTGAGTCGTTCGCTGCGTGACACTAATAGGGTGAAGTCGTTCATCATCAGGATACCTTCCAGTAGCGGCATTGCCGACTCGTTCAGGTTTTCCCATACCATATCTCCTACAAGCAGTAATTTAGCTTCGGAGTGGTTGACGATATTATGCACGTTATCTGCTTTAAATTCATGGAGAATAGGTACAATAACGGCTCCATACGTCAGTGTGGCAAGGAAAGTAACTCCCCAGTGAGAGCTGTTTCTTCCACAAACGGCAATCTTGTCTCCTTTGCGGATTCCGCTTTCTTCAAAGATGATATGGAGTTTCTCGATTTTACGAGCTACGTCTTTATACTGTAAAGTTGCACCTTTATAATCGGTCAGGGCATCCAGGTCCCAATTATTCTTGATACTATTCTCAATATAGGCTATAAAACTTTGTTCCATTGTTTTTTGCACATTTGGTATTAAATTGTGCAAATATAGCAATTATATTAAGAATGAAGAATTAAGAGTGAAGATTTTTTGGAAATGGAGGAGAGAGTAGTGGGGGAATTTGTGTGGCGATACGTTATAAATACAATGGATGAGGCTTATAATTGAATGAATGGTGCTTATGGTTGAATAAATGATGCTTAGTTGGATGAAGGCTTATCACAAAAGGGATTAACTTATAATAAAATAGATTGACTCGTAGTATAAAAAAGATTATGCTCATAGCTCAACAGATTATGCTTATAGCTAATTGGATTATCATTATAGCAAAACTGATTATCATTATAGCTAATTTAATTATCATTATAGCTAAAAAAAATATGCTATTAGCAAAAAAACATTCAGCTAATAGCATATTTACAGTAACTTCATTTCTTATTTCAAGTACCATTCGTACATTCTTTGTACGCCTTCCTCGATTTCAATTTTGTGGTGCCAGCCCAGTGCATGCAGTTTTGAAGGATCGGTTAGCTTGCGCATTGTGCCGTCCGGTTTGCTGCTGTCGAAGGTCAGTTTACCTTGATAACCTACTGTTTCAACGATCCGTTCAGCCAGTTGGCGGATGGTGATTTCCTTACCGGTTCCGATGTTGATATGGCAGTTGCGGATATCTTTGCTACCTTCTTTATAGGTATCTTTAAAGTCCACGTGCTCCATAACGAAGACACTGGCATCCGCCATTTCTTCGCTCCAGAGGAATTCGCGAAGAGGAGTACCCGTACCCCAGAGAGTGACCTCTGTTTCGCTGATTCCGTATTTTTTCAGAATAGCCAGAATGTCCTCTTTTGAGCTGTCGCCGTTGACACCTTCCACCGGACGCTGGTTCATATCCTTGCGTACAGCTTCCCAGTTTCCTTCTTTCAGACAGTGTGCCAAATGAATCTTGCGAATCATGGCAGGCAATACATGGCTGCGTTCCAAATCGAAATTATCATTCGGCCCGTAAAGGTTTGTCGGCATCACGGCGATGTAGTTCGTTCCATATTGCAGGTTGAAGCTCTCGCACATTTTCAGTCCGGCAATTTTGGCGATTGCATACGGCTCGTTGGTATATTCCAACGGTGAAGTAAGCAATACATCTTCCTTCATCGGCTGTTCGGCATCGCGTGGATAAATACACGTACTACCGAGGAAGAGCAACTTTTTCACGTTGTGACGGAAACTCTCTCCGATAATGTTCTGTTGAATCTGCAGATTCTTGTATATAAAGTCGGCACGGTAGATGCTGTTCGCCATGATACCACCCACAAAGGCAGCGGCAAGGAATACATATTCCGGTTGTTCTTCATCGAAGAATTTACGGACAGCCATTCCATCCAGCAGGTCAAGCTCTTTGTGCGTGCGGCCTATCAGATTGGTGTATCCTTTATCCTGCAAATTCTTCCAGATAGCAGATCCCACAAGTCCGCGGTGTCCTGCTATATATATCTTTGCATTCTTTTCCATTCTATCTTTTATTATTTTCACCACAGAGGACACGGAGGGCACAGAGGAAAAAATAAAATCCTCTGTGTCCTCTGCGTCCTCTGTGGTGAAATGAAATTCATTTAATGTTTGGTAGCAATCATCCGCTTCACTTTTTCCATATCGTGGCGAACCATGATACTTACCAGTTCTTCGAATGATGTTTTGCATGGATCCCATCCTAACAATGTTTTTGCTTTAGTCGGGTCACCCAGCAGTTGTTCCACCTCTGACGGACGGAAATATTTAGGATCAACCTCTACCAAAGACTTTCCGGTAGCTACGTCGATACCTTTCTCATTCACGCCTTCACCTTCCCAACGAAGTTCGATGCCTGCTTCCTTGAATGCCAGCGTTGCGAATTCGCGTACTGTGTGCATTTCTCCGGTAGCAATTACGAAATCTTCGGGAACGTCATGTTGCAGGATCAGCCACATACATTCGATGTAATCCTTGGCATATCCCCAGTCGCGACGTGCATCCAGATTACCCAGATACAGTTTGTCCTGTTCGCCCTGTGCGATACGTGCGGCAGCAAGCGAAATTTTACGGGTGACGAATGTCTCGCCACGGCGTTCACTCTCGTGATTGAACAAGATTCCGTTTACGGCAAACATACCATAGCTTTCGCGGTAGTTTTTAGTAATCCAGAAACCATATTGTTTGGCTACCCCATACGGAGAACGGGGATAGAATGGAGTTGTCTCTTTTTGTGGAACTTCCTGCACCTTACCGAACAATTCGGAAGTAGAAGCCTGATAGATGCGGGTTTTCTTTTCCAGTCCCAGGATGCGTACCGCTTCGAGCATACGCAACGTACCGATAGCATCCGCTTCGGCCGTGTATTCCGGAACGTCGAATGAAACCTTCACGTGGCTTTGAGCAGCGAGATTGTAGATTTCATCCGGTTGCACCTGTTGAATAATACGAATTAACGAACTAGAATCTGTCATATCCCCATAATGCAGATTGATCGTACGTTTCTGTTTCATGTCGCGCACCCACTCGTCAAAATACAAATGTTCAATACGTCCTGTATTGAACGAAGAAGAACGACGGAGTATACCGTGTACTTCGTAACCTTTTTGCAATAGAAATTCGGCAAGATAAGAACCATCCTGCCCGGTGATGCCTGAAATTAGGGCTTTTTTCATACGCTATTATTTAATATAATTGAAAATGTGGGTGCAAATGTCGGCATTTTTTGTGAGCCAGCCAAGCTACTACCCAATTATTTTTCAGCACAGTCATTCAGCACGGTTTTTCCCCATTATTTTGTCGATAATCAAAGCGATAGCTCCGTCGCCCGTCACGTTGCAGGCTGTGCCGAAACTGTCCATTGCGATGTAAAGCGCGATCATCAAAGCCTGTGCCGATTCGTCGAAGCCGAGCATGGATTGAAGAATTCCCAGAGAGGCCATGATAGCTCCGCCCGGAACCCCCGGAGCGGCTATCATTGTGATGCCCAGCATGAAGATGAATCCGGCAAACAAGGGGAAGTCAAACGGTATTCCCTGCATCATCATCAATGCCAGTGCGCAGGCTACGATTTTCAGTGTGCTGCCCGACAGGTGAATGGTAGCGCAGAGCGGAATCACGAAACCGGCCACTTCGGCAGATACCCCGTTCTTTTTGGTTTGTTCCAGCGTTACAGGGATGGTGGCTGCCGAAGATTGTGTGCCCAATGCCGTGAAGTAAGCCGGCAGCATTTTATTAAGTAATTTAAACGGGTTTTTGTGTACAAACAATGCCGCGATGGAATACTGAAAAACTAACAGGAAGATGTGAAGAGCAAAGATGACTCCGATAATTTTAATAAACACCATCAGGATGGAATATACTTGTCCCGAATGTGTCATGTTGAGGAATATGCCAAAGATATAAAGCGGCAGCAAAGGCAGAATGACTGCGCTAATCATTCGTACGATAATTTCCTGAAAATCACGTGCCACGTTTTTCAATGCGTCGCTGTTCAGTGACGCTAGTCCCAAGCCCAAGGTGAAGGCTAATACCAAGGCCGTCATGACGTTCATCAGCGGTGGGATGGAGACGGAGAAGTAGGGGAGGATTCCTTGTGCGGCGCTCACTTCTTCAAGCGGCGCTCCCGGTTCGATGAGTGACGGAAACACGGTGACTCCTGTGAAGTAGGAGAGGAATCCCGAAAACAGGGTGGCGAAATAAGCAATCAGAGCCGTCACGAGCAGCATTTTTCCTGCACCTTTTCCGATGTCGGCAATAGCCACCGTTACCAGTCCGACGATAATCAGCGGGATAGAGAAATTGAGAAACTCGCTGAAAATGCCGTTGAAAGTAACGAATATTCGCACTAGCGGAGCCGGGAAAAAAGTGCCGATGGCAATACCCAAAATGATGGCGATTACGATGCGTGCCAACAAACCGATTTTGATCTTCTTCATCCTTGATTTTATTTGTAGACCACAAAAATAATATTTTAATCTAAAATATTGCGAACAAATGTGCATTTCAACTGTTACTAAGATAAAGAATATTCAAAATATATAAGTTATGGCAAATCAGAATAAAACAGATATCGGACTTATCGGCTTGGCTGTGATGGGCGAGAATCTTGCTTTAAACATGGAGAGTAAGGGATGGCATGTATCGGTATATAACCGTACAGTTCCCGGAGTAGAGGAAGGAGTGGTAGATCGCTTTATGAATGGTCGTGCAAAAGGTAAAAACATCGAAGGATTCACAGATATAAAAGCATTTGTAGATTCGATAGCTATTCCCCGTAAGATAATGATGATGGTTCGTGCCGGAAGTCCGGTTGACGAACTGATGGACCAGCTTTTCCCGTTGCTTTCACCGGGAGACATTCTTATTGATGGTGGTAACTCCAATTACGAAGATACCAACCGCCGCGTCAAACTGGCGGAGTCGAAAGGATTTCTCTTTGTTGGTAGCGGAGTGTCCGGCGGTGAAGAAGGAGCCTTGAATGGAGCTTCTATCATGCCCGGCGGTTCGGAGAAAGCATGGCCGGAAGTGAAACCGATCCTTCAAAGCATTGCGGCAAAAGCACCGGACGGAACTCCCTGTTGCCAATGGGTAGGCCCTGCCGGATCGGGTCATTTTGTGAAGATGATTCACAACGGTATCGAATATGGTGATATGCAGTTGATTGCTGAAGCCTATTGGGTGATGA
>ERZ772897.3994-NODE-3994-length-10229-cov-38.985158_pt1 | contig 10229 bp, 25 predicted proteins | sample MGYA00512125_ERZ772897 | MGnify/ENA primary metagenome ERZ772897 (study PRJEB29015, sample SAMEA2737660) | human gut metagenome | biome: human gut; feature: human-associated habitat; material: faeces | place: China | collected 2012 ... | reverse complement strand
TTATTGTGATAGTTTTGCACTTGGTTGTGCTTTTAACTGCAAAAAGAAATACAAAGAAGTAGTATTAAAATATCTTCAATCAGAAGCAGAATAGGAAAGGTGAAGAAGATGAATAACAGTGCAAGAATAATTAAAAACTTTATTGAGTTTCAAAGAAATGTGTTTACTGAAAAAGCAATACATAGCCCAGAAGAATTTTTTGTTACGTATGACGATGATGGAGCCAAGGTTCTTGATGAAGCTTGGGACAATTACGTAGAAGAAAGTGAGGGATAACAATTATGGAAAGACAATTATTTATTTTTTTAAGTGTGCTGAATACATTGTGCGCAGCAATCAATTACAGTCGTGGCAACTATGGAAATATAGCTCTAAACATAATCGCAGTTGTGGTATGTTTGGCAGTGTTGAGAGGAGAAAAAAGATGACAGAGAAAAAGATGACAGAGATTGAAGCGGCAGAAATGTTAAAGGCGTATTATGTTTGCCAACAAATGCAAGTCAAAGGAATTTATGAAAATTGTTATAGCAATAAGTGTGATGATTGCGATTTGTGTTATAAACAAGGCAACAACGGTGAACGAATTGAGAGTACCAAAATAGCAATACTGGCACTGGAAAAGCAGATTCCAAAGAAACCTATACGATGTCAGAGAAGTCGCATGGGGAATGATTATGAAGATTATTATTGCGCTTGCGGCAATTTTATAGGCTATGAACCACAAATAACTACAATGCTTAACGATGGTAAAATACCTGTCAAATATTGTGACAATTGCGGTCAAAAGTTAGATTGGAGTGATGAAAATGAGACCGATTGATGCAGATGAAATATCAAGATTCTTGAGCAAGGTAGATGCGTTGTCGAGTTTAGGGACAATAAGAATTAAAACTATTATAGATTTAATCAATCGACAACCTACCGTATATGATATCGACAAGATTATAGAACAGCTCGAAGAAGAAAGGGAACTTGCATTCTCAGATTTTGAAAGATATGCGGAAGAAGTCGATCCTTGCCTTGATTCTGAATGTGATGATTTTTTTCATACAGGGTTGGGAAGAGCGATTAAGGTATTAAAGGAAGGTGGAAAGAATGAGTAGAGAAGAAATTGTAGGTGCATTAAAAACTTTACAAGATTGTTGTAAAACATATAGACGTTGTGAAAATTGCCCATTACGCAATGAACCTGCGAGGTGTGGAGTGACAAGTGCGTCACCCAATATGTGCAGTTGTTATAAAAATGGAAGATGCTTAGGCACGAAAGAAGTTGAGGTGTGCAGTTGCAAAGGGAATACCTCAGTGTGCGATTTTTATCCACAAAAAAGAAATAATAAAACTGCCGAGGATATAATGCAAAATGTGGATAATATAAGTGATACAATCAAGGAAATATCAGACAAGCTTGTAAATAAATATTGCAAGGATTTTGATGATTTAATGTCAGTTATTAAAGAACAGTTGCAAAATAATGGTGGAATAACTGATACAGAGTTAGAATTTCTTATAATGGATTTAGCAAATATTTTATATTTCACAGGTTCCGCACAAGAAGATTTGGGTATTAAAGAAGATACTTGCAAAGCTATAAGACAGGAAGTATATTCAAAAGCAAGAGAACAAGCAACAGGAAAAACAGTAGCAGATAAAACGGCACAAGTAGAAACAATGACTCTTGCTATATATTCAAGAGCTTATAAGAAAGTGAAATTGAGAATGGATGCAGGATATGAAATGCTTAATAGCTTAAAAAAAGTAATGAATAAAAGAATTACTGAAATGGAGCTGTCTAATAGCAGATATATCAATAAAAGTGAGGTGAATTAGCATGACACAGCAGAATTATCAAAAAGCTGGAAAAATCATGCAAGATTTAACAGCTTTAGCTAACTGTAAAATTTCTTCTTATGCTTCAGAAGAATTAAAGAAAGAATTTAATGATTGGATAAAGAAAAAGAGAGAATCTTTACAAAACGAATTTGATAATTTATAGGAGAAATTATGACAAAAAAATTAAAAGTATGTTGGGTAAGTGCTGGAATATCAAGTTTTATGGCAGGTTATCTTGCAGGAGATGTGGATAAATGGATCTATATTGACATAGCTGACCAGCACCCGGATAGTATTCGATTTATCAAAGATTGCGAAAAAGTAATCGGGAAAGAGATTGAGATACTACGATCAAAAGAGTACAGAAGTGTAGAAGAGTGTGTCAAAGTATTCGGTGGGTTTAGAAATCCTGCTAATGGCTTCGCTCCATGCACAAACTGGCTAAAAAAGAGAGTGCGTAAAGAGTGGGAAGAGCAGCACAAAGATTATGAACTTACATATGTATGGGGTTTTGATCTACAAGAGAAGAGCCGGGCAGAGAGAACCGTTGAAGCAAACCAACAAGCTAACCATGAGTTTCCGCTTATTGGCAAAGGATTGTCCAAAGAGGAAGTACATGGACTGTTTGATAGAACATTTGATTTTGCAAGACCGAAAATGTACGAACTTGGTTATCCAAACAACAACTGCATAGGATGTGTTAAAGGCGGTATGGGTTACTGGAACAACATAAGAAAAGACTTCCCAGAAGTGTTTGAGAACCGGGCGAAGTTGGAAAGAGATGTTGGATACTCAATGCTTAAGGATAATTACGGAAAGCCTGTGTTTTTAGATGAATTAGACCCAAACAGAGGAAACATGAATACGGAGATTTTCCCTGATTGTGGGATAATGTGTTATTTGAGTTTAGGCGAGAGGTGAAAGAATTGTGAAAAAGTATGTGTATGTAGCTTATTCAAAAGATAAGTATAAATTGCCGATTTTCATTGCTGACAGTCCTAAAGAGTTGTCGGCAGTAGTCGGAGTAGACTCGAATACAATTTCTTCTATGATATGTCGTGCGAAAACTAAAGGAAAAGAATGCCGTTTTGCAAAAGTGGATATCAGCGAAGTATGAAAGGAGAGAAAAAATGAAAAGTAACAAGAAAACTTATAGTGATAAGGAAATCTATGGTGCCTTAAAAATTATAAGGGACATATGTAAAAACAGTGGTTCAACATGCAGAGATTGCCAATTGTCTTGCATCAAGAAGGATATACCATATTGCGGCTTAAGCGACTCACCCATTACATGGAGACTTGCCGAGCTACCGAGCGAATGGAAACCGTTTGAAAAGGAAGAGGAAAAAAATGAACAATAAAATGAGAGTATATATCAGCGGAAAGATTACTGGTACTGATGATTATATCGAAAGATTTCAAGAAGCAGAAAAACGCATAAACGATCTTATGGACGTAGATGTTATAAACCCAGCAAAGATATGTTCTATGATTCCAAAGGATGCGTTTACACACAATGAATACATGGAGTTGTGTATGCTCTTGTTGTCTAAATGCGATTACATCTATCTTATGAAAGGATGGGAAGAATCTGCAGGAGCAAACATGGAATATGGCTATGCAGTTGCCGCTGATAAAATCATACTAAAGGAGTGATGACTTATGCCAGATAAAACCCATTGTAGAAAATCAAAAGTGATTAAACGTAAGGATGCAGATTCGAAAAAATGCGTTTTCCCAAACTGCTTTGTATGTCCGTTGCCAGACTGCACTTGCAATAAAATGTTTAAGTCTGAAAGACAATATCTTCGCAGGATGGATATGTTTAGAAACTTTCAAAATTCTGCATTAAACGGTACGACAGAATACAATTTGCAAAGACAGTACCCGGAATGCACTGATAACGAATTGACGGTAAGTATAAAAAGTATTTTTGAATCAATGGAACGGCAAAGGAGATGATGAAATGTTGATTTTAGGTGATTTGCTTGAGCGTATACCTGATGAATGCGAGGTTGAAGTGTGTAACGGATCAGGAACAACACTTTTTATATTAACATTAAAGGCGTTGGAAAAATCAGGTCTATATATGTCGGACCAACTATTAGACAGTGAAGTTTTAACTATAAACTGTAGTAATGTAAATCGGTTGCGTGTAAACGTGAGCATAAATGAGGGGGTGACAGAATGAACCAATTGGATTATGAAATAAATAATGCCATCTTAAAAATAGCTAGTCAAGTGGAAGAAACAGAAAGCGAATTTATATTTCGGTTCCTTAGTGACTTTGCACATTCAACGTATCAAGTTGTTATCGAGAAAGAAGAACTTTTTAAGGCTATTCAATTGATTAGAATGTCTAAAGAGTTTGGTCCTAGTATTGATAGGCGATGGGAGACAGCCACGCAACAGTCAGAATGGTGCAGACACGCATACAATCGTGGATTTCAGGACGGGGTTGAGAGAGAGCACGAAAGAATAAAGGAGGTACTAAATAATGATTAGAATTATAGAACACGGTACCATTGAAAAGAAGCGATGCGAGAGTTGTGGTTGCTTATTTTCTTATGAGAAAGAAGATATTGAGCATAACACACATTGCGATTTTGGAGTTTTTGGAGATTATGAATATATAATCTGTCCACAATGCAAATCAAAAATAAAACTAGGAGGTGTTTTCGAATGATTAAATTAGAGCATGTAGTTTTGGCAAGTCCAGATCAGATGGAGTTTATTATTGAAGGTATGCGGAATCCAATGAATAGCTGGGAGAAGAGTGATAGCTGGGCTGGGCATGAATATATGGGGGCTGGAAATGAGTATTTTAAATTTGGAAACAACGACCATTCTCTCATGCAACGATTATCCAAAGCAGGTACGGATCATAGAAAGTATATGAGAATGATGCCAGTATATGTGAGAATTACAGCACCATTATATTGGTGGAAAGAGTTTGATACTTACAAGGTTGGCACGGTTTTCAATTCTTGTAGTACGATGCATAAGATTGGTGAAAAAGAGTTTACGCTAGATGATTTCTCTTGCGAGCATTTGGATTTGAATAATTATGATCTTTTGAATGAAACCATAGTTCGTTTAAATCATTATAGGGATATTTACATTGATGGCGGCATAATCGAATATTCAGATTGCAGAAGACAAATATTTAAACCCAAGAGCAAGAAAATCTGGTGGCAGATGATTCAGATGCTCCCAAGCTCATATAACCAGACTCGTAATGTTATGATGAATTATGAAGTACTGGCAAATATTTATAAGGCTCGTAAGAATCACAAGCTGGATGAATGGAGAGAGTTTTGCAAATGGATTGAGACTCTACCATATTCTGAGATTATTTGCGGTGAAGATAATATACCTATGACTCCGGATGAATGTCGTGAGTTCTGTAAGCAGATTACAGTAGATAACAGTAGAGGCACCGGACTATGGCAACCTGGAGACGAATTTTAAGGAGGTTTGATATTTATGAAATGTCTTGTAATTTGTGTTTGCGATGGTGATGGCGGTTCTAGTTTATTGAATTTATTTTACACATTTAAAACGAATCGTCCTAGCGAAGAAGAGTTAGATTATATCTATAACGAACTTAAGGCACAAAGCAATTATGAAACAGTGATTATCGTAAACATTATACCACTTAGTCAGGAGGATTGATATTTATGGATACACATGACAGATATGATTCTGACGTTTTAAAAACTTTACAACGTATTGCTAATAGCCTAGAAAAGATTATTGATAATGACGTTGAAATTTCACGTTTATTGGATGAATATCATAAGGCACATTACGAGATTCATGAGTTGCAAAAAAGAATCAAATTAATGGAAGATAAGATGGACGATAAGATGAATTATGTTATGAATATAGTCGGCGGGATCGTTGGTGACGATGAGGAGGAGTATTGGTTATGATTGACGAAAAAAGAAAGGTGCTTGTAGAACAATCTATGGAGAAGAATAAAAAAGGTTGTGCTACGAAAAGAGCTTTAGAAGCACAAGGAAAACTATATGAAGAAGCATATCCATTTCACGATGTTGGTGGTTATGAGGATATGGATGAGATTGCATTTGGAACTAACGATACAAGTGATAACAGATAACAGAGAGAAAACAATATGGAATGTTGTAGATATTGCACTTCTGAAACTGGAAGAAAGGTAGGTTGTCATGGAACTTGTGAAAAATACATTAAAGAGCGATAAGAGTATAACCAAGAAAAGAATCGCATTTTTAATGAAAAAGTACGGAATAACGTGATGGTTAGTTACATTACCGATCCAGTCAGAAGCGTAAAAAGAAAGAAACTTAGGAGGAAAAAATAATGGCACACAATAAAAGAGCAGCTATGCGAAGAGAAGCGAGAGAGCAGAAAAAAACGAAGTTGAACAGTTTGGAACATGAATGGCTTGCAAGAGCAACGGTTCATCCTGTAGGCGGCAAGGCGTTGGATAAAATGGCTATGAAATATTATAAATTTGGGTTGGCAAACGGAATGTCAACATCAAGTTGCATTATATTTCTAGCACTTCATGAATATTTTGGATTTGGAGAGAAGAGAATAAATACTTTGATGAAGTGCGTAGCGAAAGAATCCATGAAAATGGATGAAGCACCAACGGAATTTAATGTTGACTTCTATCAAAAGAAATTAGAAGAGGTTATGGACATTTCTTTGGAATCTTATAGCGAAGATAAGATTCTAAATACGGATTATAAATAAGGGGGCTGATATTATGGCTAGAAAAAGGTCATTTAGTCGTGATGTAATCACATCTACGTCATTTTTGGACATGCCATTGTCTGCACAGGGGTTGTATTTCCACCTGTGCATGAACGCTGACGATGATGGTTTTATCGACAATTCCACAAGCGTTGCTAGATACTGCCAAGCAACAGCAGATGATATGCAATGCTTGTTCGATCGGGAGTTTATACTTCCGTTTCCAAGTTCTGATGTAATAGCAGTGAAGCATTGGAAACGGCATAACACGATACAGTCAGACAGATACACGCCTACGGTATACAAGTTTGAGATTTCTCTTTTGGGCCTTACAAAGCAAGGGGAATATACTTTTAATGAGAGAGAGGCCAACTGCTTGGCAACAGAAGCAGGTGCGTCATGGAAAAAAGTTATTAAAGATTTGGAAAGACCGGGTACTGGTCTTCGTAGGCCAAAAAGAAAAATCATTAAAGACGATAAGGGAAATATGGTTCGCCAAAAAATAGAAAGAACAAAAGGTGGATATGTTGCAAAGACGAATCATCTCGATCGCGGAATAGGTACTCCAGTAACGATAGTTGTACCAAGATCATTTGTAAAACCAACAATTGCAGAATTAAAAGAATACTGCGAACACAGAAAAAATAATGTGGATGTAGAAAAGTTTTACAAATACTATGAATCAAGAGATTGGTTCATAGGGAACAAAAAGATGATTGACTGGAAAAAGGCTATAAGGGACTGGGAACTGATGGAGAAGAAATCCTTGCCCTTAAAACAAACAAATGACAGCGAGGTAAAAGCTAATGACTAAAGATGATGCAGAAAAAATTGTAATGATGATGGAAGCGGCTTATCCAAACTATCATCCGAATAAACGATATACTGTAAACGCATGGGGCGTACTTCTGAAAGACTATGATTATGATGTCGTTGAAATGGCATTAAAATCTTATATTATGAGTGAAAATAAGGGATTTGCTCCATCAATCGGTCAAATTGTAGACATCATACATCGTATTCAACGCCCTGATCGGCTAAACTGTGCGCAGGCGTGGGCGTTGGTGTCAAAAGCAATGAAGAATAGTATATATCATTCTGTGGAAGAATTTGAGAAATTGCCTAAAACAGTGCAAAATGCCGTTGGCTCTCCTGGAGAACTTAGGTCTTGGGCAACTTCTGAAAATTTTAACGAGAATGTAACAAGAAGCACATTCTATAAGATTTACAACCAAGAACTGGAGAAAGAAATACAATCAGAAAAATCAACCAACGAATTTAGGAACGTTATTGAGATCAAAAATTCCAAGTCAGAAAGAATGCTTATTGACAGCGAAAACGAGAAATCTTATCAAGCTGTCAGAAACAACACAATCAATGAAATTGACTTGGACGCAGTAAATAGTGTTCCAATGCCAGAAAGATACAGAGAGGAATTTTGCAAATGAATAAAGAAGAGTCAACATCTTCGGTGTCAAGACAAAAGAAAATGACAGACAAAAGAATAAGACTTGGTTTGTGTCCTAAATGCGGAGAAAAGCAGGACAGGGACGGATGGTACTGTTCAAAATGTTTGAAAAAAAGAAACAGTTACCTAAAAGAATCTAGAGAGTTTTACTCAAAAATAGGTATATGTCCAATATGCTGTAAGAATAAACTGTTTGGCGATGAGAAATCCTGCATTGAATGCAGAGAGAAGAAGCGCAAAACAAGAAAAACAACCATAAAAGAAGAAGATAGGCAAAAAATAAGAGAACAAAAGAGAAAGATTTACAGAATCAGAAAAGAAAATGGCATTTGCACAAGATGCGGAAAGAAAAAAGCGGCATATGGTCGCACAAAATGCGCTCTTTGCTTGAAGAAAGATGCACAGAATCACATGAAAATGGATATTAAGCCAAAAGAGCATTATATCAAAAGAATGACTGCTGCGCATCTGTGCCTAGACTGCAAAAAGCCTGTCGACAGGAAAAATAGTAAACTTTGTCAGTCGTGTTGGCAAAAGCATCATGATATAGGCGTAAAAAATGCCAGTGAGAATAAATATTGGAGAGGATACGACAAATTGATTTTTAAGAATTAGGAGATGTGCTTATGAGGTTTTCAAAACTGACTAAGCCGGAACTTGATTATTTTCTAGAAAACGCCAATTTTACCGAAGAAGAGGAAAAAATATTTAGGATGCTTTCCAAAGGAAAATCGAGAAGTCAAGTAGGGTTGGAAATTTCGGTTTCCGACTCTACTATTGACAGAAGAATACGTGATATAAAATGTAAGATAGCAAGGGTAGGTGATGGAATATGCAATTGAGTGATTCTGATCTGTTGAAATTTGCGGTTGAAAATGGTATTATCGACATGAAAGCCGTGCAGGAACAGATCAACATGAATGAGCGAAAAAAATATCTTGACGGACACAAGTTTAGAAAATGGAAAGGAAGTGGTGGCAAGTATTACACATATCTTCCAGACAAGACATCAGAAAGCGGTAGAAAACTGCTGAAAAGGAGTACACTTGAATCTCTGGAAGATGGAATAGTTGATTATTACAAAGAACACGAGAATCAGCCTACATTTCATGAGGTTTTTGATGCGTGGGTCGAGCAGAAGCTAAAATACGGAGAAGTGAAATTGCAGACTGCGCAAAGGTATAAGAGTGACTATTTGAGGTTTTTTGCAAACTCAAGAATCTCAAATATGGAGATAAGATTTATCAATGATGACATATTGGAAGATTTTGTCAAATCGACTATACACAATGAAAATCTCACATCAAAAGGATGGGCAAAGGTTAGGTTGATTTTGAATGGTGTGTTTAAGTATGCGGCAAAAAGAAAATATACAGAAATCAGCATTACACGCTTTATGGGCGATTTAGACTTGTCGAGAAATATATTCAGACGCAGGGTAAAAGATCCTAAAAAATCAGTATTTACTAAAGCAGAAGAATATATGATACAAGACTTAGCATATAAGGCAAATGACGTAATATCTCTTGGAGTTGTTCTTGCATTTAAGACAGGCCTTAGAGCCGGGGAACTTGCAGCACTATCATGGGATTGTGTAACGGCTGATTATCTGCGGATTAGAAAAATGGAAATAAAATACTTTGGTGACGATGGGAAAGAAGTATATGAGGTGGTTGATTCCACCAAAACAGAAGCAGGGGAACGAGATGTTATAATCACAGACGAAGCAAGAAAAACTCTCATGAGGTTAAAACGTCTCAATCCATTTTCAAAATATGTTTTTGTGAAAGATGGCAAAAGAGTAAAGGCAAACCATTTTTCAAGGCGTTTGTATCGTATGTGTAAAACACTTCACATAGAGCCAAGGTCGTTGCACAAGGCAAGGAAAACCTACGCTACAAATTTACTTGATGCTGGAATACCTGAATCTATCATAATGCAACAGATGGGACATACGAGCATAACAACAACAAAAGAATTTTATTATTACAATAATCGAGCCGTGAAAGACGTATCATCTATGTTAGAAGCGGCAATTTGCCCAAAAGGTAACCAAGGTAATCAAAACAAAAAGTACAGTTTTAATGGTTAAAAAGCGGTAAAACCGTTGTAAATACTTGCTTTTTTGTAGTCCGAAAAGTGAAGAAGAAATCCCGGGTCGGGGTTCAAATCCCTTTTCCGCTACTAA
>ERZ772897.3992-NODE-3992-length-10237-cov-2.494304_pt1 | contig 10237 bp, 13 predicted proteins | sample MGYA00512125_ERZ772897 | MGnify/ENA primary metagenome ERZ772897 (study PRJEB29015, sample SAMEA2737660) | human gut metagenome | biome: human gut; feature: human-associated habitat; material: faeces | place: China | collected 2012 ... | reverse complement strand
TATGGCGATGTATGGATATGTCCGTATCAGCACGAAGAAGCAGAGCCTTGAGCGGCAAATCCGAAATATTAGGGCCGCATATCCAGAGGCGATGATCGTTGAAGAGGTGTACACCGGTACCAGCTTGAACCGTCGGGAATGGGGCAGGCTCCGGAACAAGCTCAAAGAGGGGGACACCGTAGTATTTGACAGCGTTTCTCGTATGAGCAGGACAGCCGACGAAGGAGTTGAAGCCTATTTTGAACTTTACGGCAGGGGCGTCAACCTCGTTTTCCTCAAGGAGCCGACGATCAGCACGACGGTATATGCGGCGGCGCTGAAAAATCGAACCTTGACCATCTCCCAGGACGGCAGTACCAGCGAGGGCAGATTGATACAATCCATAATAAGCGCACTCAATGACTATCAGAGGGAGCTTGCAGCCGCCCAGATACGGATTACATTTGACCAGGCCGAAAAAGAGGTGGAGGACTTGCACCAGCGCACCCGTGAAGGGATACAGACGGCCAGAGCACACGGTAAGCAGATAGGAGCGGTGCCAGGAAAAAAGCTGACTACTAAAAAGAGCGTGGAAGCCAAAGCGGTTATTATAAAGCACTCTCGGGACTTTAGAGGAGGGCTTGACGACGGTGAGCTAATGAAGCTAACAGGGCTTGCGCGGAATACTTTTTACAAATATAAACGGGAATTGAAAGCAGAAAGCGCGGAGGAATAACCCCCGCGCTTTTTTATGGCTGCTGAGTTTGCACGAATATACACTAAAAAATAATGCACAATATGCACAGAAAATAGTGTATATCTTGGCTGCTTTGCCAATAGACGTACACTAAGATTTAATGTATAATGATAATCAGAAAGAGGGAGGAAACGAAACCGGTCAAGGTGGACGCTGAGGCGAGAGCCGACCAAGAACACAAGACGAGAGCGGGACGGGATACGGAATGGGAAGCAGATGAGGCCACAGCCGCAACGCCCACCGCCACCGGGGACACTCCCAAAAATGAAAGGGCCACTACCATGAAAGAAACCACAAAGACAAGCAGGCTTGCCGGACAGCTTGAAAAACTGTATAACAAGCTCAATGCAGATTTCTTCAACGGGGAGCTGGAACCTCCAATCATCACGATTCAGAGTAGCCCCCGAACCTATGGACATTATACCCTTTATTCGGCGTGGAGCGTTAAAGGACAGGAGCGGCGGGAAATCAACATCGCAGCCGGGACGCTGGACAGACCGATTGAGAACGTGACAGCCACCCTCCTGCATGAGATGTGCCACCAGTACAACGCCGAAGTGCTCCATGCCCAAGACTGCAGCGGAAGCTCCAAGGCGTACCACAATAAGGTGTTTAAGGCGGCGGCAGAGGCCCACGGATTGATCGTTTCCCGCTCCGATAAATACGGATGGAGCCACACCGAACCGGGTGACAAGCTCATTGAATGGCTCATTAAGAACGATGTACAGGAAATCATGATGAGCCGTAACGACGTGACTGGGCCGAGAATTGGCGGGAGCGGGAACGCGGCCAACGGTGGAACAAAGACCTCGGGAGCGACAAAAGGGCACTACCGCCGATATGTTTGCCCCGTGTGCGGTATGATCGCCAGAACTACCAAGGATGCTCGCTTGATCTGTGGGGATTGCCTTGCCCCCATGACCGAAAACTAAATGTTAACATCTAATAGGAGGGATCAGCCGATTGGCTGGCCCTTCTTTTTTTTGCCCTTACTCGGGATCTGTAGCGCTTTCGGCGGAATCATCTTCATATTCGAGGATATCCCCAGGCTGACAGTTTAGCAGATGGCAAAGCCGCCCCATATTAGGCCAAGATACAAGTGCCCCGTATCTAAGCTGCTGGATGACGCTTTCACCTAAGAGCTTTTCGCGGCGGAGTTTATATGTGGAGTATCCGGCAGTTTTAAGAGCGGCCAACACATCAATTTTATACTTTACAGGCATAGTGACACCTTCTTTTTCTGAGTTGGAGCGGGAGCAGTATATAAATGTGCACCTTTTCCATTGTCCTTATTATAATACGGACATACACTGAAAATCAATGCGTAATATACACAATAATTTAATGTATATTTTGGCGACTTTGCCAATATACATACACTATAATTTAATGTATAATGATAATCAGAAAGAGGGAAACAAAACCTCAAACTTAAAGGAGGACTAAAAAATGTCTACTATCGAAATCGTCAGCAAAATTGAAGCCCTGAAGGAATGGGAAGCCTTGGCCGAGGAAGCCGCTGCAGAGATTGAATCCCTGCGGGATGACATCAAGAAGGAGATGGACGGTCGAGGCGTCGAGGTCATCGAGGCAGGACAGTACATCGCACGGTTTACCACGGTGCAGAGCAACCGGTTCGACACTAAGCGGTTCAAAAATGAGCTGGGTGAGGATGTTTACAAGCGGTTCTGCAAGGAAACGATCAGCCGCCGCTTTACCATTAGCGGCTAAAGAAAGGGCGCATACCTGACGGCCTGGACAGCAAGACAGGTAGCACCCCGGTACCAACACCCACAGGGGGTGGGCAACCACAGTATAACATAAGCCCGCCCCCGGTTGCAAGCGCTTAAAGGAGGAAAGAACATAATGGAGCGGGACAGCATTATAACAGCATGGGAGAGTATGACCGGCAAAGAGCAACATGATATGATAGCCGCTTGCGTCTACCAGGTAGCACAGCGTGAGCACGGCGTACAGGCACTTTACCAGCACGGGCACAGCATAGATGAGTATATCAGCGAGGCGTGGTTGAAGCTCGCAGAGACGATGACAGCGGGCGAGGTGGAGCAGATCAACGCCCAGCGCCAGCAGGACGGCAAGAAGTCTATTACCCTTATTAGCATGGTATATAGGGCGGTAAGGGCAAGTATGAGCGCAGTGGTGAGGGCTGACAGGATACAGGACAGCAGGGATGGCGGGGAGCTTGCCCCCGAGCGAGAGGCCAGGAAGGACAGCACAGAGGCCGTTATTATAGCGGTTGACCTTCAGCGGTTCATGGAACAGAGAGACAGCAGGGATAAGAGCATAGCGGCACTTATTGGCAAGGGATTGACGGAAAGGCAAATAGGAGAGGCCATAGGTATCAGCGGGCCAGCAGTGCATAAACGGATAGCGCGGATGAGAAAAGAATTGATTAAGGCCACGGCATAAGCTGAAGCCCAGCGGCGAGGGCTTGAAAATATCGCCGCACAATATACACAAATATTTAATGTATATTTAGAGATTGTGCCGATAGACATACATTAAAATATAGTGTATAATGATGATCAGAGCAGAAGAAAGGAGTATAAGGATGGTAGTAATAATTATCTATCTTGCGGTATTCGCTGGGGGATTTGGTGTGGTGCTACTGAAAGAGTGTCTGAAAGAGTATCGCCGACAGACGCGCGGACTGACTTTGGATGAGCAATTCCAACGGACTATGGCTGATCTTGACCGGGATGTTCGCGAGAACATCAATACGGGTGTTGTGAGACTGCGGCAGGAGTGCAGGAGGATGGAAGGACAAAAGCAGCGCAACGCCGAGATGCGACAGAAGTACCCGGAGTTGTACCAATAAATTATTAGGAGGTTTATGAAATGTACATCAAGAACAATATGACCGATACCGAGGGCTTTGCCTTGGATACTGCCCGCATCGGCAACACCAGCACCAGCAAAACAAAGATCGTACTACCCTATAATGGCTCGTTGCCTGTTGATCTCCGCGGTACCACCAGTGCGGCCATTGTCATCACGCTCCAGGTGGGGTTGACCGTCAACATCCTTTTGACCGTCGAGCGGGACAGGAGAAAATACCGCTATCCCGTCAAGGCCACGCCGGAAGAGATTGACCACATCTTGCAGTCCTTCTTTTTCGATGCGGACGGCCAAACCAGACGCAGCACCGGCCTGGATCGCTACAGTCTGGGACTCTGGCAGGGAAGCTACATTAACTGGCGTCGGCTTGTGCTGGAGGAACACGGGCTTGACAATCTTCTTTTCCAACTTGCCCCCGCTGCCGTCGAAAGAGTGTTGCAGCATATCAGACACAGCGAAACGGCATAACGCCTCAAAAGGCAAGCGCCCCCGGTTCGCGCCGGGGGCTTTGCTTTGCCGAGGGAGCAAGGAGAGGCCCGCCACACCGGGGGAGCCATCACATTTTCAAAACCACATTTTATCTGATATATGCTCCCAGTACCTTTCTTCTATTGCGTACCCTTAAAAATGTTCAAAAGTTAGGACTTCGAGCGGACGCCTCCTTATCCCAAGGGGGATATCTTACATTTCAGTAAAAAGGGACTCCTACCCACCCGCTCAATCTGCTCTTGGTTACGGCTCTACAATTTCGGCCTATCTGTATTGCTTTAGCACCATGTTAATAAGCTCAACCGCCTCTCCACGGGTTATCACATCGTCGGGGACAATCTCGGCACTGTCCTCAATCCATCCGAGAGCAACAGCCGTTTCAATGGCCGGCCTCGCCCATCCATCATATCGGATATGCTGTAAGGCGCATTCCTGCCGCTCCACAAAGCGCCCCAGCACGGTCAAGAGCTGTACCCATGTTGTCGGACTGTCAGGCGCAAAATATCCGTTGCCTGTACCTCCAACAACGCCAGCATCAGCCAGCGTCAGCACAAAGGGCGCATACCAAGCACTGGCATCCACATCGGTAAAGGAGCTGGATGGCACACTTAACGCAGCCACGCTCTCATCATCCAACAGCCGATATACTATGGTTGCCATTTGCGCACGTGAAAGTGAATCATCCTCATGGAGTAAGCCATCCCCATACCCTTGTAGTTTAGCCGAGCGAGATGTATCAATCACAGCGTTATTGCAAATCAGAGAGGGAGCGGGCTGCGGCTCTGGTTCAACGGGCTTTGTAGGACGCACTGGACGATATACAGGCGGCTCATAATCATCATCGCTGCTATCAGGCTTGTCCTGCGGCCCTTCAGGCGTTGTAGGCGATTCTTCAGGTTCAATGGGTGCATCTCCATCCTCGCCGTTATCGGGCTGTTCTGGCGGCTCTGAGGGTGTTTCGGGGGTATCTGGTTCTTCATCGGGATTATCAGGTTCTTCAGGTGCAAAATACTCCGCTGCCTGTTCATCTGTCAAGAAAATTAGCTTTGCGGTACTTGCGTAATCGGTAAGCGGCAATACAATCTTTTCGCCTGTGGACTCTTCATAGTATCCTGTGCCGTCCCGCGGATCATCGGTCATGGTCAGTATACCCAAAGATAGAATATCAGTACCAAACGTTTTATTTTCAATTTGGTTTTCACTAAATTGGCAATCGGTAATTGTCAGATCACCGCTACAATATACACCACCGCCTGAAACGGCTTTATTACCTGTAAAAATACAATTATCAAGTATAAGTGTACTGCTACTGTAAATTGCGCCTCCTTGAGTTAAAGAAGAATTATCTGTAAATCCACTATCCGTAATGGTCAAAGTAAGCCCATTAGTACATACTATTGCGCTTTTTGTAGCTCCATCAAAATAGCAACTATCAATTCTGACTTGATTTGGATAGTTTATTCCGCCATACGCATTTATGAAAGATTGCGTATTCATAGAATTGCCTATAAATTGACAATTCTTTATTTCAATAGCTGTTTCCCAGGATGAAACACAAATAATTGTAGAATCCGTTGGTTCCTCAAAAATGAACCCAGATATTTTTGCGCCATTATAAAGGCGGATAAGAGTACCTGAAGGATATGTATCGGATCTTATGATGACAATGCGCTTGTTTGTTTCCAATGTTACAGCGTCAAGCGTGATTTCTTCTGATATAGCAATGGTATCCCCATCCTTTGCGGCAGCAATAGCGGCTTGCAGTTCTTCCAGTGTAGAAACTGTGGGGGCTGTTTGATCTTCTTGATCTTGCGGCTGTTCGCCGCAATCTGTACCCTCTGCCGCAAATGCGCTTGTAGCCATAGATAGCACAAGCGTAAAAACAAGCAAAAGGCTTAACATCTTTTTCATGTTTGCATATCCTCCAGTTTTTGATTTTTCGCAGTCATGGAGGCTACAAGATTACTGATTGCTGCCGCCTCTGCGGTAGTAAGGCCGGATATATCCAGCATTCTTACATCTTGCCGCCCCAAAAGATAGTCAGTGCTCACACGGTAGAGATTTGCCAGCCGGATCAGTACATCATAAGAGGGTTGCCGTATGTCCGTCTCATATGCCGAGATTGCCCCCTTGGAAACACCCACCAACCGCGCCACTTGGTCTTGCCGCAGCCGCTTGTCCAGTCTCAGTTGCCTTAAACGTACAGAAAGATCAATAATCATGTGCATTACCTCCATGCACATGGTACAGGATAGCATATTATGAACAACTCACCGAAAACTACCGTCTACGATTGGAAAACACTGAAATATGGAGAAAAAGCCACCTCTTTCGAGGTGGCTTTTGATAATAAGATTTTTCAATTAAGATGCCTTTTCATTTACATCATTACAGAGAAGCAACTGGATGTGACCGATGGTATCGTTTGTATCATTTATAGTCCAACTTAACTTGATGTATATACCCTCTACCAGGCTCCAGCAACATTCATAATCGTGGAAGAGGGTCTCTGTGGTTTCGATTATTTTTCCGTGGGGGATATTTAGAGCGTTATCTATTTGTTCTTTTAATTCGTCCACGTCGTTAAGTGTAGCGATATACTCAGTTCCGAGAGTATAAGCATTTGTACCGTCGTAATAGGATTGCCCATCAGACCAAAAGAAATTGATTTGCCAGATTTTTTCATTCTCCGGGTAGAACAAAAAAGTTGCTGTACCTTCTAAGTCTCCCGCATTCGCAACACAGGATACTTCTTTTGCACCGCTTTTGTGTGTGAAAGTGGAAAAATCGCCACATTCTTTCCTAATTATCGTCAATAGTTGAGAGTAATGCTCATCTGAGCAGATGAGCTGCAACGGAATACCGTCAACAATAGAACATAATCCGTCACCAAACTGTGCTTTTATCCGCCGATTATAGTAGGATGCTTCGTCAAGCTCGGTAACAACGCCATCCACTTTTGATATTTCTACATAGCTTTTTGCAGTATTCCGATTGTATCCACCGAAGCTGTTTTGCGCAGAATAGTCAACAATAATCGTACCAAAATAGGCAATATCATTTTCAAAACTTTCCCCGTCGAGATTCGCACTGTGTACTTGCAAGGACTCGGGATTTTTCAAGCGGTCTTTTAATGCTGTTTCCACTGCGGCAACGGCTATTTCTGTATAGTCTTGATTAGCTCCCGAATTAACATTACTTTCTGCGCACGCTGAACATAAGAGAAGTAACACGGAGAGGGCACAACAGAACCAGGCGAACCGTTTCGGGTTTATCATGGGCGTCTCCTTTCACCGTTTGATAGCGGTTTGGATTTATACCATAATTATAGCTTCTTTCCACCTAAAGTCAACTTTTGGTTTATCTAAAGTCTCCTAAAAGCGGTTTCTTCGCTGGTACACTATTGGCGGGAGGGGGAATAGCTTATGGTTGACTGCTCTGAAAAACTGCGGGCACTCCGTGAAGCAAGAAAATTGACACAACTGCAGGTAGCAAACAGGGTCGGCGTCTCAAAAACCATGATTTCTGCTTATGAGACGGCAAGCAAAGCTCCCTCTATTGAAGTTTTGATTCGCCTTTCACGGTTATATGGTGTTAGCGTTGATTATTTGGTTTGCGTGGATGCTCCAAAGGTTGTTGACGTGTCAACTCTGGACGATGATACGGTTGCCTTGGTATCGGCACTCGTGGGAAAACTAAAGGGCAGAACTGAGTGAGCAGCGATTATAAAGGGATGCTTTTGGCATCCCTCTTTTTTCGTCATAGCCTCTATTTGACACGGGGAAACAGGGCGTGTATAATATATAATGTATTACCATCTGATGTGTATTCAAAACGGCACGGGAGTTACCCCAAATTTTACCCCATTTGCCTATCCTATGACGGGGTAAGATAAAACATGATGGAAAGTAAAATCCAGTGTTATTAGGGGATCGAGGGGAAGATGAGGCGTGATGAAACATGACAAAGTTGTGCTCTTCAAAATCCCCACGATGAAGCCGCTGGACTGAGTGCATTCGGCCGAAGAGTCTGTGCTGGCAAACGTCCGGCTAAGGCCGGATTTGCGGAGAGCTGCAAATGGAGAAGTTGACCCGGCGGGGCCTTTGCCCCGGCGGAAAGAGGGGGAGTACGCCGCTGGCCGGCGTACTCCTCCGTCTGCTGTCAAGGCAAAAACCGCCGGCAGAAAAACGGAATCCTCTCCGGATATGCGCACCGGCTCTGGATTTAGAGCGGAATGTGTACGGCACCGGGGCGGTCGAACAGCGGACTTGAGAAGCAGAGGCACCTGCGCCGCAGGGGGAGGAGAGAGATTCCGGAGGCGATAAATGGGAGAGCACGAAGGCGGCACCCTTCCGGAGAAGGCCGGATCCGGAGCTCCCACCTGGGCTCCGGGCTGTTGAATCTGTAACGGCCGGGCTGCAGTGGCCAGTGTTTTTTTATTTATAAGGTATGAAATTCCAGGGTGCTGTGAAAAAAATCGTTGACTTGAATCACAGAAGAGCTTATGCTATACTTGCTTTTGTATAAATCCCCACAGCGGTTTCCATGAAATTCCATGGACTGCGGCGGCCAAGGGCTGCCGAATGGGACCTTTCGCGCTCTATGTCCCACCGGGCATAGAGCGCATCCCCGTCTCCGGACAGCACCTGGAACGGATGGACGCACGGGGAGCAGAATGACCGGAAAAGGAGGCGCGCCCTATGGAGATCATCACCAGCCGGACCAATCCGCTGTGCACCCATCTCCGCAAGCTGGCGTCCTCCGTTTCTTATCGCCGGGACTGCGGGGAGTTCCTTTGCGACAGCCCCAAGTTGCTGGAGGAGGCTTTGCTGTGGAGAGCGGGCCTGCGGACAGTGGTCTGCACGGACCCCGCCGCCCTGCCTGCCCTGCCCGATACTGTCCGCCGCGTCCAGGTACCCGGGGATTTGATGAAATCCATCTCTCCCGCACAGACGCCCCAGGGCGTCCTCTCCGTGTGCGGCCTGCCGGGCCGGACGCTTCCGGAACAGTTGACCGGCCGCCGGTACGTGGTCCTGGACGGGGTTCAGGATCCGGGGAATGTGGGGACGATCCTCCGGACGGCGGACGCCTTTCACGCCGACGGATTGTTTTTGGTGAACGCCTGCGCGGACCTGTACAATCCCAAGACCGTTCGGGCCTCCATGGGTGCGGTGTTCCGCTGCCCGGTGTGGACCTGCGGGCTGGAAGAGCTGCGGGCGCTGCTGACGAAGAGCGGCCTGCCCTTGTGGACGTGCGGCGGGCGGACTTCTCTCACTGCGCCGTGGCCGTTGGCAGCGAGGGGAAGGGCCTCTCGGCGGACGCGCTGGCGGCTTGTGACCTGACGGTGAGGATCCCGATGAGCGGTCACTGCGAGTCCCTGAACGCTGCTGCTGCGGCGGCCGTGCTGCTGTGGGAGGCGGCGAGAGACGACTGAGGAGGGAAGTCCATGTCCGCGCTCAAATACTGGCTGTGGCTGACGGAGCTGCCGGGGCTGACGAACCAGACCCGGCTGGCGCTGCTGCAGCATTTCCCCACGCCGGAGGACGTGTACTACGCGGAGGCGGAGGAGGTGCTGCTGACCGAGGGCATCACCCGGGAGCAGGCGATCCTGCTGGAGAACAAGGACTGCGCCGCTGCGGACCGGATTTTGGCGGACTGCCAGCGGCTGAATGTGAACATCCTCACCCTCCAGGACGCGGGGTATCCCAACCGGCTGCGGAATATTTACGACCCGCCCTGTCTGCTGTATGTCCGGGGCCGCCTGCCGGCTTTTGACGATGAGGCGGCGGTGGCTGTGGTGGGCACCAGGGACTGCACGCCCTACGGCGTCTCCTGTGCGGAGAAGCTGGGCCATGGCTTGGCCGCCGGCGGAGCCGTGGTGGTCAGCGGCTTGGCCCGAGGCATCGACTCCGCGGCGCTGCGGGGCGCCCTGCGGGCCGGCGGCGTGACCGTGGGCGTGGTGGGCAACGGACTGGACGTCTATTACCCCTATGAAAGCCGCTATCTTTATGAGGATGTGGCGTCAGCCGGCATCCTCCTTTCCGAATACCCGCCGGGAACGGAGCCTGCATCCGGGCATTTTCCCGTGAGAAACCGAATCATCTCCGGGCTGTCTCTGGCGGCTTTGGTGGTGGAAGCGCCGGAGAAAAGCGG
>ERZ772897.3991-NODE-3991-length-10240-cov-3.322042_pt1 | contig 10240 bp, 8 predicted proteins | sample MGYA00512125_ERZ772897 | MGnify/ENA primary metagenome ERZ772897 (study PRJEB29015, sample SAMEA2737660) | human gut metagenome | biome: human gut; feature: human-associated habitat; material: faeces | place: China | collected 2012 ... | reverse complement strand
TCATCCTCGCTCTTGTTGATGAGGTCGCCGACAGTGTTGATGCCAGCGCGCTTCAAGCAGTTGTAGGCACGGACAGAGAGCTCCAGCTCTTCAATGGTCATTTCGAGGACTTTTTCCTTCTTGTCGTCCTCAGGCTGCGTCATGCTGACCGGCAGCACCTGATCCGTCAGGCTGACGAACTGCATCAGGTGTTCGGTGAGAATCTTCGCCGCGCAGCTGATGGCCTCTTCAGGCTTCAGGGTGCCATTCGTCCACACCTCAAGGGTCAGACGGTCAAAGTCGTTGGACTGGCCGACGCGCTTGTCCTCCACCGTGTAGTTGACCTTCACGATGGGGGTGAAGATGCTGTCCATGGCGATATCGCCGATGGGCATCGAGCCGGCATTGCGGGCCTTGTTCTTGTCTGCGCTGACGTAGCCCACGCCGCGTTCAAGGCGGAGCGTCATCTGAAGATGCGCGTCCTCGTTGAGCGTTGCGATGTGCATATCGGGGTTGATGATTTCAATTTCATCATCAACCTTGATATCCGCCGCGGTCAGTTCGCACGGGCCCATTTTGTCCACGATTACAGACTTCGGGCCGTCGCTGTACATTTTGACAGCCAAGCCCTTCAGGTTCAGGATGATTTCGGTGACATCCTCTTTCACGCCGGGAATGGTGGAAAATTCATGCTGCACACCTTCGATGTGAACAGCAGACGCCGCCGCTCCGGGCAGAGAGGATAGCAGGACACGGCGCAGGCTGTTGCCCAGCGTGTGACCAAACCCGCGTTCGAGCGGTTCGACCACAAAGCGTCCGTACTTGCCATTGTCCCCGACTTCGACGCATTCGACTTTTGCGATTTCTACGGCCATTATTTTTACCCTCCTTGCTCAGGTTCGGAGTGACGAAGGGAGGAATGCGAAAGCGAGCTTCATGCATCCCGTCATCCGCATCCCGTTTCCCTTCCTTAACGGGAGTAGAATTCGACGATCATGCTCATTTCGGCTTCGAGGCTGACGTCCTCACGGGTCGGCAGCGCAACGACTTTGCCGGTCAGGTTGGGGGCATCAAAGGTCAGCCACTTGGGGGTGACGACGCTGGTGCCTTCGCGCAGCGGCTTGAAGAGCTCGGACTCGGTGCTCTTCTGGCGCAGGGTGATCACGTCGCCAACCTTCACGGAGTAGGACGGAATGTCCACCTTCTGGCCGTTGACGCGGATGTGGCCATGCACAACGATCTGACGGGCGGCACGGCGGGTCTTGCCCAGACCCAGACGGTACACAACGTTGTCCAGGCGCAGTTCGAGCAGCTGGAGCATGTTGTCGCCGGTGATGCCCTTCATGTTGGTCGCCTTCAGGTAGTACTTGTGGAACTGCTTTTCCAGCACACCGTAGACGAACTTAACCTTCTGCTTTTCCTTCAGCTGCGCGCCGTATTCAGAAACCTTCTTACGACGGGTGCCGCCGGGATTGCGCTTAGATTGCTTTTTGCCATAACCCATTTCCGCCGGGCTGACGCCGAGTGCACGGCACTTCCGGGCGACGGGCTGCTTATTGATAGCCATGTTTTACAGTCCTCCTTCGTTTGCTTACACGCGACGGCGCTTGGGCGGACGGCAGCCGTTATGCGGAATCGGCGTCACGTCCTTAATCATGCTCACGTCCAGACCAGCGGCCTGCAGGGAGCGGATGGCGGCTTCACGGCCGGAACCCGGACCCTTGACATACACTTCAACCGTCTTCAGGCCATATTCCATTGCGGCCTTGGCAGCGGTCTCAGCGGCGGTCTGGACCAGAGCGCCGTCGATCTGGGGCAGGCACTGGTCGTACCAGATGGTTGCAATCTGGGCGGTGCACTTGCCGCCAGTCAGATCGGCAATGGAGGTGGCGGTGGCATAGGGGCTGTCCTTCTTGGTGACGCAGACGATGGAGGCGTAGAAGTAGGGGCCTGCAAAGTCCACCTGCTCGCTGCGCTCGGCGGTCATGGACTGGCCGGCGATGACGGCGTCGTAGATGCCGGACTGGACGCCGGGCACCAGGGAGTCCCAGTCGGCCTGGATGACCTCCAGCTCCCAGCCGTTGGCCTCGGCGATCTTCTTGCCGATCATTACGTCATAGCCGTTGGCGTAGGAACCGGGGACGTTGGAGATGGGCACGGCACCGTTGGAGTCGTCGCCCTGTATCCAGTTGTAGGGGGCATAGGCGCACTCCATGGCGATGGTGAGAACGCCGTCTTCCACGCCGGTGGAAGCGGCGGCAGCGGCGGTTTCGGCTGCATCGGCAGCGGCGGTGGTGGAAGCGGTGGAGCCGGAGCCGCAGGCGGCCAGGGACAGGGCCAGCACAAGGCTGAGCACCAGGCAAGTGATTTTTCTCATTTTCTTTTACCTCTTTTTTGATTTTTTCCGAAAATTGTCGGATACAAAAAACTGGACCGCCTATGCAGGCGATCCAGGTAAAATACGACGAAACAAAGAAACTTGTCGGCCGGATCCTACGATAGCGCTCCACATAAACGTGACAGTCCGGCAGATGTTCTCTGACGGCCCAGCGGGAAAAGACCTTGCATTCTTTTCGGGCTTCGGCGGCGTTTCCTTTTGCTCTCTCCGGCTGCAAGACCTTGGAGAAAGGGACTCATAAGCACCGCGCCTCTACCATAAGCGATTCAATTTGTGACCTTATGGTACTCCTAAAAAAAACAAATGTCAATAGAAAATTCTTAAAATGATTGGATTGTGCGAAAGTCTGTGAAAACCCTCTTGCAATTTTTCCCCCCTCTGTGGTAAAATTGTGAAAGATGTCGGAAAGGATGCATCTTTATGGAAAAGAAGATCACGACCGTAGTGTTTGATATGGGCCAGGTTTTGATTCACTGGACGCCTTTCAAAATCGTGGAGCATATGGGGCTGACGGAGGCAGACAAGGCGCTTTTGATGACGGAGCTCTTCCAGAGCGTGGAGTGGGTGCAGACGGACCACGGCACCATTGAACTGAGCCGGGTGGTGGAGCAGGTGAATGCAAGGCTTCCCAAGCATCTCCACGGCGCTGTGGAGGAAATCGTCATGGGCTGGTGGCGCCGCCCGCTTCTGCCCATGGAGGGCATGGGAGAGCTGGTGAAGGAGCTGAAGGAGCAGGGGTACAAAATTTTTCTCCTCAGCAATGCCAGCGTGGATCTGCGGAAGTATTTCCATCGGATCCCGGGCTCCGAATATTTTGACGGATTGATGGTTTCGGCAGAGGAAAAGCGCATCAAGCCACAGCACGAGATTTTCAATGCCCTCTACAGCCGGTTCCATCTGAACCCGGAGCAGTGCATTTTCATTGACGATTCCCCTGCCAACATCGAAGCCGCCCTCTGCACCGGCATGGACGGCATCATCTTCCGCGGCAGCGCCGAGAGACTGCGCCGGGAGCTGCGGGAAAAGGGAATAAATGTTAAGGAGACAATAGAATGACCATCGACGAACTGCGAAAAAAGCTGGATGAGACCAGCTATGTATACGATGACAATATGCTCACCGTCCTCTATGTGGCCCTGACCCTGGGGCGGCCCCTGCTTATTGAGGGCGCTGCGGGGGTTGGCAAGACCGAGGTGGCCAAGGTCATGGCCCAGGCCCTGGGCCGGGACCTGGTGCGGCTGCAGTGCTATGAGGGGCTGGACGAGAGCAAGGCCCTCTACGAGTGGAACTACCAGAAGCAGCTGCTTGCCATCCAGGTAGACCAGGGCCGGGAGGAGAAAGAGACACTGACCAGGAGCCTTTTCAGTGACGAATACCTGCTGGAGCGGCCCCTGCTGAAATCCATCCGGGCAGAGACTCCTGTGGTGCTGCTCATTGACGAGATCGACAAGGCCGATCTGGAATTCCCCAACGATCTGCTCTGGGAGTTGGACAAAATGGAATTCTACATTCCTGAGACTAAAGAGACCATCAAGGCCAAGCAGCGGCCCATCGTTGTAATCACCTCTAACGCAGAAAAAGAACTGCCCGACGCATTTTTGCGCCGCTGCGTGTTCCACTACATAGAGTTCCCGGATCAGGCTCAGATGGAAGCTATTTTGCGGGTGCACTTCGACAATCTGGAGGAAAAACTAATAAAGCAATCCCTTGCGGCGTTCTATCGGCTTCGCGAGCTGCGGGGTATTGAGAAAAAGCCTTCCACATCCGAACTGGTGGACTGGATCCGGGCATTGGTGGCAGGGGACGTGGACCCGAAGCTCATTGAGGACAATATGCCGTTTGCAGGTGTGCTGCTGAAGAAAGATAAGGATTTGCAAACGCTGCGGAAGCAAAAACGGTAAATCACATGTTTCTTAGTTTTTTTTATTTGTTAAGGCAAAGAGGATTGGATATATCTCCTAATGAGTGGATGACTCTTTTGGATGGAATAGAGAAGGGCTTACATTGTTCCTCTTTAATAGGGTTCTATCAACTTTGTCGTGCGGTTCTTTTGAAAAGTGAGATTGAGTTTGACCGATTTGATCAAGCATTCACGGAGTTTTTCAAGGATGTTCCCTTCAATGGTGAACTGCCCAAGGAATTTTTGAGTTGGTTGAATACTCCTGCTGATGATTTGAGGCGTTCCATTGAAGAACTGCGGGCAGAAGGCGGTTTTACAGATAAACACATGGAAGACCTTCTGCGCGGTCTTGAAAGACGATTGAAGGAACAGGATGATGAACATAACGGAGGCAGACGATGGATTGGAACTCAAGGCTTCACCCCATGGGGTAACAGTGGCTGGAATCCGAATGGTATCCGTATTGGGGGAGAATCCATGCACCGTACCGCAATGAGTGTTGCAGGCGAGCGAAAGTTCAGAGATTTCCGCAGGGACAACAAACTGGATACTCGGCAATTTCAGATGGCTTTTCGAACTTTACGCCAGTTGTCTGTTCAGATTGATAGTTCCGAGCGGGAATTGGACATCGATGCCACGATCCACGACACCTGCGAAAACGGCGGTCTTTTGAAGATGCAGACTCGTCCTCCGCGCAAAAACAATGTCAAGGTTTTACTACTGATGGATTCCGGCGGTTCCATGGAATATTACTCAAATCTTTGTAGCATGTTATTCCAAGCTGCTACCAAGTCTAACTATTTCAAGGAATTGCATACTTATTATTTTCATAACAGTATTGGATCTAATCTCTATACAGAGCCACGTCTTTGGTATGTAGATGCGGTTTCTACCGAATGGATTCTGGAGAATTTTGACAGCAGTTATAAAGTCATAATAGTAAGTGACGCAGCAATGAACCCAAATGAACTCCATGAAAAACAGTTTGTTTGGGGAACAGGAACATATATGCGCTCCAGTTACGAATGGCTATTATTGTTTCGCAAACAGTACCCCTATTTAATTTGGCTGAATCCAGAAACGATTCCTGAGAAGGCAAGCTATTGGACGCAAACGCAGGTTGAACTGGCTGATATTTTTCAGATGTTTCATCTTTCTGCAAATGGGTTGGAAGCAGGGATGAAGTGCCTTCTAGTTAGACAGTAAAATGACGATTTATATATGTGGAGTGGAGCGAATATATGGATTATTACAACTGTTTGCGGAACCAGCTCAACTGTGAGTATGCTTTTTGCAATCAAGGGATTTGTATCAAAAAAATGCAGGAAGGCTACGCACAAGTCGAAAAAACTGTTAAAAAAGAAGACTTGGATATCGACAGAACGCCTAATAACAGTCTCTATTTTCATTTGGCGAATGCAGCCTGTACTGCAGCAGCTGCTTCACATGGATACAATGCAGAGACTGTCAGCTTTAGCTTTACACTTTTGAATAATGCACACGTTGATGATCGACTAACCGCAAATGCGAGAGAGATGTTACAACTGCAGTCCATTCGTGTTTTTGACTTTAAAATTACCGACCAAAAAGGTACTTTGATCTGTAACGGCACTTTTACCATGAATCAAACTTGCGTGGCAATTTGATACATTTAAATTAGTTGGAGGGATTAATGGAATGAGAGATCTTTATGTTGTGAATTGCTGCAGAACCGCGATTGGTTCCTTTGGCGGCGCGCTGAAGAACACCCCTGCCGTCGATCTGGGTGCCATCGTCATCAAAGAGGCTCTGAACCGTGCCGGCGTGAAGCCCGAGCAGGTGGATGAGGTCATGTTTGGCTGCATCCTGACCGCCGCCCAGGGCCAGAACGTGGCCCGCCAGGCCTCCATCAAGGCCGGCATCCCCTATTCCGTCCCCGCTTACACCGTGGGCATGGTCTGCGGCTCCGGCATGAAGTCCATGATCGAGGGCGCCCGCTCCATCCTGGCCGGCGACGCCGACGTGGTTGTCTGCGGCGGCACTGAGAACATGAGCGCTGCTCCCTACGCCGTTCCCACCGGCCGCTACGGCGCCCGGATGGGTCACACCCAGATGATCGACACCATGATCAAGGACGGCCTGTGGGACGCCTACAACAACTATCACATGGGCACCACCGCTGAGAACATCGCGGACATCTGGGGCATCACCCGCAAGGAGATGGACGAGTTCGCCGCCTCCTCCCAGCAGAAGACCGAGGCCGCCCAGAAGGCTGGCAAGTTCGAGGCTGAGATCGTCCCCGTGCCCGTGAAGGTCAAGAAGGACATCGTGGAGTTCAAGGTGGACGAGTTCCCCCGTGCCGGCGTGACCGCCGAGGGCATCTCCAAGCTGAAGGGCGCCTTCCCCGTGGGGCCCGAGTCCCCCAATCCCCAGGTGGTCCACACCTTTGAGCCCACCGGCATCCAGGAGACCGACGACAAGGGTCAGCAGCGCGTGACTGCCGCCAACGCCTCCGGCATCAACGACGGCGCCGCCGCACTGGTGCTGGCCTCCGGTGAGGCTGTGGAGAAGTACGGCCTGAAGCCCATGGCCAAGCTGATCGGCTGGGGCCAGGGCGGCGTGGATCCCAAGATCATGGGCGTCGGCCCCGTGCCCGCCTCCCGTCAGGCCATGACCAAGGCCGGCGTGACCATCGACGATATCGACCTGGTGGAGGCCAACGAGGCGTTCGCCGCCCAGTCCATCGCCGTGGCCCGTGAGCTGGGCTTTGACATGAGCAAGGTCAACGTCAACGGCGGCGCCATCTCCCTGGGCCACCCCGTCGGCGCGTCCGGTGCCCGGATCATCGTGACCCTGCTGCACGAGATGCAGAAGCGGCCCGAGGCCAAGAAGGGCCTGGCTACCCTGTGCATCGGCGGCGGCATGGGCGTTGCCACCGTGTTCGAGAAGTGCTGAATTGATCTTCCGGCAGAGCACCGTCTCCGCTGGATGTGAAAAGGCGTCCCCGGCCATTAGCCGGGGGCGCCTCTTTTTTTGTGCCGGGAAGCGGCGTGCCGCAGGGCCGCCATCCAGCAGAACGGCAGGAGGACGAGGGTATAAAAGCGCCTGGAGGCGGCCTGAGAGGATGCCCAAGCAGTTTGCGGATCGCACATCAGCCGGAGTTTTTACAGAGACCGCGCTATGAAAGGCACCTGGCAGCCGCTGGAATGCGGTGGAACGGATAAGAAGGCCGCTGTAAGCCGAAAACTGGCTTACAGCGGCTGACTTGGCACCCCTGACCAGACTCTAACTGGTGGCCTACCGCTTAGGAGGCGGTCGCTCTATACGACTGAGCTACAGGGGCATATCAAATAGGCAGAAACCATTGTACCTGTTTTCCGCCCTGCTGTCAATGGGAAAGGGCTGCCGCGCAGGCGGCAGCCCTTCGGCGCTCACTGGATGACCCGTACCCGGATCACATTCTCCAGCGCCGTCACCTCGTCGATGACGCACTGGTCCGCCGGGGCGCTCAGGTCCACGATGGTGTAGGCGTAGTCCCCCCGGGACTTGTTGCTCAGGTTCTCCACATTGATGCCGTCCCGGGACAGCAGGGTGGTGATGCTGGCCAGCATGGCAGGCACGTTTTTGTGGATCAGGCACAGCCGGCACACGCCGCTGCGCTCCTGGCTGACGGCGGGCAGGTTTACGCTGTTGCGGATGTTGCCGTTTTCCAAGTAATCCCGCAGCTGGTCCACCGCCATGACCGCGCAGTTCTGCTCACTCTCCGGTGTGGAGGCTCCCAGGTGAGGCATGGCCAGCACGTGGGGCGCACCCACCAGGCGGTTATTGGGAAAGTCTGTGACATAGGCCGCTACCCAGCCGGTGTCCAGCGCCGCCAGCATGGCATCGTCGTCCACGATCTCGCCCCGGGCCAGGTTGATGAACCGGACGCCCCGTTTCATGGCGCCGATGGCCTTGGCGTCGATCATGCGCTCCGTGTCCTTGGTGTAGTGGATGTGGATGGTGATATAGTCCGCCCGCTTGTAGAGCTCGTTGATGTCCTTCACCACATGGATGTGGCGGTCCAGCCGCAGGGCGGCATCCACAGACAGGAAGGGGTCGTAGCCGTACACATCCATGCCCAGGGACAATGCGATGTTGGCGACCAATGACCCGATGGCCCCCAGGCCGATGACGCCCAGCGTCTTCTTGTACAGCTCCGGGCCGATGAAGGCGGCCTTGCCCTTCTCCACTACGGTGGTCACGTCCACGCCGGAGGCCACCTGCTGCCGGACCCACTGGATGCCCCCGTCCACGTCCCGGGAGCCCATCAGCATGGCGCACAGCACCAGCTCCTTTACGGCGTTGGCGTTGGCGCCGGGGGTGTTGAATACCACGATGCCCGCCTCGGAGCAGCGGTCCAGGGGGATATTGTTGACGCCGGCCCCGGCCCGGGAGATGGCCAGAAGGTTTTTCGGAAAATCATAGTCCAGCAGCTTGGCGGAGCGGACCAGGATGGCGTCCTCGTCCGTCTCCGAATCGGAGACGGCGTACAGCGCCGAATCCAGGCGGTTCAGGCCGACGGGAGAGATCTTGTTGAATGTTCTGATACGGTACATGGCAGAATGCCTCCATTGGGCGGCCCCAGCGGGTCGCGGTACTTGCGGGGGAACGTGCGGTGCTGGCACCGCTTCCGCCGCAGCATCTTCTATTATAGGTAGAGGCCGCCGTCCCAGTCAATGTGCCGAACCGCCAAATCCACGGCCGGTTGGGCCGAAAGTTTTTGGAGAGGTATTACTTTTGGAACGGCCTGGAAAAATACCCAAAAAGGCAGTTCTGCGCCTCCGGAACTGCCGCTTTCCTATGAAAACTGCGGAATCGTCCTGTTTTTTTGAAAAAGCCCCTGAAAGCAGCTTGCAAAAATCGAGAGAACGGCATATAATGCAAAACTGTGTGCAAATCTCGACCGGCGGCCGGAATCGGACGGCCGGCAGGGAGGCCGCGTGTGTTGATCCGCCGCCCGGCGCGCCCCGCGTGGCCCTTTCATAGAGAAAAGGAGATGGAAGATGTGCAGAACGAACATTTGAGGAACATCGCCATCAACGCCCACATCGACCACGGCAAGACTGCCCCACAGGGCTGACACCCTGCGGGGATCGTTTGATAGAAATGCCCGGCGGAAGCACCCGCAAGGGGTACGCCACATCCGTAAGGCGGGAAAGCCGCCAACGGCTGTGCAGTGAATTCCGCCTCCGCCAAGGTTTTGCCGCAGGCAAAACACTTGTACGCGCCGCCCGGCGCGGCCTTGCCAGAGAAGAAGGAGAAGAGAATTATGCAGAACGAACATTTGAGAAATGTCGCCATCATCGCCCACGTCGACCACGGCAAAACCACGCTGGTGGACGAGATGCTGAAGCAGGGCGGCGTCTACCGGGAGAATCAGGAGGTGGTGGACCGGGTCATGGACTCCGGCGACCTGGAGCGGGAGCGGGGCATCACCATCCTGGCCAAGAACACCGCCATCCGGTACAAGGACACCAAGATCAACATCGTCGATACCCCGGGCCACGCCGACTTCGGCGGCGAGGTGGAGCGCATCCTGAAGATGGTCAACGGCGTCATCCTGCTGGTGGACGCCGCCGAGGGCCCCATGCCCCAGACCCGCTTCGTGCTCTCCAAGGCCCTGGAGCTGGGCCACCGGGTCATTGTGGTGGTCAACAAGATCGACCGGCCCGACCAGCGGATCCACGAGGTGGTGGATGAGGTGCTGGAGCTGCTGATGGACCTGGATGCCACCCCGGAACAGTTGGATTCCCCCATGCTGTTCTGCTCCGGCCGCAACGGCACCGCCTCCTACTCCCCCGACGTGCCGGGCACGGACCTCAAGCCCCTGTTTGAGACCATTCTGGAGTATATCCCCGCCCCGGAGGCAGATGTGGACCAGCCCTTCCAGATGCTGGTCAGCTCCATCGACTACAACGACTTCGTGGGCCGGATCGCTATCG
>ERZ772897.3990-NODE-3990-length-10241-cov-3.363440_pt1 | contig 10241 bp, 10 predicted proteins | sample MGYA00512125_ERZ772897 | MGnify/ENA primary metagenome ERZ772897 (study PRJEB29015, sample SAMEA2737660) | human gut metagenome | biome: human gut; feature: human-associated habitat; material: faeces | place: China | collected 2012 ... | reverse complement strand
CTGCCGTAACTGAAGAAGATGAAGGTCCAGGTGTCACTGATGTGGGCAAAAATTGGCCAATTAAGAAATTATAATATAAGAATAGCGTTGCGAGTATAGCTCTTAACCAGCTGAAATCCGCTCCATCAATTTAGAAAAGTTGTCACAAATTTTAGAAATAAAATACTGGGAGTATGAGTCCCAGGTCGTCTCCCAACGAGTTGCAGGAAAGGATGCTAATTTATTAATTAGGAATTTTCTGAGAGAGTTTGAGTTTGGTTGATAAGCAATTAAATAATTTTGTTAGCAAAATTGCTAAAGCTGTAATTTATTTTGTGGCAATATATTTGGTATTACTAGAACTAGGATATAATTTAGGAGGTCTAGTAACAGGACTTGGAATATCTAGTGTTATAATTGCATTTGCTGCGCAAGATATTGCAAAGAATCTATTTGGTGGATTTGCAATAATTACAGACAAGCCTTTCTCTGTTGGAGATTGGATAGAAGTTGGAGATTACTCTGGAACTGTAATGGATATAACTTTTAGAAGTACAAAAATAAAAGCAACTGACAATACTGTAATAACCATAAACAACTCAACTGTGGTTGAAAGCTTTGTTAAAAATTGGGGAAACATAGATAAGAGACGTTACTCAACAACATTAAATTTACCATTAAATACATCAGAAGCAACAGTAAAAAGATTATTGAAAAAAATAGAATTTGCATTAAAAACAAATCCACAGATAGTGCCAGACTCTATACAAGTACATTTTGAAAACATTAAACTTGAAGGAATACAGATATTTATATACTTAAATTCAACCCAGACAGGGTATGACGATTTCGAGGCATTTAAAGACGGTGTAAATTTGGAAATACTAAAAGTATTAGAATCAGAAAATGTAAAACTATCATATCCAGGACAAAATATTTATATTAAAGAAAAACCAATGAATGATACTCAAGACCAGAAATAATTTATTTATAAAATTGAAACATGTCGCTCTTAGTTGAAACTCTTCAACCAACTCAAAGGACGAATTTCCAGTTTAAATTTATAAAAATGAAATTATTTTGGATATTATGATGGACAAGCTCATATTTTTGCTAAATGTTCATATTTAAGACACAAAGATATTTTAAAATTATAGAGATAAAATATTTTTGGTAAGGAATAGGCTTGAAAAAGTATTACAATTTTGACTATGTCAAGTTTCATTCTTTTTCAAACCGAAACTGTAAGGAGGAACAAATAAAAATGGAAAATGATTGTATTTTAATAGTTGATGATGAGGAGAGAATGAGAAAGCTTATTAAAGATTTCTTAAAACAAAAAAATTATAATACAATGGAAGCTGCCGATGGTGAAGAAGCTCTAAAAGTGTTTTCTGAAAATCAAAATAGAATAAGATTAATATTATTGGATGTAATGATGCCTAAATTAGATGGCTGGTCTGTATTAAGACAGATTAGACAAACTTCTAAAGTGCCAATTATGATGCTTACAGCAAGAGGCGAAGAACAAGATGAATTGTTCGGCTTTGAGTTAGGTGTGGACGAGTATATTTCTAAACCATTCAGTCCTAAGATACTTGTTGCAAGAGTAGAGGCAATATTAAAAAGAACAGCAGGAGATAATAAAGAAGTAAAAGACTATGGTGGCATTCAAATAGACAATCAAGGAAGAACTGTTTCGGTTGATGGAAAGCAAATTGAACTTAGTCTAAGAGAATATGAGTTATTAGTATATTTAGTAGAAAACCAAGGAATCGCATTGTCAAGAGATAAAATATTAAACAATGTATGGAACTATGACTATTATGGAGATTCTAGAACTATAGATAGTCATATAAAAAAGATAAGACACAAGCTAGGGAAAAAAGGCAAATATATAGAAACAATAAGAGGAATTGGATATAAGTTTGAAGTTAAAAAGTAGAAACCCTTGTCAAAATTTAATTCTTTTCCAAGTGAGTTTTTGTGATGAAGGAGGAATATGATTAAGAGTGAAAAAAACAAGATTTAAGTCCGTTCGTGTAAAGCTTTTTATTACACTCAGTGTTATAGTAATATTTATTGTTGCATTGCTGGTTATAATGAACAGCATGGTATTAGAAACTTTTTACATGGTTTCTAAAATAAATTCTGTAAAAAAAGAGTACTATAAAATTAACGATATGTATAATAATAATGAAAGTTCAATTCTCTTAAAAATAAGAAACGATGCTCTGGCTAATAATTTTGATATAATGGTAGAAAATGAGGATTATATGCTAGTATTTTCTACTAACGAAAATTTTTCCAATATGATTAGTCAAAATTTAGAGAATAATAGGCTGAAATTGTTTGGAAAAAGAGAAAGAGTTTTATATTCGAATAACAATATGGAGATAAAAAAAGTAACGACGTCTAGTCTAAATAGCATATTATTATCTGGTGAATTAGATAATGGCTATAAAATTTATATTCAAATTCCAATTTCTGCAATAGAGGAGAGCGTTAGAATTTCTAATAATTTGTTGTTGATAATTGGAGTAATTGCTATTGTAATAGCAGGAATTGCAGTTTCGTACGTTTCTAGAAGGTTTACCAACCCAATACTAGAATTGAATGTTATTGCAAATAAGATGTCTAAATTAGATTTTAGCAAAAAATATGAACCAACAGGGTCTAATGATGAGATAGATGAACTTGGAAAAAGTATAAATTTGATGTCTCAAAAGTTGGAAGGAACAATAAAACAACTACGTAGTAGTAATATAGAACTAGAAAGAGACATAGAAGAAAAATCTAAAATAGATGAAATGAGGAAACAATTTATTTCTGATGTATCACACGAGTTGAAAACGCCGATTGCATTGATACAAGGCTATGCAGAGGGATTAGTTGAAAATGTAAATGCTGATGATGAATCTAGAAAATACTATGCAGAAGTTATTTTAGATGAGTCTAATAAAATGGATAAATTGGTAAGACAACTACTAGAACTTATGAGGCTAGAATATGGAAAAAGAGAGTTTAACAACGACACTTTTAATATATGTGAGCTAATACAGGAAGTAATAAGAAAATGTAATGTTATGCTAGAAGAAAAGGGTATAAAAGAAGTAAGATTTGAAGCAGACAAAAAGGTAAATGTGTATGCTGATGAATTCTACATAGAGCAAGCGTTTACAAACTATTTTACAAATGCAATTAAGCATACAAAAGAAGTAAATGGTGAAAAATATATAGAAATAAAATTAAAAGAAGATAAAGAAAAACATAAAGTAAAAATATCGGTATTTAATACAGGAGACACATTGTCAGAAGAAAATCTAGAAAGGATTTGGGGAAGATTTTACAAAGTTGATGAATCTAGAAATAGAGCCGATGGTGGTACAGGAATAGGGCTTGCACTTGTTAAAGCAATAATGAATAACTACAATTCTAAATATGGTGCAGTAAATAGAGAAAATGGCATTGAGTTTTACTTTGATATTCAGACAGATGCAGGGATGGAAAAATAATTACAATTTTCCAATCTAGAGAGTAAAGAGAACCAATGTTAAACATATGTGAAAAATGAAAGGGAGAAGTTGTGATGAGTAGAAATCAAGTTAATAATCCAGATGATTTAAGAAAAACAGTAAAGAATGGAAAAAATAAAAGAAAAAAAGCTAACAAAAAAGCTTTAACTAGACTGTTACTTTTAATAGTTGTAATAGTAGTAATTGTTATGGTTGCTAAGAATATTAGTAAAAACAAAAAGATAAAATTAGAAGAAGTAACAGAATATAATTATTTTTCTACGCTTATTGGAGAAAAAGCGGGAGTAATAGACAAGACTGGAAAGACAGTAATAGAGCCACAATATGATTCTGTTCAGATTCCAAACCCTTCTAAGGCAATATTTATTTGTATGAACAAAGATGGAACAACAAAGGTATTAAATGCAAATAACAAGGAAGTTTTAACAAAATACAAAAATGTACAAGCCATTCCAAACAATAATACATCAATTTCTAATACGTATCAAACTCAAATTTTGAAATATCAAGCTGGAGAAAAGTCTGGATTGGTTAGCATTGATGGTAAAGAAATAACATCGGCAATTTATGATAGTATAGAAACCTTAGAATATAAAGACGGAGTATTAAGAGTTCAAAAAGATGGCAAATATGGACTTATAGACATAAATGGAGAAGAAATTGTAAAACCAGAATACAATTCGATTACAACAGATGGGTACTATAATGAAGAAACAAAATATGAAAAAGCAGGCTATATTGTAAATGTAAGAACAGACAATGGCTATAGATATGGTTATATAAATTATAAGAATAGACAAACACTAGATACAATTTACACAAATGTAAAAAGAATAACTTCTTTGAAAGATGATGAAACAGTATATTTAATAACATATAAAAATGGCATGGCTGGAGTATTAAAAAACGGCCAAACACTTATAGATAATCAATATGAAGACATTGACTTTGATAGTGAAAACAAAATATTTGTATTGCAACAAAATGCAAAACAAGGAGTATACGATTTAGATGGAAGCATGATATTGCCAATTCAATATGAAAATATTACATTTGCAGGAAGCTATCTAAACGCAGAAAAAGACGGGAAACTATTGGTATTTGATGTTGCAGGAACTTTGCAGAGCGATGATAGCTATAAGAGTGTAGAAAAAGTTGCAAATGGAAAATATAGTATAACAATAGATAGAAACAATCAATATGGGGTAATAGATCAAAACAAAATATCAGTAATAGAAAATAAATATTCAAACATTTCATATGCATTTGGAGATTACTTTATAGTATCAAATGGTAGAAAATCTGGTGTGCTAGATGTTAATGGCAATACAGTAATACCACTGGAAAAAGATACAATTCAAAACATAAAAGGAACAAACATAGTACAAATAATAGATTCAAACACAAAAACTTCTGAAATATATAACAAAAAAATGGAAAAAGTGTTAGAATTAACAGACATTCGTGTTTATATAAAAGACAATTATTTAAAAGTAACATCAGCAAATGGAATAGCTTATTTAGACTATGACGGAAACAAAAAAGATGCAAAAGACATATTCACAAACAACGAAATATTTGCAAAAGAACAAAATGGCAAATGGGGATATGTTGACAAAAATGGAAATACAGTTGTAGATTTTAAATATGATATGGCAATAGACCTTAATGAATATGGCTTTGGAGCTGTTAAGCAAAATGGAAGATGGGGCGTAGTGGATTCTAAAGGAAACGAAGTAAAAGCACCAACATATGAATTAAATGAATATGCACCAAACTTTATAGGCGAATATTATGAGGTAAGTAGTTTGTATGAGGTGGCATATTTTACAAATGAGATATAAATAATTATGGATTAGTAAAAATAAATGGAGGATGAAAATGGAAAATTATAATTTAGAAAGTGCCAGGGAACTTATAAATTCAGCTGAAAAAGAGTTATCAAAAGAGTTTGAAAAGGCTGAAGAAATATGTGAATTTAATAGTGAAAAAGTATTAAAAGCTTTTCAAGAAAATAGAGTAAATGAAGCGGATTTTGGAAGTACTACAGGTTATGGTTATGGAGATATTGGAAGAGAAAAAATAGAAAAGGTTTTCGCTGATGTTTTAAGGGCAGAGGACTGTATCGTAAGAGGCCAATTTATATCTGGAACACATGCTTTAACAGTTGCATTATTTGCTTTTTTAAGACCCGGAGATACAATGCTAAGCATAAATGGTAAGCCATATGATACATTAGATGAAGTAATTGGAATTGCAGAAAATCCAAGTTCATTAAAATCATTTGGGGTAAAGTATGAACAAATCGATTTAATAAATGACGACTTTGATTATGAAAAAATAACAGAGAGATTAAAACAATCAAAAGTAAAATTAATAGAAATTCAACGCTCAAAAGGTTATGCTTTAAGAAAGAGTATTTCATTAGATAAGGTTGAAAGAGTAATTAAAGCAATAAGAGAAGTAGACAAAGATGTAATAATAATGATAGACAACTGCTATTGTGAATTTGTATCAAAAAGAGAGCCATTAGAAGTAGGAGCCGATGTAATAGTAGGTTCACTTATAAAAAACCTAGGTGGAGGAATTGCTCCAAATGGTGCATACATAGCAGGTAGAAAAGACTTAGTAGAGCTTGCAGCAGAAAGATTAACAGTTCCAGGAGAAGGAAAAGGTGTTGGTCCAACTTTAGGTATAAACAGAAGTCTTTTGCAAGGATTATTTTTAGCACCAAGTGTTGTAACAGCAAGCATAAAAACAGCAATATTAACCAGCAAAGTAATGGAAATGTTGGGCTACAAAGTAGAACCAAGATTTGATGCAGAAAGAGTAGACATAGTTCAAACTATAGAATTTGGAGATAGAGAAAAATTAATAAAATACTGCCAAGGAATACAAGCTGGTTCGCCAGTAGATTCAGACTCTTTGCCAGAACCATGTGATACCCCAGGGTACCAAGACCAAATAATAATGGCATCTGGAAGTTTCACACAAGGTTCTTCAATAGAGCTATCTTGCGATGGACCGCTAAGAGCTCCATTTGTTGGATTCCAACAAGGTGCATTAACATACGAATATGGAAAATTAGGATTAATAAAAGCAATCGCCCAATAGGGACGCCCCTTTTTGGGCGAAAAGAAAGGATTTTTAATGAAGGTTGTAGTAATTGGTGGTGGTCCAGCTGGAATGATGGCTGCGATAACTGCTAGCAAAAATGGAAATGAAGTTTATTTGCTAGAAAAAAATGATAGATTAGGTAAGAAGTTACTTATTACAGGTAAAGGCAGATGTAACATTACAAGTAGTCTGGATATAAAGGATTTCATACAGAATGTTCCGGGAAATGGCAGATTTTTGTATAGTGCTTTTGATAATTATACGAATTTAGATATAATCAATTTCTTAAAAGAGCACGGTGTTAGTGTAAAAGAAGAAAGAGGGAATAGAATATTTCCAACTTCCGATAAATCACTAGATGTGTTAAAGGCTTTTGAAGCCGAGCTAAAAAATAAAAGAGTAAAAATAAAATTTAATACCAGAGTTGTGGGAATAGAGACAAAAGAAAAAGGCTCTCATGCCGGCAGGAAATACGGCACGAGAGCCTTTTTAATACCTATAAAGAATCCCGCCCGGACGTCTGCGGCAATCAAACCTACCCTTGCGGACAGGTGGGTGCTCTGTCTCCGGTTTCGCGCTTCCTCATCGAGCCTTCATGGTCGACCCATGACGGGGAGGTCTGCAATCCACCGACGAACTCCAAGCTCCCGTTGAATGATTAGTAGGATCATATAAACCGCAACAAATCGCGCCGGGCAGGAAGTCTTTGCTGAGAAATCACTCGATCTCGAACTGGTCGCTCAGACGCTTCTCGAACAGCTTGCTGACTTCCAGCAGGGTCTCATCGTCCTCGACCACGTCGAGATACTCGCCCTCGTCGTCCTCGCCGACGCTCAGGATGACCAGCTGGGCATCCTCGTCCAGGTCTTCCTCATTCTCGGCGTATTCGACAACGGCCAGGTAATGCACGCCCTTATGGTCCAGAGCGTCGATCACTTCAAACGTGACCTCATTGCCGTCCTCGTCCTCGAGGGTCATCAGGTCAGGCTGATATTCCTCTTCGGTCTCAGCGGCGGACTTGTTCATATCTTCTGCCATAAGTCACGTTCTCCTGTCAAATATCTAAAAAATGGAATAACTGTCACACCCTGCCCACTCTGCTCCTTCTGAGCTGTGGGTTCCGGGTACGCCTATAGTGTAGCGTTTTTTTGCCCGCTCGTCAAGATGTTTTTCGCATAGAAATCCAATAACAAATTTTCACGCTTTTCCCTCTCGCTTCCCGGGCCGGAATGTGATATACTATAGCGATAGCTTTTGAAAAGCCATCTTTGCTATAATATATGGACAGGGAGGCCCGCTCATGAGAGCCTTGAAAAAAATAATGGCGGCACTGGCCCTGACGGCAGTTCTGGCCGGATGCAGTGCACATAATATTCTCTCCAGCATCCAGGGCGGGAAGGCCGGCACGGTGCAGACGGTCAGCCGCCCGGCTGTGGAGTCGGCAGAGCTGCAGTTCACCCACCCGGCGGCGGGGGACACCATCGCGGTGTTCGATACCTCGGCAGGCGTGTTCAAAGCAGTGCTTTTTTCCACCGAGGCCCCGCAGGCCGTGCAGAACTTCACGACATTGGCCCAGCAGGGCTTTTACAACGGACTGACCGTCACCCGGGCGGAGAAGGACTTCGTGGTGGAGGCCGGGCAGGGCGCGGACGGCAGAGGCACCACCATCTGGAACGGGAACCGTTTCTCCGCCGAGACCACCGATAAGCTCCACCACTATTCCGGCGCACTCTGTGCCGCAGCGGACGCCTCCGGCGACTGCGCCAGCGTCTTCTATGTCATGGAGACCCTGCCGGGCGGCAGCTCGGTGACGCAGGAGCTCATCGACCAGATGAACGCCGCCGGCTGGCGGGCCGACGTGGTGAGCGCCTACCAGACGGCGGGCGGCGCACCCTACCTCGACTACACCGACACTGTTTTCGGGCAGGTGTACGAAGGGATGGAAGTGGTAGACACCATCGCCCAGACCGGCGTGGATGAAGCTCAGCGCCCCACCGAACCCATCACCATCAACAGTGTGACCATCACGAAATTTGAATAAGAAGCTGTTTTTCCGCCCTCCGGGCGGTGGGACGGCTGCAAAAAAATCACCCGCCAACTGGCGGGTGATCTGCGTTTATGGGGAAAAAGGGACAGGTCAGGTCTTCTTTACCTGCAGAGTGATGGCGATGTAGGTCTTCCCGTTATAGGTCTCGGCTGCTACGCCTACCTTGGTCCAACGACCAGCTTGATTAAAGTTCAGGCGGGAAGCATCACTGTCGTCAGTGATGTATTTGATGAGGTCTTCCAGCTTGGTGTTCTGATAATCGTATTGGGCGATAAGGGTCAGAGTGGATTTATCTCGATCAATATTTACTTTGTGGTAGACCCCGTATCCTCCAATGTTGCCTTTCAGCTCGGCGTCCAAATTGGCTTTGGCAATGTCCCGCATCTCATCGTCATATGTCAGACTTGCGGTGGAACGATTGCTTCGGATGGCCCCCATCACCTCGGCTTCGGCTTGGGCCTTCGGGTCGGAAGAGCCGCCACCGCTGCAGGCGGTCAGGAACAGAAGGGTCAGTGCACCGGCCAGAAGCAGGGCAGTCAGCTTTCTCAGTTTTGTCATGTGGGTCGCCTCCAATCGTTTTTGTTTTGGTGAGTCTAGTCGTTTTTCTCGTGAAGAAGCATCATCCCCGGCCATCTGGGCAGGGGTTCTTCTACCCTCATTTTATCGGAGAAGAGTCGGTGCTGTCAAGCCGGAAAACTATACAAATTCGACCCAAGAAAATTGTGAAAACAAACCGGAAAACGACGATTTTCTGCGGACTTTGCAACAAACTGTCCGGACTTTGCAAAGAAACTTTGCCACAGGGGCGGCGGGGGCGTTCAGACCTCCCCCGGGTGCTCCTTCCGCCACTGGATGTAGTCGTCCAGAATGACCGTCGCGCTCACCGAGTCGAGGATGCTTTTCCGCTTTGCGCCGAAGGTGCCGCTCTCGTCGAGGAGGTCAGCAGCGGCGCAGGTGGTCTGGCGCTCATCCCACATCCGGACGGGCAGGCCGCTCCAGATCTCAACGGTTTTGGCCAGCTTGCGGCTCTTGCGGGCGCGCTCGCCCTCGGTGCCGTCCATGTTCAGCGGCAGGCCGATGACGATGAGCTCGGCTTCGATTTCTTTTGCCACCTCGCAGACCCTGGCGGCGACTTTGTCCCGGGCCTTGACGGTGATCTGAGGGGTGATGGGGGAAGTCAGGAACTCGGTGCGGTCGCAGGTGGCGAGGCCGGTGCGGCTGTCGCCGTAATCTACTGCTAAAATTTTCATGCAGGTGTCCTCTTTCTGAGATGATTTTTCTTTATTGTACCACAGAATAGATGTCGCTGCAATTTTGTGGTACAATGATAGAAAAATGAGGGCAAGCCGCCCACGATAGAAAACTGACCCAACGGAGAGATTCACCATGTTAAAACTACTTTTAGGCGGCTCCGGCAGCGGAAAGACGACGCTGACCACCCGGCTTGCGGAGCAGTTCCCGGAAGAGGTGACGGTGATCCGGCATGACGATTACTATAAGCACTACGAGGATCTGACCCTGGAAGAAAGAAAGCTTTTAAACTACGACCATCCCAATGCCTT
>ERZ772897.3986-NODE-3986-length-10252-cov-9.061587_pt1 | contig 10252 bp, 9 predicted proteins | sample MGYA00512125_ERZ772897 | MGnify/ENA primary metagenome ERZ772897 (study PRJEB29015, sample SAMEA2737660) | human gut metagenome | biome: human gut; feature: human-associated habitat; material: faeces | place: China | collected 2012 ... | reverse complement strand
ATTCCTTACTGGCTGTAAGGGATATTAACCATAAATATATTGTAGTAGAAAGGAGTCGAAAAAATGATCTATACCGTAACTTTTAACCCATCGCTGGATTACATCGTTTCTGTAGATAATTTTACCTGCGGAATCGTAAATCGTACAACGGATGAGATTATTTTTCCGGGAGGAAAAGGAATCAACGTTTCCATGGTTTTAAAGAATCTTGGCTTTGAGAATACAGCACTTGGCTTTTTGGCCGGATTCACAGGAAACAGAATACAGGATCTGTTAGAGGAAAAAGGAGTCCGCGCCGACTTTATCAGCGTGGAAAAGGGAATTTCCAGAATTAATGTAAAGCTTCGTTCCAATGAAGAGACGGAGATCAACGGACAGGGACCGGCGATCGCGGAGGCGGATATTAAAAAGCTTTATGAAAAGCTTGATACGCTGTCAGACGGTGATATCCTCGTGCTTGCAGGAAGTATTCCGGATGTTATGCCGGGTTCGATGTATATGGATATTATGAAACATTTACAGAACAAGGACTTGAAAATTGTGGTAGACGCAACGAAAGATCTTCTGGTGAATGTGTTACAGTATCATCCATTTCTGATCAAGCCAAACAATCATGAGCTTGGCGAAATTTTCGGAGTGAAGATTGAAAGTAAGGCAGGTGTCATCACCTATGCAAAGAAAATGCAGGAAAAGGGAGCGAGAAACGTTCTGGTATCTATGGCAGGTGACGGAGCTGTTTTAGTCGCAGAAGATGGAAGCATCTTCCAGTCCGAAGCACCAAAAGGAAAGGTTGTCAATTCCGTGGGAGCAGGAGATTCCATGGTGGCAGGATTTATTGCAGGATACCTTGAGAACGGAAGCTACGAGAAAGCGTTCCAGATGGGTGTCTGCACCGGAAGTGCCTCTGCATTTTCAGAGGAACTGGCTACAAAAGCAGAAGTGATCGCTTTACTCGATAGTAATAAGAAATTGTTTGCAGGGGAACAATAGAAAGGGAGGGATTTTTCAAATGAAAATCAGAGATTTACTCGCAGCAGAAAGTATTGAACTGAATGGAAAAGTAACAGGCAAAAAAGAAGCTCTTGATGCCATGGTCGATTTAATGGCAAAGAGCGGCAAGATCAATGATGTGGAAGTCTACCGCAAAGGTGTCTACGCAAGAGAAGAGGAGAGCACCACAGGAATCGGCGAGGGAATTGCGATTCCGCACTGCAAATCGGATTCGGTGTCAAGACCGGGGCTTGCAGCGATGGTCGTACCGGAAGGGGTTGACTTTGATTCCTTAGACGGTGAGAAAGTAAACCTGATCTTTTTGATCGCTGCACCGAACACAAAAGAGAACGTACATCTCGATGTACTGAGCAAATTATCAGTGTTACTGATGGATGAGGATTTCACAGCAAACCTGCGCAATGCCAAGACGGTCGATGAATTTTTGCACGTGATCGACGCAGCAGAAGCAGAAAAAGACGCTGAGGAAGAGAAAAAAGAAGAGGAAAAGAAAGCAGAAGCACCAGTTTCCAATGGAAAACTGATCCTCGCAGTTACCGGCTGCCCAACCGGTATCGCACATACTTATATGGCGGCAGAAGCACTTGAGAAAAAGGCAAAAGAGCTTGGATACCGGATCAAAGTTGAGACGAGAGGTTCCGGCGGTGCCAAGAATGTGCTCACAAAAGCAGAGATCGCAGAGGCAGAGTGCATTATTGTTGCAGCAGACACACAGGTTCCAATGGATCGTTTCGCAGGAAAACCGGTGATTCAATGTAAAGTGGCAGACGGAATCAGCAAAGCAGAGGAACTGCTCACAAAAGCGGCAAATGGTCATGCTTCTATCTATGAGGCAGGCGGAAAAGCAGCAGATGACGAGGAAGAAGGAAAAGACAGTCTTGGACATCAGATTTACAAGCATCTGATGAATGGCGTATCCCATATGCTTCCATTTGTTGTCGGCGGTGGTATTTTAATTGCAATTGCATTCCTGATTGACGGTTTTTCCGTAGATCTGAATTCACTTCCATTAGACCAGAGATCAAACTTCGGTACGATCACTCCGATGGCAGCGATGTTTAAGTCTATCGGTGGCGTGGCATTCGGCTTCATGCTCCCAATCCTTGCCGGATTTATTGCGATGAGTATTGCAGACAGACCGGGACTTGCCGTTGGTTTCGTCGGCGGTGCAATTGCAGCAAACGGAACAAGTGGATTCCTCGGTGCATTGGCAGCCGGATTCCTTGCAGGATATGTTGTATTATTATTAAAGAAGATCTGCAGCAAACTTCCTGACAGTTTAGAGGGAACAAAACCGGTATTGATCTATCCGTTATTTGGTATCTTTATTGTAGGTGTTTTGATGACATATGTAGTGGAACCGCCAATCGGCGCATTAAATACATTGATCAACAACGGATTGAACGGATTAAACGGCGCAAGTGCAATATTACTTGGTGCATTACTCGGCGGTATGATGTCTGTTGATATGGGAGGCCCGGTCAACAAGGCAGCTTATGTATTCGGTACAGCTTCCATTGCAGCCGGAAACTATAACATCATGGCAGCCGTTATGGTCGGCGGTATGGTTCCGCCAATCGCGATTGCGCTTGCAACCTTAATTTTCAAAAACAAATTTACAGCAGATGAGAGAAAAGCAGGTCCTACCAACTTCATCATGGGACTTTCCTTCATCACAGAGGGCGCAATCCCATTTGCAGCATCTGATCCACTCCATGTATTACCGGCGTGTGCGGTTGGTTCTGCAGCAGCAGGTGCATTATCCATGGCATTTAACTGTACCTTAATGGCGCCTCATGGTGGAATCTTCGTATTCCTTACCGTAGGAAATCCATTATTATATCTGGTTGCACTGGCAGTCGGTTCCGCAGTCGGATGTGTGCTTCTCGGTGTATTAAAGAAAAAAACAGCTTAAGAGGAGAGAAAAACAATGAAAGAATTTAAGTATGTAATCAAAGATGAACAGGGAATCCACGCAAGACCGGCAGGGTTATTTGTAAAGGAAGCAGCCGCATTTCCATGTAAAGTAATCATCGAAAAAGATGGAAAAGAGGCAGATGCAAAACGTATTTTTGCAGTGATGGGTCTTGCAGTCAAATGTGGGCAGGAGATCACCTTAAAGACAGATGGCGAAAACGAAGAAGAGGCAATGAATAAACTTTCCGCTTTCTTAGAAGAAAACTTATAAAAAATACGTGCCTGTGGACTGCTTTGCGGCAGTCCATATGTGCATTACAGCAGAAATATTTTTGGAGGTAAAACAATGGTTTTAGAAGGAAAAAGCGTATTTGGTGGAATTGGGATCGGACGTCTTTCTATTTACAATAAGAAGGAAAATCAGGTAAAACGCGAGAAAATCACAGATGTGGAAGCAGAAATCACTCGTTTTACAGATGCAAAGGAAACTGCAAAAGAGCAGTTAAAAGGCTTTTATGAGAAAGCGGTCAAGGAAGTTGGCGAAGTGAATGCCGCAATTTTTGAAGTGCATCAGATGATGCTAGATGATCTTGATTATGTGGAATCTATCACCAATATGATCCGCACACAGGAAGTAAATGCAGAATTTGCAGTGGCTTCGACCGGAGATAATTTTTCAAAGATGTTTGCAGCGATGGATGATGATTATATGAAAGAGCGTGCAGCAGATGTAAAAGATATTTCCAACCGTGTGATCTCTATTTTACAGAATGCGGAAAACGGTTCCGTGACAGGAGAGAAACCGGTGATTCTTCTTGCCGATGATCTTGCACCAAGTGAGACAGTCCAGCTCGATAAATCCAAAGTACTCTCCTTCGTGACCAGACATGGTTCTACCAACTCCCACACTGCGATTTTAGCGAGAACCATGAACATTCCGGCATTGATCGGCATTGATTTTTCCGAGGATGTCAATGGGAAAATGGGTATCGTGGACGGCTATACCGGAAAGCTTTACATTGAACCGGATGAGGAGACCATGAAAAAATACGAGGCAAAAAAAGCCGAGGATGAAAATAAGAAGCGTCTTTTACTGGAATTAAAGGGAAAAGAAAATGTTACTTTAGACGGCAAAAAAATTAATCTTTATGCCAATATCGGCGGTGTTGCGGATGTGGCAAATGCACTGAGCAACGATGCGGGCGGAATCGGATTGTTCCGAAGCGAGTTCCTTTATCTGGAATCGGAGGACTATCCGACCGAGGAAGCGCAGTTTGCCGCTTATAAGACGGTGGCAGAAAATATGGCAGGCAAAAAGGTTATTATCCGTACCTTAGATATTGGAGCCGATAAGCAGGTGGACTATTTCCATATGGAGAAAGAAGAAAATCCGGCAATGGGATACCGTGCAATCCGAATCTGCCTTGACCGACCGGAAATTTTCAAGACGCAGCTCCGTGCAATTTACCGTGCAAGCTATTACGGAACGATCTCCATTATGTTCCCGATGATCATTTCGGTGAAAGAGGTGAAACGTATCAAAGAGATCGTAGCGGAGGTGAAAGCAGAACTGACCACAGAGGGAATTCCATTTAAGGACTGTGAACTGGGAATTATGATCGAGACACCGGCAGCAGTCATGATTTCGGATCTTCTGGCAGAGGAGGTTGATTTCTTCTCCATTGGCACAAATGACCTGACACAGTACACACTTGCGATTGACCGTCAGAATCCAAAGCTTGACAGCTTTTATGATTCCCATCATGAAGCAATCTTAAGAATGCTTCAGATGGTTGTAGATAACGGTCATAAGCATGGCTGCTGGGTTGGTATCTGTGGCGAGCTGGGTGCAGATACGACACTGACCTCCACTTTCCTTAAGATGGGATTTGATGAGTTATCTGTCTCTCCAGCCATGATTTTACGCGTAAGAGAGGAAATCCGGAACACAAAAGTGGAGGAGTAGCCCTGAATTATAAAAGACATTTTCCGGGTCTTGCCTCTGTGATGTTTTTGCCGTCATAGACAAGTTCCCCACCGATATAAACAGAGACAATGCCTTCGGCAATCTGTGTACCGTCCTTAAAATCGGCACAGTCGCGCAGTTTTGTCTCATCAAACAGAATAAAATCAGCATCAAAGCCATCCCTGATCAGACCTTTATTCGGAAGCTTCCATACGGAGGCGGTAAGACCGGTCTGTTTATGGATGGCTTCTTCTATTGTGATAAGATGTCTTTTCAGTGCAAAGTCGGCGATCGGCTTGATAAAGCTGCCGTAGGCTCTCGGATGTGCAGGCCCCTTTTTCTCAGAGCAGATCGTGTCAGATCCAATCATGGAGTATGGACTCTGGTAGATGGTGAGCATATCCTGTTCCGACAGGGAAAAGTAACTTGCCATGCAGGTGAAATTGTTTTCCAAAAGCAGGTCAAAATAGGTATCAAAAGCATCTTTGCCGAGGAAGTCGGCATATTCCTGAACTGTTTTTCCCACAGCGTCAGGTGTTTTTGGCGCGGAGGAGATCAGAAAATTTGTCGACTGTCTTTGGACCGAAGAAAGAAAAGATCAGAGCCATAGATGGGGTATCGTTTTATGTCTGCCGCGGTGAGATGGTTGGCATTGTCGGAGAATCCGGCTGTGGAAAAAGTGTGACAAGCCAGTCTATTATGCGGCTTTACGATGAAAAAGAAGAGGTTTCCTACTCCGGAACTGTCCGGTTTGAAGGGGAAAATCTGATGGAAATTCCCTATAAGGAAATGGATAAGATCAGAGGAAACCGCATTGCAATGATTTTTCAGGATGCATTAAGCTCCTTAAATCCTGTATACACGGTTGGAAATCAGGTGGTGGAGGCAATCTGCATCCATCAGAATGTGGAGAAAAAGGAAGCCTGGCAGAAAGCCGTGGAAATGCTCATGAAAGTCGGCATTTCAGAACCGGAGAAGCGTATGCGGCAGTATCCACATGAGCTGTCCGGCGGTATGCGTCAAAGGGTGATGATTGCGATAGCACTCTGCTGTAAACCGGATCTTCTGATCGCGGATGAGCCGACAACGGCATTGGATGTCACGGTGCAGGCTCAGATCATGGATCTCATCCAGCAGTTAAAAGAAGAGGAAAATATGGGTGTTATCCTCATCACACATGATATGGCGGTAGTGGCAGAAAACTGCGACAGGGTGATCGTAATGTATCTTGGACAGATGGTAGAGGAAGCGAGTGTCACGGATATTTTTGAACATCCGCTTCATCCGTATACGGTCGGACTGATCCAGTCTATTCCACAGATGACCACAGACTCCGAGCAGGAACTGTTTATGATAAAAGGAAGTCTTCCGCTTCTGACGCAGATCAAAAAGGGCTGCCGTTTTGCGTCAAGATGTCCGTATGCGACAGACAAATGCAGGGAAGAAGAACCGGAATTGCAGAAAACAGGTGAAAATCACAGTGTGAGATGTCATTTCCCAAGGTTTGGTGAATAAGGGAGTTATATATGGACGAGAGAAAAGCAGTAATCAAAGCGGAGCATATAAAAAAATATTTCCCTGTAAAGGGAGTGGTCGGAAAGAAAAAAGCGGTCGTAAAGGCAGTGGATGACGTGTCACTGACAGTCTATGAGGGCGAGACTGTGGGACTGGTAGGTGAGACAGGCTGCGGTAAAAGTACATTTGGAAGAACGATTTTAAAGTTGACGGAACCGACCGATGGAAAAATTTATCTGGACGGTGAAGATATTACCGGTTATTCGGAGCGCAAACTCAGAAAATACAGGCAGAAAATGCAGATCGTATTTCAGAACCCGTACAGTTCCCTTGATCCGAGGGAGACCATCGGGAAATCTTTAGAAGAAGTGCTGCAGATTCAGGGCAGGAAGCAGGGATGCCGGGAAAAGGTATTGGAGACGCTTGAACTTGTGGGATTGTCGTCAGAAGTTTACGACAGGTATCCGCACGAATTTTCGGGCGGACAGAGACAGCGTGTCGGAATTGCCAGAGCGTTGATCTTAAATCCGGTCTTTCTCGTCTGCGATGAACCGGTATCGGCGTTGGACGTATCGGTGCAGGCACAGATTGTCAACCTGTTGAAAAAAATACAGCGGGAGAGAAAGCTCGCGAGTATTTTTATTTCCCATGACATCAATGTTGTGCGCTATATCTCAGACCGCATTGTTGTTATGTATCTTGGACATATCGTGGAGGAAGTGCCGAAGGACGAATTGATCCATCATCCGAAGCATCCTTACACGAAAAGTCTTTTGGCATCTGTGCCAAACATGAATCCGAGGGAGCGGAAGCGCCATGTGGCGTTGGAGGGAGAAATCCCTTCCCCAATGGATCCACCATCCGGCTGTGTCTTTCATACAAGATGTCCGTATGCAACGGACAAGTGCCGGACGGAAGTACCGGAGTATAAGGAAAGCGGAGACGGACACTGGGTAAGATGTCACGAAGTGTGACAGAAATGAAAAACCTCTGTGCGGGTATGGAGCCTGCACAGAGGTTTTTTAGCGAAAGTAAAAGAACATTATATAAAGTGATGGTAGAATTTCAATCCATATTTCATAATTTAAACCAACCCGGACATACTGAATATAAAACAGTTATGAACGAGGTTTAAAAAGAATGAATCAGTATTTGTTGATAAAGCAGGGAAACATCCATAATGCCGTGGAAAAAGAAGCATTTACGGCTGATATTTTAATAGAAAATGGAAAGATAAAGAAAATTGCTCCGGTGTTAGAGGGCGCAGTTATCAATGATGCGGAAATAATTGATGCATCCGGCATTGACGTGTATCCGGGATTTGTGGACGCACATTGTCATCTGGGACTGGACGGATATGCGGTGGAGTATGCCGGAGATGATTTTAATGAAATCGGGGATGCCATCACGCCGGAACTCTCTGCACTCGATGCGGTCAATCCGCAGGACAAAGCATTTGAGCTGGCAAGAGCAGGCGGCGTAACCTGCGTGTCAACAGGACCAGGAAGCTCAAATGTAATCGGTGGAACATTTTGTGTCATTAAGACGTATGGGAAGCGTATTGATGATATGATTGTAAAAGAAAAATCGGCAATGAAAATTGCGTTTGGCGAAAATCCGAAAAACTGTTATAAAAGCAGGGGAATCTATTCGCGGATGACAATTGCTGCGAAACTCCGGGAAGTTTTGCGTCAGGCAGAGCTTTATGAAAAAAGACAGGAAGCGGCAGGATATCCGGATAATACGGACTATAGCAAAATGCCGGAATATAATGCGAAACTGGAAGCACTGCTCCCGGTCATAAGAAAAGAACTTCCACTGAAAGCCCACGTGCACCGCGCGGATGATATTTTCACGGCAATCCGTATTGCAAAGGAATTTGATCTGAATTTAAAGCTGGATCATGTGACAGATGGAAGTCTGATCGCGGACGAACTTGCGAAAGAAGGGTATTCGCTTGCGGTCGGACCTTCTTTTGGATATGCAACCAAATATGAATTGAAAAATAAGAGCTTTTCCACACCGGCAGATCTGGCGGATGCAGGGTGCTCCGTTTGTATTATCACGGATTCTCCTGTCAGTGAGGAGCAATATCTTCCGCTTTGCGCCGGAAAAGCAATCGCAAGCGGACTGGATGAATTTACTGCATTACAGGCTGTCACGATCAATGCGGCAAAGCATATCGAAGTCCAGGACCGGGTGGGAAGCATTGAGGAAGGAAAGGATGCGGACTTTGTACTGGTAAAGGGAAGTCCGTTTGCAGTAGATACGAAAATTTTGTATACAATCATTGATGGAAAGATTGTATACAAAAATAATTCGCTGTGATCCTCTGTCTTGAACCTTAAAAGGGCTGGCGTGTTCATGAATGCGCCAGCCCTTTTAAGGTTCAAGCCTGATTTGGAACAAAGTCCGATTGAAAGCGACAGATGCCTTTGTTATAATAAACCATAATAGTTTATTTTGGGATAATAATGATTCTACAGATATAGGATGGTAATAGCAATTTGCAGAGAGGAGGGCGATTGACATGAAGAAGTATACATTAATGCATAAGAATTTCCCAGTAGCAGATTTAGAATTGGATGAAGCTTCAGGAGCAATTTCAACTGTCGGTATAGTGTATGAGAAAGAACGTGTACCGGTAGGAATTCCAGTGAAAAAAAACATCATTGACAGAGCCGCGCTTAATGCATGGTGGAAAGGACGTGCGATTCCAGCCAGCCGTATGGGGATTGAGAATGCATTGACGAAATTACACATGTCCTCCACGCAGATGCTGTTGGAAAAGTGTCTGGGATTAAGTCTGTCAGATCAGTATTGGGTGTGCCCGAAGAATTCAGGCATAACGTGGGAACAGGTAAATTTTTTTGAGAATACATTTTCAGATGATGTGGGAAATATTTTGTTTGACCAGACAGCATCTGGTAATCCGGTAAGTTTAATGTCACCGGATAATACTTCAGATGGATGGCTGAAGAAGAAATGGAAAATAATAGATGATAAACGTTGCCTGATAAAAGGGGGAAGTGGTGCCACACAGCAGGAACCGTATAATGAAGTTCTCGCAAGCAGGATTATGGACAGGCTGGACATTCCACATGTAAAATATTCACTTCTTGTGGAGGATGATTACCCATATAGTGTATGTGAAGATTTTATCACACCGGAGACAGAACTTATTTCTGCATGGCATCTGATGCAGATGAGCAGAAAGCCCAATCATATTTCAATCTATCAGCATTATATCAATTGCTGCGAGGAAAACGGAGTGCCGGAGATTCGTAAGGCATTAGATCAGATGATCGTTCTGGACTATCTGCTTGTAAATGAGGACAGGCATTTGAATAATTTCGGGGTAGTCCGTAAGGCAGAGTCATTAAAATATATGTGTGCAGCCCCAATTTTTGACAGTGGAACGTCCATGTGGTTTGATAAGCCGACAGCCATGATAGGAGATATAACGAAATTGGTGTGCAAACCGTTTAAAAATACACACGAAGAGCAGATAAAGCTTGTGAGTTCTTTTGAATGGCTTGCTATGGAAAAGTTAAGTGGTATCGAGGAAGAATTCCGGGAAATAGTGAGGGGATCGCTCTTTGTTGATGAAAAAAGATGTGATGCGCTTTGCGCGGCATTGAAAAACAGAGTAAATATGTTAGAAAAAGTGATTCATGCAAACCAAACAGTATATACAATAGATGACTATAAGAACGATGTGAAGGAAAATATAGCATACAGTGGTTCTGGTGAATATAAGAAAGGGGAGATGTAGTAAAGCATCTCCTCTTTTGCAGTTTATGTAAAAAAAACAACCATTTATGCCATTTTTCATTTTATAAA
>ERZ772897.3984-NODE-3984-length-10254-cov-6.060888_pt1 | contig 10254 bp, 10 predicted proteins | sample MGYA00512125_ERZ772897 | MGnify/ENA primary metagenome ERZ772897 (study PRJEB29015, sample SAMEA2737660) | human gut metagenome | biome: human gut; feature: human-associated habitat; material: faeces | place: China | collected 2012 ... | reverse complement strand
ATGGCAAACGAAATCAAAGTTGGTAAAAACGAATCGATCGATAGTGCTCTCCGCCGCTTCAAGCGCATGTCCCAGAAAGCTGGTACGCTCGCTGAGGTACGCAAACGTGAACATTACGAGAAACCGAGCGTTCGCCGCAAGAAGAAATCCGAGGCAGCTCGTAAACGCAAATACAGAGGCTAAGCGCCTCGGTATGTGAGCGGCGCCTGCATCCCTGCAGGCGCCGCATTTTCGTGAGGAGGAAATATCATGTCCATCAAGGAACAGCTCACCGCTGATATGAAAGAAGCCATGAAGGCGCATGAGAAGGAACGCCTCTCCGTCATCCGCTCGGCGCGCGGCGCCATCCGCCAGGCGGAGATTGACGGCGGTCACACGGAACTCGACGACGAGGGCGTCATCGGTGTGCTCAGCAAGGAAGTCAAGATGCGCAAGGACTCCATCGATGAGTTCGAGAAGGGCGGCAGGCAGGACCTTGTCGAGAAGACGCAGGCGGAGATCGACGTACTCATGAAGTACCTGCCCGCACAGCTCTCGGAGGACGAGGTGCGCGCGCTCGTCAAGGAAGCGGTCGAGAAGACGGGCGCGAAGACGCCGAAGGACATGGGCAAGGTCATGGGCGCGCTCATGCCGAAGGTCAAAGGCCGCGCAGATGGAAAGCTCGTGAACCAGCTCGTGCGCGCGCAGCTCGCCGAGTGACCCTGCGGGCGGTCCGGGCGCGTCGGCGGCGCGAGGCCTCATTTGACAATCCCGCGCCCTGTGACGTAGAATAGAGCCGATTGTTTTCGGGAGGGAGATCTCCCAGCGCTTGGAATGAGGGTGTGCGAAGAAGATGAGGTACAGGCGGATCACCGTGCTGCTGGCAGCTTGCCTGCTCTGGGCTGGCTCCTGCTTCGCTGAGGACATGCGGTTCGTGGATGCGAACGGCTATACGGGCTACTATGTGGATGCCGGCTCGGTCACCTATGAGAGCGTGGCTGCCTGCAACGCGACGATCGCGGTCATCAAGGCGGATCGGAACCGCATGTTCCGCTACACGATGCATTTCGACCGCGGCAAGGGCGTCTATCAGATCCTCTCGTCCGAGGTCCTGCGCTACGACACGAAGGAGGTCCTCTCGACGGGCAGCACGGAGAGCGGCGTCCATCCCTACGGCATCTACTCGCCGATGAAGGAGATCGTCGACTTCATCTACAACGACCTGCCGCACGGGGATCTGCCGCCGGAGGCGCCGGACGAGACGGCAGATGCCGCCGCCTTGCCTGGACCCGGTGAGCTCGGCTAAAGCTCGATGCGCACCGCCCTTTTCCATAAAAAAAGACCGGATGCAACGCATCCGGCAAAAGAAAAGCAAGAACAAATAAAATAAGTGCTTTTGAGTAGGTCGATTTCTCGACTGGCTTCATTATATAGCCTGCCAGTAGGTTTGTCCAGTCTGTTTTCAGATATTTTTCAGGGGACGGAAAGCATCAGGGGGAATAGCAATGGAGGACCTGGGAAAGCTCAAGAAACGGACAGCGTGGCTGTCCATTTTTTCCAATACGATCCTTGTGATATTGAAACTCATGGTCGGTCTCTACGTCGGCGCCGTGAGCCTCATCTCAGAGGCGCTGCACTCCGGTACCGACCTCATCGCGGCGCTCATCGCTTTCTGGGCGGTGCACAAGTCCGAGCTGCCGCCGGACCTCGAGCACGACTACGGGCACGGGAAGTACGAGAACCTCTCGGCGGCGGTCGAGGCGCTGCTCATCGTGGGCGCCGCCATCGGCATCGTCTACGAGGCCGTGGAGAAATTCCACACGGCGGAGACGCCGGCGTTCCTCTCGTATGGCATCGCGATCATGGTCTTCGCGATCTTCATCAATTTCCTCGTCTCGCGGCGGCTCATCCACGTGGCAAAGGTCACGGGCTCGCAGGCACTCGAGGCGGACGGGCTCCATCTTTCCGCCGACATCTGGACGTCGGTCGGTGTGCTCACGGGCCTCGTGCTCATGCAGGTCACGGGCTGGGCGTGGCTCGACCCCGTCATCGCCATCTTCGTCGCGGGCATCATCTTCCGTGCGGGCTGGCGCATGATCGTCGAGTCGACGGCGGAGCTCACGGACGCGAGCCTCGCGCCGGAGGAGGAGGCGGCGATCGGCGCCATCTTCGACGAGGTGCCGGAGGTGCGCGGCTGGCACTGCCTGCGCACGCGCCGCTCGGGCTCCTACAAGCTGCTCGACGTGCACATCCTCTTCGACGGGAACATGCATCTCTCGCGCGTCCACGCGGTCTGTGACGAGATTGAGCAGGCGATCCGCTCGCAGTTCGGCACGTTCGACGTGCTCATCCACGCCGAGCCCGTCGACGGGCACACGGAGGACACGAAGAAGAGCGTCTACGAGGAGGCGCACGATACACATACGCTCGCGGACCCGTACCGGTGACGCGCGGCAATCTTTCGTATGGAAGCAGGATTTCCTCGCGGAAACGCGAATATAGAAGCTGTGATAGCGACGAAAAGCATCCATAAGCAGTTGCAATGAAGAACAGGAGGAACGATCCATGCAAGGCAAGAAATTCCTGAGCGTGCTCCTCAGCGCGGTCTTTCTCGTATCGACGATGGGCTCCGCCGTGGCGGCGACGCCGGAGACCGTGCAGGCGAAGCTCGAGATGGTCGAGGGCGACACGTACGGCCAGCCGCAGACGGGCTCGATCATGGAGCGCATCAACAAGCTCGAGAAAGACTACGACGGCAAGCACCGCACGGGCTCGATGATGGCGCGCACGAACGCGATCTACAGTAGCCTCTACGAGAACGCCGGCGCGCCGTCGCTGCTCGCGGAGCTCAACGGCATCGAGTGGACGATCCGCCACGAGGTGAGCGCGAAGCCCGTCGAGACGCGCGTGACCGACATGGAGACAGAGGTCAGCGGCAAGACGAGCGAGGGCACGTACCAGGCGCGCATCCGGAAGCTCGCGGACTTCGCGTTCGGCGCGAACACCCTGCCGATCGAGCTCACGACGGTGACGGGCAACACGCTCGTCAAGGTGGCGCTCACGGATGAGGTGACGTCGAAGAACGTCAAGAAGGGCGATACGGTGCGCTTCCAGGTCGCTGAGGATGTCATTGTCGACGGCAGGCTCGTCTTCGCGAAGGGCGAGCCGGGCACGGCAGTCGTCGCGAAGGTGCAGCAGGCGCGCAACTTCGGCCGCAACGCGAAGCTCGAGCTCACCGACTATCAGGTGAAGTCGATGGACGGCACGCTCGTCGACTGCTACGTCGGCAAGGAAGCGGAGGATGAGATGAAGCAGTACGCGATGGCGGCGGGCGCGAGCCTCGCGGGCATCATCGTGCTCGGCCCGATCGGCGTCATCGGCGGCGCGTTCGTCAAGGGCAAGGACATCGACCTGCCGGCGGGCACGGAGATGTACATCCAGACGAAGAGCGACACGCAGCTCTACGGCGTCACGACGACGCTCGCCGCACAGTGAGGCGGGGCATATCTCTTGGCGGGGAGGCAGAGGCCTCTCCGCTTTTGCGTTCGAGCGGTGCTTGCAGTTGCAACAAGTCCCGCGATGTTATAAAATGAACAGAGTATGTTTGATAGGAAGTTCCGGCGTCTCCCGCGCGGGGCGCGGGCGGAAGCTGCGCAGGAATAGGAGCGTCATATATCTATGAAATCGTTGACACGAAAACAGGTTTCCCTCTGTCTCAGCCTCATGGCGGCGGGGCTCTTCCTGCCCGGGACGGTGCAGGCGGCGTACCGAGGTTCGAGCGATGCGGGCATAAGCCGCCTCGATTTCCTCGAGAACCGGCACCGTCTGGAGCGGGAGAACCAGCTCTCGGAGGCGCAGAAGAAGGTCGTCATAGAGACGCAGGAGATGCAGCAGCACCTGCGCTACCCCGTGGACCCCAGCCAGCCGGCGCCCGCGTCCTTCGAGGGCGACGAGCTCACGTACGACCAGACGACGGGGGAGTTCACGGCGGTCGGCAAGGTGCACATCGTGCAGCTCGACGGCCATGCGTTCGACTCGCCGGACAGCGTGCGCGGCAACCTGCAGAAGCAGCAGGTCGAGCTCCCTGGCAAGGCGCATGTGGTCCAGCTCACGCCGGGACAGTCGCGCGTGGAACTCGACGGCTACCGCGCGTTCTACCGCTACGGCGCGAAGACGGGCTCGATGGAGCGCGCGAAGGGCAAGGTCGACCATCAGTACGTCTCGGGCAAGAAGTTCGAGTTCTACCCCGACCACATCGTCATCTACGACGGCACGACGACAAAGTGCGGCGCGATCCGCCCGGACTACCACCTGAGCGCCGACCGCATTGAGATTTTCCCGAACGACAAGATGGTCCTCTACAAGGCGAAGTTCTGGGTCAAAGGCACGGTGCTCTACGCGCGCGACCGCTACGTCACCTCGCTGAAGCAGGAGGACGATGTGGCGGACCGGCTGCCGCGCGTCGGCTACAGCAAGGACTCCGGCGTCTGGCTGAAGGAGAACCTCACGCAGCCGCTCTTGCCGCGCGTCTACGCACACGAGCATCTCTACGTCGATACAAAGCACGGCGGGCGCAGCTATGCCGACCTCAACTGGACGACGAAGAAGGCGGGTACGCTCTCGCTCTCGTACGGCTACTTCGAGGACAGCGATGACAACTGGGTGCGCCGCAAGCCGAACCTCGACTGGACGTACGGCCACGCGATCAAGGGCACGCCGTTCTCGTATGGCCTCGGCTATCGCATCGGCCGCTGGTCGAACACGGTGAATGACATCGAGAGTACGCATACCGTCTACAGCTTCGGCCTCAGCCGCAACCCGATCGTCTTCCACGGCTGGATCCTGACGCTCGGCACGGGATACACGATCACGAAGGAGAGCTACGACGACTCGACGGTCAAGGGCCTCACGTTCGACGCGGGGCTCCTGAAGGAGTTCGACCAGCGCTGGGCGGGCTACGCGGCGTACAGTTACAGCAAGAACAACACGCAGAACTCGCTCTTCGACTTCAACCTCGATGACTATTCGCAGAAGATCCAGACGGGACTCAGCTACCGCATCACGGACCGCGACCGCGTGGCGGCGGCGCTCGAGTGGGATGCGCAGCGTGGCAGTCTCCACGATATGGATTACTATTGGTACCATGATTGCCACTGTGCGCAGCTCATCCTGCGCTACCGCTCGAAACAGGATACGTGGAAAGTGCAGTTGCAGTTCACGCCGTGGTGAGGGAGAGAGCGATGGATTTCGATATCACGCAGCTTGCCGACAGGCTCGCCGGCCGCCGCATCCTCGTGCTCGGGGACATGGTGGCGGACATCTACATCGACGGGCGCATCTCGCGCATCTCGCGCGAAGCGCCCGTGCTCGTGCTCGAGCAGGCGGGCGAAAGAATCGTCGCGGGCGGCGCGGCGAATGTCGCGCACAACGCGCAGACGCTCGGCGGCAGCGTCTACGCCGTCGGCCTGCTCGGCGACGATGCCGCAGCGCAGGGACTCCGTGACATCCTCGCGGGCAAGGGCGTCCACACGGAGGGATTGCTCACGGACGGCGGCCGGCCGACGATCTCGAAGACGCGCATCATCGCGGGCGGCCGTGCGACGGTCAGCCAGCAGATCGTGCGCCTCGACAGAGAGAGCCACGCGCCGATGGACCGCGAGACCGAGGGTCGGCTCCTGCGCTACCTCGATGCGATCCTGCCGCAGATGGAGGGTATCGTGCTCTCCGATTACGGTTCCGGGACGATCACGGAGGCGATCAAGGACAAGCTCATCGGCTACGCGCGCGAGCACGGGCTGCCGAGCATCGTCGATTCGCGCTACGACATCCGCCGCTTCCGCGACATCGGCTACGTCAAGCAGAACGACGCGGAGCTCGCGGCGGCTGTCGGGCGGGAGCTGCCGGACGAGGCGGCTCTCGTGGCCGCGGGGCGCGAGCTCCTCAAGGAGCTTTCCGCGGACGGCGTGCTCGTCACGCGCGGCGAGCGCGGCATGATGCTCTTCACGGCGGACGGCGCCGTCACGGACATCCCCGTGAGCGACAAGAGCGAGGTCTACGACGTCTCCGGCGCGGGCGATACCTGCGTCGCGACCGTCATCCTTGCGCTCGCGGCGGGGATCGCGCCCGCGGACGCCGCGCGCCTCAGCAACGTCGCGAGCGGCATCGCCGTGCGCAAGCTCGGCACCGCGACGGTGAGCGCGGCAGAGCTCGTGCGCACGCTTGCGGTGCAGCGCGGGCAGACGGCAGAGCAGGAGGAAACGAAGTGATCATCCCATCCGATAAGGTCGAGACATTCTGCGCGGCGCTCCGCGAGGCAGGGGCGAGGGTCGTCTTCACGAACGGCTGCTTCGACATCCTGCACGCGGGGCACGTGCGCTACCTGAATAAGGCGAAATCGTACGGTGACGTGCTCGTGCTCGGGCTCAACACGGATGCCTCCGTGCGCGAGAACAAGGGGCCGGCGCGCCCCATCAACTGCGAGCAGGACCGCGCGGAGGTCGTCGGCGCCCTGCGCGCCGTCGACTACGTCGTACTCTTCGGCGAGAGGACGGCAGAAGCCATCATCGAGAAGGTCCACCCCGACGTCTACGTTAAGGGCGCGGATTACGAGGGAAAGCCGTTGCCGGAGGCGGATGTCGTGGCGCGCTGGGGCGGCCGCGTGGCGTTCGTCCCGATGGTCGCGGGCCGCTCGACGACGCATGTCATCGAGAAGATCCAGGAGGGAGTGCGGCGGCCATGAAGAATATCCTCATCGTCAAGCTCAGCTCGATCGGGGACGTCATCCACGCGCTCCCCGTTTCCTACGTTATCAAGGAGACGTACCCGGAGGCGCACCTCACCTGGGTCGTGGAGCCGCCGGCCTATGACATCGTGGCGATGGACGACTGCGTCGATGAGATCATCGTCTTCAAGAAGAAGGAATTCCGCTCCTTTGGCGGCTTCCTGAGGGAGTTCGGCCCGCTCAAGGCGAAGGTGCGATCGCGCCGCTACGACGTCGTGCTCGACCTGCAGGGGCTCTTCAAGTCCGCGGCGATCGCCTGGCTCGCCGACGCGCCGAAGGGGCAGAAATACGGCATGTGGAACATGCGTGAGGGCAGCGCGCTCATCTCAAAGCCCGTGATCGGGCCGCACGCGCAGGCGCACGTCATCGAGCGCTACCTCGATACGGCGCGCGCCATCGGCTGCGCCGTGCGCGAGGTGCGCATGCCCATCACCGTGCCGGAGCGGGCACAGAGGGCGGCGCGCGCGTTGCTCGCGCAGGCGGGAGCCCGGGCGGGGACGCCCTACGCCGCGCTCATCGTGGGCGCGAGCTGGCCGACGAAGTGCTGGCCGGCGGCGCATTTCGCGGCGCTCGCGGACTGGCTCTACGAGCGGGGAACCATCCCCGTGCTCGTCGGCAGCGGCGCCGTCGAGGCGCAGACGTCAGCGCGCATCGAGTGCGCGATGGAGGTTCCGCCCGTGAACCTCGTCGGCCGGCTGAGCCTGGAGCAGCTCGCCTTCGTCTTCTCACGCGCGGCGTGCGTCGTTGGCGGCGACACGGGACCGACGCACCTCGCGTCGGGGCTCGGCGCACAGACCATCATGCTCATGGGCCCGACGTATCCGGCGCGCACGGGGCTCTACGGGCAGATGGAGCATGTCATCGTAGCGGACCATCCCTGCAGGGAGTGCATGAAGCGCGCCTGCCCCAAGGGGATCGACTGCCTCGCCGCCATCGCGCCGGCGCAGGTGGAAAAGCACCTGGAGCGCCTGCTCCCGCGCGCCTAGAGCGGTGGGGAGCGCACAGGGGAACAAGGGGCGGCAGGGCCCTAAGGAAAGGAATGTCTCGATGTACCGAACGATCCTCGTCATCAACACCATGCATATCGGCGACCTCATGCTCGTGACGCCGGCGCTGCGCACGTTGCGCGAAAACTACCCGGACGCGAAGATCACGCTGCTCACGGATAAGCCGCTCGGCGACCTCGTGCGCTGCAACCGGAACATCGACGAATGCCTGCTCATCGACAAGCACGGCGCGGACCAGGGGCTGCTCGCGCTCGTGCGCTTTATCCGCCGCATCCGCAGGCGCCATTTCGACCTCGTCATCAACCTGCACCGCAACGAGCGCGCGAGCGCCATCGCGGCCTTTTCCGGCGCGCGGCGCATTGTCGGCTACGCGCAGCCCTTCTTCCGCCGCTTCTTCGATCAGGCGCTGCCGAACAACGCGATGGCGGACACGCCGCCGGACCGTGTGAAGCACCAGGTGCTCTGCCATCTCGACGTCCTGCGCGAGGCGGTCGGCGTCACGTGTATCGATGACCGCGGCCTCGAGATGTGGCTGCCCGCTGACGCGGAGGCAGAGGCCGATCGCCTTTGGCGTGAGCGCGTCGCGCGCGGCGGCGCGGCGGGGCCCGTCGTCGCGTTTAACATCGGCGCGAGCTGGGCGACGAAGCGCTGGCCCGCGGACTACTTCGCCGCCTGCGCGGACCAGCTCATCCGCGAGGGATGTGACGTGCTCTTCCTCGGCGGGCCGACGGACGTCGCGCTCGTCGCTGCCTGCACGGCGGCGATGGCGGAGCGGGAGAGCCCGCAGCTGCACGTGCTGACGGGCGAGGTGAGCCTCGCCGTGCTCGCGGGGCTCCTCGAGCGGTCGAGTCTCTTCCTCACGACGGACTCCGGCCCCATGCACGTCGGCGTCGCGATGAACGTCCCCATCGTCACGATGTTCGGCGCGAGCCCCGTGCCGACCTTTTACCCCTACGACGCGAAGGACATCCTCATCAAGACGCCGGAGCCCTGCCACCCCTGTGGCATCCATGACTGCCCGCGGCAGGGCGCGGACCACATGGCGTGCATGAAGCACATCCCCGTGGACGTCGTCATGAAGTACGTCCACGAGCTCCTCGCGGCGTACGGCGGCCGTCCCGCGCGCGACCTGCCGCGGCAGGCAGAGGGCAGCCACGCCTGCCGCGTCATCGCGCTTTGATACGTTCTGGAAAGGCAGAGGTACAAGATGGACAAGGAACAACTCTACGCGTTCGTCGCGGAGGCGACGCAGAAATGCAACATCCTCGTCGTCGGCGACGTGATGCTCGACAAATACTACTACGGCGAGGTCACGCGCATCTCGCCCGAGGCGCCGGTGCCCATTACGCACGTGCTCTCGACGAAGGAGACGCTCGGCGGCGCGGCGAACGTCGCGCACAACCTCGCGCTGCTCGGCTGTCAGACGAGCCTTGCGGGCTTCGTCGGCGAGGACTACCACTGCCAGAGCCTCGAGGAGCGCCTGACGGCACGCGGCATTGATTTCCGCGGGCTCGTGCATACGAATCAGCCGACGACGACGAAGCTGCGCGTCATCGGCGGCCACCAGCAGATGCTGCGGCTCGACTTTGAGGAGGTCACGCCGCCCGCGCCCACGTATCGCGAGCGCCTGCAGAACTACATCGAGCAGAAGCTCAACGAGAGCCTCGACGCGCTCATCATCTCCGACTACGGCAAGGGCGCCTGCACGCAGCACGACTGCCAGGCGATCATCCGCGCGGCGCACGCGCACGGTGTCCCCGTCATCATCGACCCGAAGGGGACGAACTGGACGAAGTACGAGCATGCGGACTACATCACGCCGAACCTCAAGGAGATCAACGAGGTGCTTTTAGAGCCCATCCGCAACAAGGACGAGGCCGTCGAGCGCGCGGCGCACTACGTCATGCGGAAGTACAAGATCAAGAACGTCATCGCCACGCGCTCCGAGGCGGGGCTCTCGCTCGTGCAGGACGGGAAGACGACGCACATCCCGACGCGCGCGCAGGAGGTCTTCGACGTCTCCGGTGCCGGCGATACGGTCATCGCCGTCTTCGCCGCGGGCCTTGCGGGCGGGCTGTCGAGCGCCGCGAGCGCGTTTCTCGCGAACCTCGCGGCGAGCGTCGTCGTCGCGAAACTCGGCACGTACGCCGTGAGCCGCCCGGAGCTGCTCGCCGCGCTGCGGGCGCTCGAAGAATAAGGAAGCACTGCAAAAGAGGAGGAACCCATCATGATCATTGTCACAGGCGCTGCCGGCTTCATCGGCAGCAATATCGTCAAGGAACTCAACCGCCGTGGGCGCACGGACATCCTCGTCGTCGATGACCTCAAGGACGGCGAGAACTACAAGAACCTGCGCGGCCTGCAGTTCATCGACTACCAGCACAAGGACGATTTCCTGAAATCCATCGAGGACGACGATTTCGACGGCACGGACATCGACGCCGTGTTCCACGAGGGCGCCTGCTCCGACACGATGGAGTACGACGT
>ERZ772897.3982-NODE-3982-length-10258-cov-8.052436_pt1 | contig 10258 bp, 7 predicted proteins | sample MGYA00512125_ERZ772897 | MGnify/ENA primary metagenome ERZ772897 (study PRJEB29015, sample SAMEA2737660) | human gut metagenome | biome: human gut; feature: human-associated habitat; material: faeces | place: China | collected 2012 ... | reverse complement strand
ATCGTATTTTCTTTATGAAGAGGTATTGAGCGATAAAGAAAATACGATCCCGACAGAAAATAAGAAAATCATGATCGCTAAAGTTCGTCGGTATGAATATGCTGATATTCTTGACACTTATGCAGAATTTGAAAAGTTGTCGCGTGCGGTAAAGATCATGGATACCGTGCGGTTGATGAAGAAAGTAGTTCCGGAGTTCAAGTCAAAGAATTCTCCGCGATTTGAAGTATTGGATAAAGAATAATAAACTGGAAAATTTTATGAATAAACTATTTTACATGTATATGAATATACAAGGTATGGGACGCAATGTGCTTGTTTGCTTGATTACAATACTTCTGTTTGTTTCCTGTCAGTCATATAAAAAGGTACCCTATCTGCAGGATGCGGAAATTGTGGAACAGACAGCTCAACAGGAAAATTTGTATGACGCCAAAATAATGCCTAAAGACCTGCTTACTATTGTGGTTTCATGTACCAGTCCGGAGTTGGCGGTTCCTTTCAATTTGACGGTAGCGAGTCCTGGCAGTGTGGTTACTGGGAATACACAGTTGACAACCCAACCTGTCCTACAGCCCTATCTGGTGGATAATGAAGGAAAGATCAATTTTCCGGTATTAGGTGAATTAAAAGTGGGCGGTTTGACAAAGAAAGAGGCAGAACAATTAATTATAGAAAAGTTGAAACCTTATATCAAGGAGACTCCGATAGTAACCGTCCGCATGGTCAATTACAAAATTTCCGTATTGGGTGAGGTTGCCCGTCCGGGTACGTTTACCATCAATAACGAGAAGGTGAATCTGTTGGAAGCTTTGGCCATGGCGGGTGATATGACTGTCTGGGGGCTTCGTGACAATGTAAAACTGATTCGTGAAGGTGCTGACGGCAAACAGCAGATTATAACATTGGATCTTAACAGTGCGGAAACCATTCTTTCCCCCTACTATTGGCTGCAGCAGAATGATATAGTTTATGTGACTCCTAATAAAGCAAAAGCCCGTAATTCCGATATAGGTAACAGTACTACTTTGTGGTTCTCCGCCACCTCTATCTTGGTGTCATTGGCAAGTTTATTAGTAACAATCTTCAAATAATATTACTGTATGATTGAGGAAAAAAAGGAAAAGTGTATGGAACAGTCTGAAGAACAGTTTAATATTCAGGAAATCCTTTTCCGTTGTCTGGTTCACTGGCCTTGGTTCGTGTTTTCAGTAATTGTTTGTATCGCCTGTGCGTGGGGCTACCTGCGACTGACGACACCCGTTTATAATATTTCCGCTACAGTCTTGATTAAGGATGATAAAAAAGGTGGTGGTACAAGTATGTCTTCCGAACTGGAGAGGATGGGTTTGGACGGGTTTGTCTCTTCATCCAGTAATGTTGATAATGAAATCGAAGTGCTCCGCTCGAAGTCTTTATCCGGAGAGGTGGTAAACAATTTAGGATTGTTTGTTACCTATATAGATGAAGACGAGTTCCCGAAAAAGGAACTTTATCAGACCTCTCCCGTATTGGTGAGCCTTACTCCGCAGGAGGCAGACAAGCTTCCGGGCAGGATGGAAGTCGCCATGACTCTTCAACCGACAGGGGTGATGGATGTACAAATGAGAGTGGGTGAGAAAGAATACCGGAGACAATTTGAAAAATTACCTGCCGTATTCCCGACCGATGAGGGTACGGTCGCATTTTTCGCAAATAATGATACTTTGTCTGCTGTTCGTCCGGAAAACGTGACGAAAGAACGTCATATTACGGCTTTCATTAATAGGCCTTTTTCTGTAGCAAAAGGATATGCCAACTCCTTGTTGGTAGCACCCACTTCGAAAACGACTTCTGTTGTGGTCATTTCATTGAAGAATACCAATCCCCGTCGTGGTAAGGATTTTATCAATAAACTGCTCGAGATGTACAACATCAATGCGAATAATGACAAGAATGAAGTTGCCCAGAAAACAGCAGAGTTTATAGATGAACGTATCGGTATTATTTCCAAGGAGTTGGGTAGTACAGAGCAAGATCTGGAAAATTTCAAACGTACAGCCGGTATTACGGATTTGAGTAGTGAGGCGCAGATCGCCTTGACGGGTAATGCGGAATACGAAAAGAAACGTGTGGAGAATCAGACCCAGATCAACCTTATTGTTGATTTGCAAAAATACCTTCAGGGTAATGAATATGAAGTGTTACCTGCCAATGTTGGCTTGCAGGATGGTGGCTTGGTTGGAGCAATCTCTCGTTATAATGAGATGCTGATTGAACGTAACCGTCTGTTGCGTACTTCAACGGAAAGTAACCCGGCGATTGTCAACCTTAATACCAGTATCCGTGCCATGCGTAGCAATGTACAGGCCACTTTGGATGCTACGTTGAAAGGGTTACAGATCACGAAAGCCGATTTGGACCGTGAAGCGAGTCGTTATTCCCGTCGTATCAGTGACGCCCCGACTCAGGAACGTCAATTTGTAAGCATTGCCCGCCAACAGGAAATTAAGGCCGGCCTTTATTTGATGCTACTTCAAAAACGTGAAGAGAATGCCATCACTTTGGCAGCTACTGCAAATAATGCCAAGATCATTGATGAAGCTTTAGCGGATGACAATCCGGTTTCCCCTAAAAGAATGATGGTTTATCTTGCCGCCTTGGTATTAGGAATGGGAATCCCGGTAGGTATCATTTATTTGATTGGCTTGACCAAATTTAAGATTGAGGGCCGTGCTGATGTTGAAAAACTAACTTCTCTTCCTGTTATTGGCGATATCCCGTTGGCGGATGAAAAGTCCGGTTCTATAGCTGTATTTGAGAATCAGAATAACCTGATGAGCGAGACATTCCGTAATGTCCGTACCAATCTTCAGTTTATGCTTGAAAATGGCAAGAATGTGATTCTGGTGACATCTACCGTCAGTGGTGAAGGTAAGTCTTTTGTATCGTCTAATTTGGCTATTAGTCTTTCTTTGTTAGGTAAAAAAGTTGTGATAGTTGGTCTTGACATTCGCAAACCGGGATTGAATAAAGTTTTCAATCTTTCGAGAAAAGAACAAGGTATCACCCAATTTTTGACCAATCCGGCTGTTAATCTGATGGATTTGGTACAGCCTTCTGATATCAACAGGAATCTTTTTATTCTTCCGGGCGGATCAGTTCCTCCCAATCCAACGGAACTGTTGGCCCGTGACGGCTTGGAAAAAGCCATCGAAACATTGAAGGCTAATTTTGACTATGTGATTCTGGATACGGCCCCCGTGGGTATGGTAACTGATACCTTGCTGATAGGTCGCACAGCTGATTTGTCGGTATACGTATGCCGTGCTGATTATACCCGTAAGGCAGAGTTTACTTTGATCAATGAGCTTATGGAAAACAACAAACTGCCTAACCTCTGTATCGCCATTAACGGCTTGGATCTTCAGAAAAAGAAGTACGGCTATTATTATGGTTATGGTAAATACGGCAAGCATTATGGCTATGGCAGGCGTTACGGTTATGGCTATGGTTATGGAGAGAAGCATACAAGTCGGGAGGGTAAATAAACTGCTATTGATAAAACCAAATCAAACATAATATGCGTGATTTCAAAGAGATTCGGGTCGCAGTAGCCGGAACCGGCTATGTGGGACTGAGCATAGCGACACTGCTATCACAACATCATCATGTAACTGCCGTGGATGTAATCGCGGAAAAGGTGGAGAAACTGAACAACAAGGTTTCCCCTATCCAGGATGATTATATCGAGAAGTATCTGGCTGAAAAGCCTCTTGACCTTGTTGCCACTTTGGACGGGAGGTCAGCCTACGCTGACGCCGACTTTGTGGTAATAGCCGCTCCTACAAACTATGACCCTGTGAAGAACTACTTCGATACGAGCCGTGTGGAGGAGGTTATTGACCTTGTACTTGAAGTGAATCCCGATGCCATAATGGTGATAAAATCTACGATTCCGGTGGGCTATACCCGTAACCTTTATGTAAAATATGCCCAGAAAGGAGTCAAGAAGTTCAACCTGCTGTTTTCACCGGAGTTCCTTCGTGAAAGCAAGGCCCTTTATGACAATCTCTACCCGAGCCGTATCATCGTAGGTTATCCGAAGATCATTGACGGTCCGGAGTTTGCTGAAGAAAACAAGGCGATCCGGTCTGTCACGGATGTCACTATGTTACAGGAAGCAGCTAGGACATTTGCCGCCCTTTTGCAGGAAGGGGCTGTCAAAGAAAACATCGACACGCTCTTTATGGGCATAAAAGAAGCGGAAGCAGTCAAGCTCTTCGCCAACACCTATCTGGCTCTCCGTGTCAGCTACTTTAACGAACTTGATACATACGCTGAAATAAAGGGATTGGACAGCAAAGCGATCATTGAGGGCGTAGGCCTTGACCCCCGTATTGGGATACATTATAATAATCCTTCATTCGGTTATGGCGGTTACTGCCTGCCGAAAGATACCAAACAACTCCTTGCCAACTATCAGGATGTTCCTCAGAACATGATGTCCGCAATCGTGGAATCAAACAAAACCCGTAAGGATTATATAGCTGATGCAGTGCTCCGCAAGGCAGGTTATTATACGGGAAATGGACAATGGGACGCATCCAAGGAACATACTTGCGTCATCGGTGTATACCGCCTGACCATGAAATCGAACTCTGACAATTTCCGCCAGTCCGCCATTCAAGGTATAATGAAACGTATCAAGGCGAAGGGTGCGGAAGTGATCATCTATGAACCCACGCTTGAGGACGGGACTACATTTTTCGGCAGCAGGGTTGTTAACGATCTTGCTGGATTCAAGGTGCAGAGCAAGGCTATCATAGCCAACCGTTTTGACAACAGTCTGGAAGATGTGGAAGCTAAGGTTTATACACGTGACATTTTTAGAAGGGACTGACCATGTTGCCATATAATGTAGAGCTGGACGGAAAGACTGTGCTTGTAACGGGTGCTGCCGGTTTTATTGGGAGCAACCTTGTCATGCGCCTTTTCCATGATTTCCGAAATATCAGGGTAATCGGTGTTGATTCCATCACCGATTATTACGATGTCAATATCAAGTATGAGCGTCTCAAGGAAATAGAGTTGTTAAACCGTGACTGGACTTTTGTCCGTGCCTCGATTGCCGATAAGGATGCGGTAGAAAGAATTTTCTCTGAAGACAGAATTTCCGTTGTCGTAAATCTTGCGGCCCAGGCGGGCGTCCGTTACAGTATCACCAATCCTGATGCCTATGTCCAAAGTAATCTTATCGGTTTCTATAATATCCTTGAAGCCTGCCGTCATTATGAGGTGGAGCACTTGGTTTATGCTTCTTCATCATCCGTATACGGCAGTAACAAGACAGTTCCGTATTCAACTGATGACAAGGTTGACAACCCGGTCAGCCTTTATGCAGCAACAAAAAAGAGTAACGAGTTGATGGCTCACGCATACTCAAAACTCTATAATATTCCATCAACAGGCTTACGTTTCTTTACGGTTTATGGTCCTGCAGGTCGTCCGGATATGGCGTATTTTGGGTTTACCGACAAGCTTGTAAAAGGCGAAACTATCAAGATTTTCAATTATGGTAATTGTAAGCGTGATTTTACCTATGTGGATGATATTGTGGAGGGAGTAGTACGTGTTATGCAACACGCTCCAGAAAAAGAGAATGGGGAAGACGGACTTCCGATTCCACCATACAAAGTATATAATATCGGTAACAGTCATCCGGAGAACCTGCTTGAATTTGTAACTATTCTTCAGGAAGAATTAGTCCGTGCCGGTGTGCTTCCGAAAGACTATGATTTTGATTCCCATAAAGAACTTGTGCCTATGCAACCGGGTGATGTGCCTGTAACTTATGCTGATACTACTTCATTGGAACAGGATTTTGCTTTTAAACCGGGTACAAGTTTGAGAGATGGTCTAAGAAACTTTGCAGAGTGGTATGTAAAGTTTTATAATACGGAGAAATAAAACAATAAAACTATGAGCATTTTTGCGGGTAAAACCCTAATGATTACCGGTGGAACAGGTTCTTTCGGTAATGCTGTCTTGAATCGTTTCCTTCGTACCGATATCGGTGAAATTCGTATATTTTCACGTGACGAGAAGAAACAGGACGATATGCGCCACGAATATCAGGTTAAGTATCCTGATGTGGCAAATAAAATAAAATTCTTTATCGGTGATGTACGTAACCTCCAGTCTTGTAGGAACGCTATGCCGGGAGTAGACTATATTTTCCATGCTGCTGCCTTGAAGCAGGTTCCGAGTTGCGAATTTTTCCCAATGGAAGCTGTCAAGACGAATGTAATCGGTACTGACAATGTATTGACGGCTGCTATTGAGGCGGGTGTTGGTGCCGTAATCTGCCTTTCCACGGATAAGGCTGCCTATCCAATCAATGCTATGGGTATCACCAAAGCTGTTGAGGAAAAGATAGCAGTGGCAAAGAGCCGCTACTCCGGCAAGACCAAGATTTGTTGTACACGTTATGGCAACGTGATGTGTTCTCGTGGTTCAGTCATTCCTCTTTGGATAGAGCAGATCCGCAATGGTAATCCTGTAACATTGACCGAGCCTAAAATGACGCGCTTCATCATGTCATTGGAAGAAGCGGTGGATCTCGTATTGTTTGCTTTCGAACATGGTCAGAATGGTGACATCCTCGTTCAGAAAGCTCCGGCTTGTACCATCCGGACTCAGGCGGAAGCTGTCTGTGAGCTCTTTGGCGGCAAGAAAGAAGATATTAAAGTTATCGGCATTCGTCATGGAGAGAAAATGTATGAAACATTGCTGACCAATGAGGAATGTGCCAAAGCAGAGGATATGGGCAATTTCTATCGTGTACCGGCAGATAACCGCGGATTGAATTACGATAAATATTTCAAAGAGGGTGAGACAGAGCGTAACACGCTTACAGAGTTCAATTCAAACAATACGCGAATCCTTAACGTGGAAGAAACCAAAGCCAAGATTGCAGCTTTGGACTATATAAAGAAGGAGTTGAGTGGTGAGGGCAACTTCGTACAATAATAAAATTATGAAGATATTAGTAACCGGTGCCAAAGGTTTTGTAGGGAAGAATCTTTGTGCCCAACTTAATAACATCAAGGACGGTAAGGCTCGTTGTTATGGTGAACTGAAGATTAGTGACGTATTCGAGTACGATCTTGACTCTACTTCGGAACAACTGGATAATTGGTGCAAAGAGGCCGATATCGTATTCAATCTTGCCGGGGTGAACCGCCCTAAAGACAATGATGAATTCATGAAAGGTAACTTCGGTTTTGCAAGTACACTACTTGACACCTTGAAGAAATATCATAACACTTGTCCCGTCATGCTTTCCTCCAGTGCGCAAGCCTCGTTGACCGGTCGTTTTGGTAACAGTGAATATGGTCGTAGCAAAAAGGCGGGTGAAGATCTTTTTCTACAATACGGCAAAGAGACAGGAGCCAAGGTTTTGGTCTATCGCTTTCCGAACCTTTATGGCAAGTGGTGCCGTCCAAACTATAACAGTGCCGTAGCTACTTTCTGCAATAACATTGCTAATGACTTGCCTATACAGGTCAATGATCCGAATGTAGAACTTGAGTTGCTCTATATTGATGATCTTGTGGATGAAATGATTCGTACTCTGAAAGGCAAGGAACATCATTGCGAGTTTGAGGGGCTTGATGTACATCCGAAGGCTGACGGCAGATATTGTTATTGCCCTGTCACCCATAAGGTAACGCTTGGTGAAATCGTTGATTTATTGCACCAATTCGCGGAAATGCCCCAGACATTGATGATTCCGGAAATTTCTGCCAACTCGTTTGCCAAACGTCTGTATAGCACATTTTTGAGTTACTTGCCCGAAGAAAAAGCGATCTTCGACTTGAAAATGAACGTGGATCAGCGTGGCAGTTTCACAGAACTTGTACATACCTTAAACTGCGGCCAGGTAAGCGTTAATATCTCGAAACCGGGCGTTACCAAAGGTGAACATTGGCACAATACGAAGTGGGAACAGTTCATTGTGGTTAGCGGACATGGACTTATCCAACTCCGCAAGGAGGGAACAAATGAAATATTGAACTATGAGGTGAGCGGTGACAAAATACAATCCGTTATCATGCTTCCCGGCTATACCCATAATATCATCAATCTTTCCGATACGGAAGATTTGGTAACAGTTATGTACTGTAATGAGATATTCAATCCGGATAGACCTGATACGTACTTTGATAAAGTAGAAAAATAATATGGAAAAACAACCCAAACTTGATTATTCGGATATAAAATTCAAGGACAACGGTAAGTTGAAATTGATAATCGTTGTCGGCACACGTCCCGAGATTATCCGTTTGGCTGCTGTCATCACCAAATGTCGTCAGTATTTCGATGTGATTCTTGCCCATACCGGTCAGAATTACGACTACAATCTCAACGGCATATTCTTTAAAGATTTGAAGTTGGTAGAGCCTGAGGTATATATGGATGCCGTAGGTGATGATTTGGGAGCTACTTGCGGCAATATCATCAATTGCTCATATAAACTCTTTGCACAGACAAAACCGGACGGAGTTCTTGTACTTGGTGATACCAACTCATGTCTGAGTGTTATTGGAGCCAAGCGTCTCCACATACCTATTTTTCATATGGAAGCTGGAAACCGTTGTAAAGATGAATGCCTTCCGGAAGAGACCAACCGTCGTATCGTTGATATCATCAGTGATGTGAATATGGCATACTCGGAACATGCGAGAAGATACCTTGCCGATTGCGGTTTGCCCAAGGAACGTACTTATGTCACGGGATCACCTATGGCGGAAGTACTCCACAACAATCTCGCAGAAATAGAAGCGAGCGATGTGCATCGGCGTCTGTGTTTAGAAAAAGGTAAATATATTCTGCTCTCTGCCCATCGTGAAGAAAATATCGACACCGAGAAGAACTTCCTTTCGCTTTTTACAGCTATCAATAAGATGGCAGAGAAGTATGATATGCCGATTCTCTACTCATGTCACCCGCGTTCTCGTAATCGTCTTGCAATATCTGGTTTCCAGTTTGATTCACGTGTCATCCAACACGAACCTCTCGGTTTCCACGACTACAACTGCCTTCAGATGAACGCTTTTGCTGTAGTTAGTGATAGTGGCACACTTCCTGAAGAGTCTAGTTTCTTCACAAGTGTTGGTCATCCATTTCCTGCTGTCTGTATTCGAACCTCTACTGAGCGTCCGGAAGCAATTGATAAAGGTGATTTTATCATTGCAGGTATTGATGAGAAGAGTCTTTTGCAAGCTGTAGATACTGCAGTTGAACTGTGTAAAGATGATCAACATGGTATTCCTGTACCCGACTATGTGGACGAGAATGTCTCAACTAAAGTTGTGAAGATTGTACAGTCATATGTGGGTATTGTCAATAAAATGGTTTGGAGAAAATTGTAATAAATTTGTTTACCTCATGAAATCAAATTTGGATAAGTAGGCAAAGAATCTTGAGAATGAGGAGGAATCTGAATCTCTCAAGGTGGTAAACTATGCACTTACGGATATCCTTATATACTTCGTTGTCTTGAGGAGGAAAGTTGTGGCCTCTTTAACAATTGTGAGCGTCAGATTAAAAGATTATCTAAAGATAAATTGGTGGACTTGTTTACATACAGATAGCTGCTTATCGTCACTTGGGTATAAGCCAAATCTCTTATTTCAAAAAGCAATAAAGGTTTTATAAAATTAGGTCTAACAGGTCTAAAATGACCACTTACTTTTTTACAATGAAAGGTATAGTATTAGCAGGAGGGTCAGGTACTCGCCTTTATCCAATTACCAAGGGTATTTCAAAGCAATTAATGCCTATATATGACAAGCCGATGATATATTATCCTATATCGGTATTGATGTTGGCGGGTATTCGAGATATACTAATTATCTCTACTCCTTTTGATCTTCCTAGTTTCAAACGTCTGTTAGGAGACGGTTCTGACTATGGCGTTCACTTCGAGTATGCAGAACAGCCTTCACCTGACGGTCTTGCTCAAGCCTTCTCTATTGGTAAGGAATTTATTGGTGATGATTCCACTTGTCTCATACTAGGTGATAATATTTTTTATGGAAGCGGATTCACCGATCAGTTAAAAAATGCAGTCAGGAATGCGGAGGAAGGAAAAGCAACTGTATTTGGTTATTGGGTTTCAGATCCAGAACGTTATGGTGTAGCAGAGTTTGACAAAGAAGGCAACTGTCTTTCTATTGAAGAGAAACCTGTTCAGCCCAAGTCAAACTATGCT
>ERZ772897.3967-NODE-3967-length-10283-cov-3.630622_pt1 | contig 10283 bp, 9 predicted proteins | sample MGYA00512125_ERZ772897 | MGnify/ENA primary metagenome ERZ772897 (study PRJEB29015, sample SAMEA2737660) | human gut metagenome | biome: human gut; feature: human-associated habitat; material: faeces | place: China | collected 2012 ... | reverse complement strand
AGGACAAAACGGTCCCGGGGGTAGCGGCGGGCCAGGCACTCCCGCAGGGCCAGCTCGCTCTGGCCCTGGAGGTAGCCGTGGGCGGTGTCGAAATAGTTGAAGCCCGCCTCCAGGAAGGCGTCCACCATGCGGTTCATCTCGTCGATGACCACTTCCCCGGGGTCGGTGCGCCCCAGCAGGATCTCGGCCCGGGTAGCGGCCAGACCGCCAGTCACGACGATCACGGCCAGAAAGAGCAGACGCCCCCAAAGCGGCAGGGGCAGAAAGATCAGCGGCGCCAGCAGGGCGGCCAGGGCCGAACCGGCCGTGCCCGGTGCCTTGGGCGAAAGCCCGGCGATGCCCAGACGGCAATACGCCAGGATGCAGGTATTCCAGAATGACATATCTCTCCTCCACGGCTCCACGATCCGGGGCACAGGGACCTCCGGCCTCTAGGCCGCCCGCTGCAAGGCGAATGCCCACAGCTGCCCACGCCCCGGCCACGACATCCCTACTCGAACGAACACGGCATGGCCGATACCGGGATGCCACCGGGCCGCAACGGACTCACGAGCGGATGCCTTGTACCGGCATGGGCAAGGCGGGCTGCAGCGAACAGGATACCGCGCACGGGCGACGTGTCCCCAGGGCATCCTTTCGAGGATTTCCCTTCGCCGCTGCCTGACAGCCCGTGACGCCCTCTCGCGCTCGTCCCGGTGGACCATCCCCGTCTTCCGCGACGCCAAAGCGAAGCCCTGCGGCATGGCCCGGGCAAAGCGCTGCGGTGCGAGGACGCACGTCCTTTACGGGCCTCTCTGTGACGGCGGAGCCTGGGGCAGTGTAGCGGCTCGGCCCCCGTCTGGCAACGCCCGCCCCTTGACGCCGCAGGAGCTGCCAGCTACAAAGGAGCCCACGCCCGGATGGTGGAATTGGTAGACACAAGGGACTTAAAATCCCTCGGCCACCGGCTGTGCCGGTTCAAGCCCGGCTCCGGGTACCAAACAATATCAAGCGGTTACAGATTTATATTCTGTAGCCGCTTTTTTTGTTTCGTATTTTTTACAACTATTTTACAACAACTGCACCTTGAATTTTTCCCCGCGCCCCCTCAGCCTCCAACTTTGCAGCACACTCAAAAATTTCCAACGTACGTTTCAAGCATCGACCTCAGCACGCTACGAGGCCGCTGAACGACTTGCACTCCTTTTAAGAAAGGCTTATAAAAAAGGTGCCGGGAGAATGCGCCAACACTCTCCCGGCAGGTACGACGCGATAGCGTCCCCTTAGCGTTACATGGCTAACCGTATAGTTTTTAGCCCCCGCCCGGTGCCCGCCGGACGGGGGCCTTTGTTTTGGTTACAGCCGGGACGAAGCCCGGAGCATCAGACAAAGGAGCGTCAGCAGCGCCAGAAGCAGAATGCGTCTCATGCAGCTAACCTCTATACTCTACTTCTTTCAGATGAAGGAATCAACGCTGTGGAATCACTATGGCGTGGCCCATCTGTCCGACAAGTGCGATGCGATAGCACCCCTTGGAGCATTTCAGACCGTACGCGGTGCAACAGAGATGCCCCCCAAAGAGGCCCCCAATTTCATAAAAAAGTTCTTGCCCCCCAGACCGGTAAGATGTAATATCTCTGTGTAGGTTCCGTTTTACACGGTTAGCCCCTTGGTAATACATTTAGGCCAATGCATTTTCCCGATAACGTACCCGAATTTTTGGAGGTCACCAAACACAAGGACTTATGCTCATGAAACGTATGACAGCCACTGACCGAGAAACACTCTACCAAGCCCTGTGCGCAGGAAAAACCCGCGAAGACATCATGTGTGAGTTGGGCATTACCCCGGCCCAATTCGCAACAGCGTATGCTCGGCTGGGGGAGGAAAAAGAATTCGTCCCCAGAATTCCACGCAAATCTCCTTGCCGCGTTACCGCAAAAGGCCTGACCATCCCTGCCGCCTTCTTTGCAGAGCACGGGCTCGCGGAAATTTTTTCTCAAGGGACATCGGTTCACGTCAGTGTTCAAGGAGGTACTGTACGCATCACCCCAGAGGCACCCAGTAGTGAAGATGAGGCCACATGCCAAAATGATGCTTAGGAGGAAGTGATATGTCCGAGCATCTTTTTTCTGAGCTGGCATCGCAGGTTCCTCCGATACTGACACGTCGAGATATTGCCCATTATTTTGGGAATCTAATCTCTCCTAGATACCTCGCCAACTTAGATTCTTTAGGGCAAGGCCCCAAAAAACATTATGTCGGCCGTAAAGTCGTATATGCACGAAACGACTTTTTAGATTGGCTGGCAGCACGGCAAAGCTAATCCCAATATGAGTCCACCGAGAAATCGGTGGCTTTTTTTTGCTCTTCTAAAATTGTAAAATCTCTCCTTGTATATAGAAATATAAATTTAGGAGGATTTTACATGATTACAAACCTTCTTAAAGCTGGTTTTCCGACGGTTTTACTCCAAACTTTTGAACCACATAGAACTGAGGAAGAGCTTCGTGCAATAACTGGCTGGCAGATTGCCAGATGGGATTGTCTGCAAGGTATCCGGGGATTTTCCCCGCAATTATTTCACTATGAGGAAATTCAAAATCCTGTTGAAGCGATCTCGTGGCTTACCACTACGAAGGACACGCTTCTCATCTGTCATGGCTTATCCACGTTTCTGGACGACCCTATGGTCTGTCAAGCAGTCCTGAACGCCATTCCTCTATACAAAAGCCTTGGAAATTGTCTCGCTGTCATCGCACCTACCCCCACCTTACCGCAAGCACTTCAACCATTCTTCCACCTCGTGGAAGTAAAGCTGCCAGATGAAGAGGCGCTATATCGCCTGCAAACAGATTTGGGTGAACCTCATAACATTCGGCCAAACCGAAAAGCCGCACGGCTCGCTACAGGGTTGACCGAATTTCAGGCTGAAACAGCCTACTCTCTCAGCCTGATCAAAAAAGGCTACTTCAGCTCAAAGAGCATCACCGAAGCAAAGGCCCAGATGATAAAAAAGTCTGGCCTGTTAGAGATTTATCCCGCTGCGGATATCGCTGATGTCGGTGGCCTATCCCCGCTCAAAGAGTATGTCATCAATCGATCCAAAGCCTATCAGCTTCATTCCAGCTTACCGAAACCTAAAGGTATCTTGCTGGTTGGTGTGCCGGGTACGGGAAAGAGCAAAACTGCTTGTTCCATAGCCTCCATGCTCCAGTTCCCGCTCATCCGTCTCGACATCGGTGCATTGAAAAATGCCCTTGTCGGTGAATCAGAACGACGGATGCGTGAAGCTACCAAAATTATTGATGCTTTCGGAAATTGCGTTCTCTTTCTTGATGAACTGGAAAAAATGTTTTCTGGAACCAAAAGTGGAGGACTCAATGACTCAGGTACCACGATGGGAATGTTCTCGCATTTCTTAACATGGGCCAATAAGCAAAAATCTGCCTTTATTGTAGCCACTGCGAACAACATCACAGAATTACCGCCTGAATTTCTTCGGGCTGGCAGATTTGATGCTATCTGGTTTGTTGACCTTCCATCTCGAAGTGAACGAATGGAAATTATACAAATCATGAATCGCAAATATGGCACATCAATGCCTGTCGAATGGGCAGATAACCTGAATGGTTACACTGGATCAGAAATTGAGCAAATAATCAGAGATTCGTTGTTTGACGGACTCGAAGTAGCTCTAAAATCTTTCATTCCTCTCTCAAGAACTATGAAAGAAGATATCGAACATCTACGCCAATGGGCTCGTTCTAGAGCCAGAATTGCAAATACTCCTGACGAACAACATAGTGAAAAGCGGAAAATACGTCGCACAACAATCGTGACTACACCGCCATTTGTACCATCAACCTCTACACATTAGGAGATGAAATGTCACACGTTTCGCACATCCAGCTCAAGATCTACGATCTTAGTGCTATCAAGCGTGCCTGTAGCCGTATGGGATTCCGCTTCATGGAAAACCAAAAAACATACATCTGGTACGGCAAACTCGTTGAACCTGAGAAATACCCTCTGCCCCCTGGTATCACGGAAGAAGAACTTGGTCATTGTGACCACGCCATCCAGATCCCCAATGCACGTTATGAAATAGGCATTATCAAAAGGAATGGCAGCTACATGCTGCTCTGCGACTTTTGGGACAGCAAACTCAAAAGGGCTATCGGGGAAAATGGCGGCCTTCTGAAACAGGCCTACGGTGTCGAAGTCATCAAGGAAGCTGTGCGCAAAAAGCGTTATAACGAAAAACAAGTTAACAGCGGTATCGAACTGACGATCACCTTGTAGGAGTAACTTATGAAAATTGTTCAGATAACCGTGACCGCTGATGGTCGTGTCGAAATGTCCACATACGGTTTTCCGGGGAAGTCCTGCGTCGAGGCCACAAAGTTCATGAAAGACCTTCTCGGCGAAGAAACTTTTATCAAAATGAAACCGACGGCCTTTATCCCCTATACCGAGATGAAGAAAGTCATCACCTGCAACAAGGCATAAGGGAGCTCCTTCCAATGGTCACTGCTGAAAACATGTTTCGGGAAGCAGCCTTACTTCAGCTGACGGCCACATGTTGGCAGTTGGATAAAAAATTGCCGCAATCCATGTTGGCCGATGTCGGGAATGTTGATTTCCTGCGAGGACGAAAACTGCTCCTCGCCCCAGACTCTACGGCTCTCATCAAGCAACACATCGGAAAAGCAAGAAATTATCTTCGAAAGATCTCCTTGCCTTTCCCCATCAAAGGCTGTGTTCTGGTGCCGAAAAAGCTGATCCCTGAAATTCAGGAACACCTGAAGGAGATCAAGTGGCATTATAATAGTGCTGTCGAGGACTTCCTCTACTGGTATCCCCAGACGGTCAAAGATGCCAAAGACTCCCTTGGAGAACTCTTCGACGAATGTGACTACCCGACACAGGAAATGATCAAAAATAAATTCCGCTTCCAGTGGCGATATATCACGATAGGCCCATCCGTTTCACGAGTTTTGCCTCCCTCCATCTACAAGGAAGAAGTAAAGAAGTTTCAAGAACTCATGGAGCAAGCGCGCAGTGAGGCGATCACGGCTTTGCGTGAAGAATTTGTCGACCTTGTTACCAACATCGCTGATAAGCTGCAAAATCATGATGATGGCAAGCCGAGAAGGTTACGCGACGCGGCTGTTGAAAACCTCAAACAGTTCCTCGACAACTTCAGCAGCAGAAACATCTTCGATGATGCACAACTGTCTGAACTTGTTGAGCAATGCCGAGGAATTATTACCAACACCAACGCAAACGCCATCAGGGGTAACACCCAGGTCAGGCAAGAGCTCCATCAACAGATGGAAAAATTGCTGACCGGCATTGACGCCTCTCTTGAAGGCCTGCCTCGACGCCGGTTGCGCTTCGCAGCCTAGTTGAAGGCTTAAAGCCCGTTACCATTTTACCGTGGTGGCGGGACATCCCTCCCGCCACTACGCAGGAGGGAGTATGGAACCTCTGCTGCTTTCAAAATCACGCCTCAATACCTACTGCCAGTGCCCGGAAAAATTCAGGCTCACCTATATCGAGAAAATTCTCGTAGAAAAAACGCCTGTTGCGCTCATAGAAGGTTCGGCACTCCACCATATTGTGGAAAATTGCCTGGTATATGGCAAAGCCGTTCCCAACATGGCGGAAGAAGCCTCCAAGGAATTTTGGTCATCCGTCCAGCTTGAAGCTACGGAATATTCCAGTGCTGAAAAACTGGAAGCTGCGGAACGAAAAATCCTGAGTGAAGCAACGAGATTTCTTGAAATGATCGGCGGCTTGAACACATACCAGATGGAAACGTACTTTGAGCATCCACTGGTACATCCCGCAACCGGGGAAGTCGATCACAGCGTCATCTTGCGTGGTTACGCGGACATCATTGATGCTCCCGCCCAAGACATCACGCGAATCATCGATATCAAGACTTCGGCCAAGTCTCCCCATGAAGAACAAGCCAATCGTGCCCTTGAACTGACGGTCTACGCCTATCTGATGGCGTGCACCTTCGGCTTCCAGATCTCCATACCGGTCAGCTTCCTGTACCTTGTTCGTACAAAGGAGCTCAAGGTTGTCTGGCTGCATTCAGAACGCTCCATGCCGGACTTTATGGCCGCGTATCAGGAAATATCCAGTATCGTCAAAGCGATACGACACGGATTGTTCTGGAAAAACAGGGGGCTCCATTGCGGATGGTGTATGTATCAGAAACTATGCTTTTCCCCACAACATACCGCTTAGGAAGGATCAGCATGGATTATGCATTCTGTTCCGCCGAAATCACGGAGCTTTCAAAAGCCCTGATTGCGGTACAAAAAGATTTGAAACCCGCGCTCAAAGATGCCGTTAACCCCTTCGTTCATAACTCCTACGCATCGTTGGGAAGTATCATGGACGCTTGCCGAAATGCTCTTATCGAACACGACGTACTGCTTACCCAGTATCCTGTTCCCGTGGAAGGAGAGTATCTCGGTCTTGTCACCAAGCTCGTCCACGCAAAAAGTGGACAATATCAGGCTTCATTAGCGGTTATCCCGCTAGCCAAACATGATCCCCAAGCAATGGGAAGTGCCATCACCTATGGAAGAAGGTACGCACTTTCCGCGATGCTGGGTATCGTTCCCGAAGAAGATGATGATGGCAATGCTGCCTGTAATATTATGGAGCCATCGCCCAAAAGACGGACATCACACCCCGTTGGGGCATCCAGAAAACAGGCCGCAGCTCCGGTACAGGCAAACGTTCAAAACCGCCCTTCCCTCAGCGCACTCCTTGCTGATCTGGGACTGGCGGAATTGACACATTGTTACCGTGCATACTTGCAAGACCAGTATGGTTGCGCTCCCGGCAGGCTTCCCTCCGAAGCCTACAGTGAGCAAAAAGACCACCTGGAACGCTGCAAAAAAGAACCGCTTACCTTGCGTAACTTTATGCGGACTCTGCACAGTTATAAATGAGCATAAAAATCATTGTTTGCATGAGGTTACAGTTACAGTAAAAACAAAGTCCCAGCTAATCGCCGGGACTTTTTTAACGAAAATTACGATTATATCTTTAATAAATATTTCGAGTGTGTTAATAAACTAATGATTTCACGACATTTATGTACGATAAGATTACATGAACAAAAAACGCCATGCTCTAAATGTCAATCACCGCAAGTCGTCAAGAATGGAAAAGCTCTAGGAAAACAAAGATATAAATGCAATTTGCTCCTTCCAATTTACGAGACTGACTCCTCGTGGCCAGCCTGTACAAGAAAAGGCTATGGCAGTGTAACCTTGTACAAGGGTCTTTCAATACGGGCTATCGCAAGGCTCATTGGGGTTTCTCCGACTGCTGTTTTGAAGTGGATAAAATTATTTGTAAAAACACACTCATAGTAAATCACAAACGGTGTACCTTGAGCAGAACAACGAAAGATAGAGGCATTTGTTTGCGGGTTTCAGGAGGAAATTAACAGTCGTATCTAAAACTCTAGAAATGGTAGACCTTACAATGGCACTTTTTGCCAGATTCCATGTCAATGAAAGCTGAAAAGATATAACATCTTTATTTAGTTAACACACTCATTCTTCTTTCAGGTATGCGGAGATTTCATCATATGCTTTTCTTCCAAACTTGAAATAGTAATAAAGCATCTGCCCAGCTTCCATTTTATCCTGATAAACGAGACTTAATAAAATTAGTGTTTTTTGATCATTTGGCAATTCAGACCAAGAGCATTTCTCCAAATTCAGAATTTTGCAACCATCACCATAGTCGAATAAATTTTCTTCGTAGTCATAATGATCTAGCATAACTATCATATCAGAAGAATCACCTATTGTTTCACGCCACGAAGGGTAAATGTTATCCCTCCGCAAAACACCATAGCCGGTTTCGAAGTTTGGATTAATAGTTTTTAAAATATCGTCCTTCTTAAACGGAACAGGTACATAGATATATGCCATATCCAGATTTTCGTTATCCATTCCGTCTTCGTCGCCGGAATAGCATGAAAATAATTCGGTCATTCGCAAATCCGTATCGAAATCAAACCAAGTATGACTCTCTCGACCATTGTTTCCATTCAGTGGAACAATGGAAATGCGCGCCTTTGTCGGGACATCCTTTAGATAATCATTATCCAAATACCTCTGTTTTTCAGCTTCGATGAAAGCAAAAGCAGAGTCATAATCAGTAAAATAGGAAAGTTCGTCAGATCGTGGATGTCCTATTTCCTCAAAACTGGCTGCAAAGATTACATTGGAAGCAGTATATCTACTGGAAAGGGCAGCTTCATACTGCCGAACGGTATCTTCCACCAACTGACGGTTGCTTCGTCTTACGAACTGTCTCTCTCCATAATTGAGTATTTTAAAATCATCCTCGCCGTAACGCTCCAGTAATTCACGCCAAGCTGTCATTTTATCATCAACGGTTCTGTGGCAGCTATGATAAATGAGCACTGCTTGTTCCATTGGTGTAAACTGCGTATTTGCATTATACTCTCGAATATCCCTAGAATCGATAAAATCGAGTATATGAAACATAAAATCTCCTGAAAAATTTTTTCGAGCGTGCTAACTAAATAATGATGTTATATTTTGCAATATTCGATGTCAATGGAAGCTGGAAATATATAACATCTTTATTTAGTTAACACATCTATTCTTCTTTCAAGTATGCGGCGATTTCATCATATGCTTTTCTTCCAAACTTGGAATAGTAATAGAGCATCTGCCCAGCTTCCATTTTATCCTGATAAACGCAACTTAATAAAATTAGTATTTTTTCTTCCTTTGGCAATTCAGACCAAGAGCATTTCTCCAACTCCAGAATTTCGCAATCATCATCATAGTCGAATAAATTTTCTTCGTAGTCATAACAATCTAGCATAACTATCATATCAGAAGAATCACCCATTGTTTCACACCACCAAGGGCAAATGCTATCCCTCGGCAAAACACCATAGTCGGTTTTGTAGTTTGGGTTAATAGTTTTTAAAATATCGCCCTTCTTAAACGGAACAGGTACATAGATATATGCCATATCCAGATTTTCGTTATCCATTCCGTCTTCGTCGCCGGAATAGCATGAAAATAATTCGGTCATTCGCAAATCCGTATCGAAATCAAACCAAGTATGACTCTCTCGACCATTGTTTCCATTCAGTGGAACAATGGAAATGCGCGCCTTTGTCGGGACATCCTTTAGATAATCATTATCCAAATACCTCTGTTTTTCAGCTTCGATGAAAGCAAAAGCAGAGTCATAATCAGTAAAATAGGAAAGTTCGTCAGATCGTGGATGTCCTATTTCCTCAAAACTGGCTGCAAAGATTACATTGGAAGCAGTATATCTACTGGAAAGGGCAGCTTCATACTGCCGAACGGTATCTTCCACCAACTGACGGTTGCTTCGTCTTACGAACTGTCTCTCTCCATAATTGAGTATTTTAAAATCATCCTCGCCGTAACGCTCCAGTAATTCACGCCAAGCTGTCATTTTATCATCAACGGTTCTGTGGCAGCTATGATAAATGAGCACTGCTTGTTCCATTGGTGTAAACTGCGTATTTGCATTATGTTCTCGAATATCCTTAGAATCAATAAAATCGAGTATATGAAACATAAAAACCCCTGAAATTTTTTTCGAGTGTGTTAACTAAATAATGATGTTATATTTGACAGATTCTATGTCAACTCAATGTTTTTTTTAACGGGCAAAGCTATGGAACTTTGCCCGTCTTTCAACGCCTTCTATCTGGTAAAAAGCTCATTATTTATAGGCACTGAATCGTTCCGCCAGCACTCTCTTTTCCTGCTGGGAGCGCACTCCATCCTTTTTATCAACTGATGCTATGACGGAATGCTCTTTTACCTTATCCGCAGGTACGGGAGGCTCCTGTTCAGGCGTCTTTCCGGGAGTTCTTATCAATGCGGCTTCTGCTTTGGCTGTGTCAGTGATGTCGTCCCATTCTTGTGAGATCCTGGCGCGGAGTCGTTCCTGACGTTCTTCTTTTCTTTCCCCGGCAGAGGGCGTTTGTTTTCCTTTTGCTTTGAAGAACTCTTCTGGACCATCTTTTCCTGTTCCGGCTTCTCTTTGACCGATGCTCCCGGCAAGTCCTCCTTGAGCTGAGGGCTGCGGGAGACTGAAGAAGCTGCCGGTACGGCTTTCTGTTCCGGCTGATCCTGGTCTGCCGCCTTTGCGGTACAGCTTTCCTGCGATTTTTCCTTGTTCGGATTTCCTGATATAGCCTGCGTCCCATCTCATCAGGCCAAAGTGCCGCTGTGTTC